>ULRA01007222.1_pt1 | contig 21480 bp, 16 predicted proteins | sample 1954981 | NCBI WGS metagenome assembly ULRA01 (sample SAMEA4835669, study PRJEB28245) | human gut metagenome | biome: gut microbiome; material: fecal sample | place: Denmark | collected 2008
CTTTTTATAACCGGCAAAAGGGTATGTGTTTTCCTCATCAGAAGTGCCAACAGTTTTGTCATAGCCATCAGCCCAAAGGTCGAACTCTTTGCTGTTTAGCATACGTACTTCCTCCACAAATCTCGATTTGCTGCTCAATTTCGTACTCAAATTATACCATAAAACTTGTGAACGATTCTACCGCAGCTTTGGACGATATGAGAAAAGTCTGGACAGTCTTCTGCCCGGACTTCCCAGCTCAATGATAAATCAATTCCGCTTTTACAGCTTCCTCTGCCTGTGCCTTGCAAGCGTTCATCTGCCGCACCCATTTCATTTGGCTTTCGGCTTTCAGCTTTTCGGTCACGCCGTTTTGCTCTGCCAGTGACCGCACAATCAGCTCCATGCGGTTTCCCGCTTCGACGATCTCGGCACAATACTGTCTTACGCACACCCGCGAATGGGAGGCGGCTGTCTTTTACAGGGCTTTTTTGGGGCAGTGCTTTACGCACTCCATGCCCAGGATACATTCTGTGCCGTTCTTCCGGCGGCGGGAAGGATCCAGCATATCCACCTCCATGGGGCAGACCTGCCTGCACCGGCCGCAGGAGATGCATTTGCCCGGATCGCACTTTATCCTGAACAGGGCAAAATAGCTCATGGGCTTCAGGAACACCGTTACCGGGCAGATATATTTGCAGAAGGCCCGGTTATCCTTCAGGGCAAAGGCCAGGGCAATACCCAGCCCGTAATAGAGCAGGTTCCCCACGATAAAGGCCCAGACCATGATCTTTTCCTTATCCGGCACCTGAAAAAGGAACAGCCCCCCTACAAACAGCAGCGAAAGCGCAAAGCACACATAGCGTATCCAGCCCAGCTTCCGCCGGGGGCTCCGGGGCCGCTTATAGGGAAGGAGATCCAGCACCATGGCCGTCCAGCAGGCATAGCCGCACCAGCCCCGGCCAAAGAGCAGGGGGCCGAAGATCTTGGCCACGGCATAGTGGATGGTTGCGGCGGTAAAGGAGCCCTGGAACAGATAGTACCAGAAGCCCTCCAGCTGCATGTTCTCCCGGCAAATCAGCCCCAGATACACCAGCATATAGCTGCCGATGCAAAGCTGGGCTATCCGCCGGGCGTGAGGAAAGCGGCAGCCATACAGATACACGCACACCGCCAGACACAGACCGATGTAGCTGAAGTTGAACAGATAGAAAGAGTCGCCCTTGGTCAGCCACAGGATCACCGCCACCCCTCCAAACAGAAGGAACAGCAGCAGGGGCCCCAGGATCTTTTTTTTACCTATGGATGGCATAGTTTCTCCGTTGGCCCGGTTTTAGTTTTCAAACAGCCGGGCGGCCTCCTGCATATAGCCGGAGATATACAGGTGCTGGGGGCACACGCCCTCGCAGCGGCCGCAGCGGCGGCACTGGGAAGCCTTTGCGCCGCCCCGGGTGGCATACTCATACTGGGCTTTGGCCCGCTCCAGAGAGCCATAGCGCTTGTAGCTGTTGAGTACGGCCAGGATCCGGGAGATATGGATGCCCTCGGGGCAGCCGTTGACGCAGTAGCGGCAGGCGGTGCAGCCGATCTCCCCCGCCTTCTGAATGGCTTCCCGGGCCTGGGCAATGGTCTGCCGCTCCGCCTCCGTCAGGGGATCCAGTCCGCCGAAGAGAGCGATGTTCTCCTGCACCTGGGCTTCTTCAGACATGCCGGAAAGGATCATCTTTACCTGAGGCAGATCATGTACGAAGCGGAAGGCCCAGCTCACCAGAGATCTGTCCGGAGCCGCTTTTTGCAGCAGGGGAGCGAACACGCCCTTTTCGCTGGCCAACAGGCCGCCCTTTACCGGTTCCATGACGATAACGGGCTTATTATGCTTTACGCAGACCTCATAGCACAGGCGGGACTGCACGTTTTTATCCTCCCAGTCTGCATAGTTGATCTGCAGCTGCACAAACTCCATCTCCGGGTGGGCCGTAAGGATCTGCTCCAGCACCGCCGCCTTATCGTGGAAGGAAAAGCCCGCATGCCTGATCAGCCCCTCCGCCTTCAGCTCCTGCATGAAGTCCCAGAGCCCCAGCTCATCCGCCGTTTTGGCATACTCCGCATCCAGCGCATGGAACAGATACATATCAAAAAAGTCCGCCCCGCTGCGCTTTTGCTGCAGCCGGAATATCTCCCGGGGGGTATGCTCCCTTTTGGCCAGAACGGAAACGGGCAGCTTATCCGCCAGAATAAAGCTTTCCCGAGGGTAACGGGCCAGCAGACCGGCGCCTACGGCCTCTTCGGAATGGCCGTCGTGATAAAAATAGGCCGTGTCAAAATAGGTATATCCGGCCGCCATAAAATCGTCGATCATGGCATTGAACTGAAGCTGATCGATCTCCCCGTTCTCCTTCAGGGGCAGGCGCATGGTGCCGAAGCCCAGGGGTTTAACTGCGTTCTCAAAAAAATCCATACAAAACACTCCACATTACAGCATATATTTTATTTTATCGGGTATCTTTTTTTCCGTCAAGGTTTCCATATGGGGAATTGTGTGATATGATAGGGTGTTACGAACATATAAGCAGAAAGGTCATTCAATATGGTATATGTATGGATCGCCCTGGGGGCGCTGGTGCTGGTGTTTCTGTTCTTCTCGTTTTACGCTTTCAGGCTGGGAACGGGCCGCCGGGACAGAACGGAACTTTTCCGCTACAGCTCCGTGGCCCCCTCCGCCCGGATCCCCTTTCGGGACCGGGTGGAAAAGGGCGTAAACTGGTTTGAAGACCAGTACCGGGAGACTCTGGAGATCACCAGCGACGACGGGCTGAAGCTCAAGGCAGAGCTTCTCCCCTGCGAAAACCCAAAGGGCGTTATCGTGGCCATGCACGGCTTTCGCTCCTGGCCCTCCCGGGAATTTGCCCTGATCGCCAAGCTTTTGTATGAGCAGGGATACACGGTGCTCTATCCCTACCAGCGGGCCCACCGGCTCAGCCAGGGGGATTACATCACCTTTGGGGCCAAAGAGCAGTATGACTGCCAGCAGTGGGCCCAGGTGCTTTCCCTGCGCTATCCGGAGCTGCCCCTGTTTTTGTACGGTCAGAGCATGGGGGCTTCCACGGTGCTGCTGGCGGGAGCCCTGCCTTTGCCCCGGCAGACCCGGGGGCTCATTGCCGACTGCGGCTACACCAACCCCGCCGGAATCATCCGCCACGCCCTGCGCACCGCCTACAAGGTGCCGCCCTATCCCCTGCTGTGGTGCATGGATCTGTGGGCCCGGCTGCTGGGGCACTACAGCTTTTATGAGGTGAACACGCTGGCGGCGCTGGACAAGACCTCCCTCCCCTGCCTGTTCATCCACGGCACGGCGGACGACCTGGTGCCCTATGAAATGGGCCGGGCCAATGCGGAGCGCTGCCATACGGAGAAGGACTTCCTTACCGTAAAGGACGCGGGTCACTGCGCCAGCTGGTATGTGGGGGAAGCCGACTACCGGAGCCACCTGCTGGCCTTTTTGCAGCGGTACGGAAGCTGAGAGGTATACGGGGCCCGGGGGCGCACGTTCCGGCGGCTTAGCCGCCGGAACTCTGCGGGGGGCGTCGCCCCCCCGCAGGCGTGCCGCCAGGCACGCAGTGCGCCCCCGCCTTTCGTATACGATCCTGCCCCGAAAAACCGGGCCCCAGGCCTGTTTTCCTTGACAAATCGGCCATGTCGATTATAATTGTATCAGGATAAAAAGATTCAATTCACCATAAAGGAGATGGAAGCCATGACCAAAGCCACAATGGACAAGATCGTTTCCCTGTGCAAGAACAGAGGGTTCATTTTCCCCGGAAGCGAGATCTACGGCGGTCTCTCCAACACCTGGGACTACGGCCCTCTGGGTGTGGAATTTAAAAACAACGTGAAAAAGGCCTGGTGGAAGAAGTTCGTGCAGGAAAGCCCCTATAACGTGGGCATGGACGCCGCCATTTTGATGAACCCCCAGACCTGGGTGGCCTCCGGTCATGTAGGCGGCTTTTCCGATCCGCTGATGGACTGCAAAAGCTGCAAGGCCCGCCACCGGGCAGACAAGCTCATTGAGGATTACGCCGCCGCCCACGGCCTGGAGGATCTCCATCCCGACGGCATGAGCAACGAAGAGATGGAAGCCTTTATTGCGGATCACGACATCGTGTGCCCCCAGTGCGGCGCCAAAAACTTCACCCCCATCCGCAAGTTCAACCTGATGTTCAAAACCTTTCAGGGCGTTACGGAGGATTCCGCCAGCCAGCTGTATCTCCGGCCGGAAACCGCCCAGGGCATCTTTGTAAACTTCAAAAACGTACAGCGGACCACCCGCAAAAAGCTGCCCTTCGGCATCTGCCAGGTGGGCAAATCCTTCCGCAACGAGATCACCCCGGGCAACTTCACCTTCCGCACCCGGGAGTTTGAGCAGATGGAATGCGAGTTCTTCTGCGCCCCCGGCACGGATATGGACTGGTACCGCTACTGGAAAGATTTCTGCAAAAACTGGCTGCTTAGCCTGGGCATGACGGAAGCCCACATCCGCCTGCGGGAGCACGAACAGGAGGAGCTCTCCTTCTACTCCACCGGCACCACGGATATCGAATACACCTTCCCCTTCGGCTGGGGCGAGCTGTGGGGCATTGCCGACCGCACCAACTATGACCTGAGCTGCCACGCCAAGGTCTCTGGCGAAAGCTTTGAGTATACCGATCCCTTCACCGGGGAAAAGTTCGTTCCTTACTGTGTGGAGCCCTCTCTGGGCGCCGACCGGGTGGCGCTGGCCTTCCTGTGCGATGCTTACGACGAAGAGGAACTGGATAAGGGCGATGTGCGGGTGGTGCTCCATCTGCATCCGGCCCTGGCCCCCTTCAAGGCCGCCGTGCTGCCCCTGAGCAAGAAGCTTTCCGAAAAGGCCATGGAAGTACACGCAGAGCTTTCCAAATACTTCATGGTAGACTTTGACGAGACCGGCTCCATCGGCAAGCGGTACCGCCGGGAAGACGAGATCGGCACGCCCCTGTGCATCACCTACGACTTCGATTCCGAAACCGACGGCTGCGTTACCGTCCGCGACCGGGATACCATGGAGCAGATCCGCATGCCCATCGGCGAGCTGCGGGCTTACATTGAGCAGAAGCTGGTATTCTGATCCGCATTTGCGCATATTCTTGTTTGTGCCCGCTGTGTGACTCATGGCGGGCACATTTTTCCGAAAGGAAGGTTTTTATTGCATATGTCATTCTGGGAGACTCTGTGGGAAGTGTTTCATGAGGATTGCCTTCTTCTGCTGCCCATCCTGTTCTGCACCTTTTTCCTCATCGAATATATAGAGCACCGGGCCGGAGAAAAGTTCACCGCCGCCCTTCGCCGTTTCCGCCGGACGGGCCCCCTGTGGGGCGCCCTGCTGGGGCTGGTGCCCCAGTGCTCCTTCAGCGTTTCCTGCGCCCACCTGTATAACGAAGGCATCGTTACCGCCGGTACGCTGGTGGCCGTGTTTCTTTCCACTTCGGATGAAGCGGTGCCCGTGCTCCTTTCTCAGCCGGGCGGACTGGCTTTGGCCGGAAAGCTGGTGGCCGTTAAGGTGCTGGTGGCCTGCATCGCCGGTTTCGGGCTGGACTTTTTCTATAAGCAGACCCGTCAGCAGGCGGATTTTGAGGCCCTCCACGTGGAGCACACCTGCCATGCCCGAAAGGCGGATATAAAGGCGCTGCTGTGGGAAACCTGCAAACACACCCTGAGCGTATGGGTGGTGCTGTTTGCCGCCACCTTTGCCCTGACCCTGCTGATGAATCTGGTGCCCCGGGCCAGCATGGAAAAGTTTTTGCTGGCCGGGTTCTTCCAGCCCTTTCTGGCGGCATTGCTGGGGCTGATCCCCAACTGCGCCGTATCCGTAGTGCTGGTGGAGCTGTATATGCAGTCTCTGCTCAGCTTCGGTTCTCTGGTGGCGGGGCTGTGCACCAGCGCCGGGCTGGGGATGCTGGTGCTGCTCAAGGGCAAGCGGGGGCTGCACAGCTGGGCCCTGCTGCTGGGGGTATGCTATGTGGCCGCCGTAGTCGCCGGGAGCCTGCTGCAGCTCCTGCCCTGACCGGACGCACGCATTTTAACGCTCCCATCGTGCGAGGCCCCTTTTCCCAATTCCGGCGGCGTATTGTGCCTTTGGATCCCTTTCCCGGTTCGGCGAGGAATTGCGTCCCCCGCCACTTCTGCCTGCTTTGCTTCGGCAGAAATCGCATGGACGGTGTTCTTCGGCCGGACGGAAGTCCGCTTCCCGTGAAGAAAGGCCTGCTTGGGCTTTTCCGGACAGATTTTTGCTGCTTTTGCCGCAAAATCCTCATCCCGATTCCGCTGGAGTACCCTGTCCCTGTGCATGGCTGCAATGCCATCAGGCCTTGCTTCGGCGGGGCTTGCATGCTCTGGATTTCGGCCGGGTGGAAGCTCCTTTCCCGTGCAGCATTCTGACAGTTTCTGTTCCATGCGGAAGCCGCAGCCCTGGCCACCACCCCCCTGCCCGGTTTCGATGGGATGCCGTGCCGCCGTGCCTCTGTGAATGGCTGCACTGCCATCAGGCCTTGCTTTGGCGGAACTGCCTGTTCTTTGCCCCCTGCCCCCGGTTCCGGCAGAGCATGACCGTTTTTGCCTGGCCATCCGTCTTTTTTACTTTGACGAGGGGCTATGCTCCCGGCTGCAAAGCCCGCTGCCCCGTACCCTGGGGACAGACGCTTTTGCCCTGACTTATTGTATCTGACTTTGGAGAATGCGTATGGAGATCACCGGCGTTGTACAATCCATCATCTTCCGCAACACGGACAACGGATATACCGTCCTGTCCCTGTTTGACGAGGAGAAAAATGCAGACTTTACCGCCTGCGGAGCCCTTCCCCTTTGCTCCGTAGGGGATACGGTGCGCCTGGAGGGCTCCCTGAAGTTTCACCCCCGGTACGGGCAGCAGTTTGCCGCCGCAAAATGCGAAGTGCTGGCCCCTTCCACCCTGGGTGCCATAGAAAGCTATCTTTCCAGCGGCACCGTCAAGGGCATCGGCCCGGCCATGGCCCGGATACTGGTAAACACCTTTGGGATGGATACCCTGCGCATTATGGAGGAGGAGCCCCGGCGGCTGCTGGAGATCCCCGGCATCGGCCCGAAAAAATACCGGATGATCGCCGATTCCTTTCAGGAAAACCGCACCATGCGGGAGATCCTTCTTTCTCTGGAGCCCTATGGCATGACGGTGAACCAGGCCTATAAGCTTTACAAAAAGTATGGGGACATGGCCCTGATGAAGGTGCAGGAGAACCCCTATCAGCTTATAGACGATATTGAGGGCATCGGCTTTGTCACTGCCGACGCCATTGCCCAGCGGGTAGCAGGCTTTGAGACCACCTCTGCCGCCCGGCTTTTTGCGGGGCTGCGCTACGCCCTGCAGGACGCCCGTTCCGAATACGGGCACACCTATCTGCCCAAGGATAAGCTGCTGCTGAAAACCATGGGGCTGCTGGGGGTGGATCCGGAGCTGCTGGAGGAAGCGCTGGAGGCCATGGTGGCCGATGAAAGCCTCCTTTCCCGGCGTGTGGGCGAGACGGAGGGCATTTTTCTGCCCTATCTGGCCCGCATGGAGGAGGGCATTGCCCAAAAGCTCACGACCCTGCTGGAAAAGCCTGTGCAGAACCCCTTCTGGGATGTGGCGCAATACCAACAGGAGCTGGGGGTGACCCTGTCCGCCTCCCAGACGCAGGCAGTGGAAGCGGCCCTGAATGCCGGGCTGCTGGTGATCACCGGGGGTCCGGGCACGGGCAAGACCACCATTATCCGCTGCATCACCTTCACTCTCAGCGAAATGGGCATGACCTTTGCCCTGTGCGCTCCCACGGGCCGGGCGGCCAAGCGCATGAGCGAAGCCACCGGCGCCGAAGCCAGCACCCTGCACCGGCTGCTGGAATACAACCCCGGGGAGGGCTTTGTGCGCTGCAAGGACGATCCTCTGGATTATGACATGGTCATTGTAGATGAAATGAGCATGGTGGATGTGCCCCTGATGCACGCCCTGACCCAGGCTCTGCCCCGTGGAACCCGGCTCATTCTGGTGGGGGATGCGGATCAGCTGCCCCCCGTTGGCTGCGGGGATGTGCTGCGGGATATCCTCAGCAGCGGAGTAGTGCCGGTGATACGGCTGACGGAGATCTTCCGGCAGGCCCAGACCAGCCGGATCATTACCAACGCCCACCGGATCAACGAAGGGCAGATGCCGGTTCTGGAAAACAGCGACAGCGACTTTATCTATGAGGAGCAGAACGTGCCCGAGCTGATACTGAACCGGGTGCGGGAACTTTGCCTGCGGGAAAGCGCCCGCCTGGGCACCGGAGAACCCCTTATGGATGTGCAGGTGCTGACTCCCATGAAAAAGGGTACTCTGGGAGTAGAAAACCTGAACCGGATCCTGCAGGAAGCCCTGAACCCCCCCGAGCCGGGAAAACCGGAGCACAGCTTCGGCTCCTTGCTGCTGCGGCAGGGGGATAAAATCATGCAGATCAAAAACGACTATAAAGTGGAATGGCAGAAGCCCGGCCCGGACGGCGCCCTGCAGGAGGGAGCCGGGGCCTTTAACGGGGATCTGGGCACCCTGTTCCGGCTGGACAACCTGAACCGGGTCCTCCATGTGCTGTTTGACGACGGGCGGCTGGCCATGTATGACTTTACCCAGGCAGAGGAGCTGGATCTGGCCTACTGCATCAGCATACACAAAAGCCAGGGGAGCGAATTTCCCACGGTGCTGCTGCCTCTGGCAGGCGGCCCCCCCATGCTGCTGAACCGGAATCTGCTGTATACCGCCGTGACCCGGGCCAAAAAACTGGTATATTGCCTGGGCCGCCGGGATACCATTGCCCGGATGGTGCGCACGGTGCAGTCCCGCCGCCGCTTTACCGCACTGGCCGTTCGGCTGCAGGAGGCCCGGAATGAGGATTGACCGCCGCGCCCTTCATGAGCTGCTTTTCGGCTCCCTGCACCGCTGCTGCCTGTGCCAAAAGGAAGAAGTGCTGGGGCCGGAGGGCCTTTGTTCTGCCTGCCGGAAATCCCTGCGCCTTTGCCCTGCCCCCGCCTCTCCCTTCCCTCTGGATGGGCTGACGGCGGGGCTTTTGTATGAGGGAGAGGTGCCGGGGGCCATCTCCCGGTTCAAAAACCGGGAGCAGCTGTATCTGGGGGGATTTTTTGCCCAGTATATGCGCCTTCCCTCTCACTGGCGGGGAGAAGTGCTGGTGCCCGTGCCCCTGCACCCCCTGAAAGCCCTGAGTCGGGGCTATAACCAGAGCCGGGAGCTGGCTTTGTATCTTTCTTCCGCCTATGGGCTGCCGGTGTGCCCCGCCCTGCTGAAAAAGACCCGGCTGACCCGGGCCCAGAAGGGACTTTCTGCCGAAGAAAGGCAGAAAAATCTGGAAAACGCCTTTATGGCAGCCCCGGAGGCGGCGGGCCGGCGGATCATTCTGGTGGACGATGTATGCACCACCGGCGCCACCCTGTGCGCCTGCGCCGCCGCCCTGAAGAAAGCGGGGGCCGCCCGGGTCTATGCCGCCGCTGCGGCCTGCGTGCCCTACGGCGAAGACGCCTCTGTCTGAACCGCCGTAAACCGCCCCCGCCCACTCCCTCTTCTGCGGCGCCGAGGGTTGGGACGTGCCCCGCAGCCCCTTCCGCCGGCACGAAAGGCGGAGCCCCCCGAGTTCCCGCCATCCCCATATCCCCGCGTCCCAGGCCCGGTTCCCCTCAGGGCCGGGAGAGGGGCGTCTCTTCCCGGTGGAGGAATTTCTCCCGGGTGGCCAGTCCGCCCCGGATGTGCCGCTCGGCCTTGTTCTTTTCCAGCACCTCCCGCACCCGGGCATACAGGGCCCGATCCTCCCGGCGGAGCTTCACGGTAACATCCTTATGCACCGTGGATTTGCTGATGGCAAAGACCTGTGCCGCCCGGCGGACGGTGCTGCCGGTCTCTGCTATATACTTGCCCAGCAGGCAGGCTCTATCTTCCATACTCCCCTCCCAATGGCATATATGGAAGTGTATGGCCCGGCCGCAAAAAGTATGCCTGCCCCCGCTGCCGCTCCCAACATAAGGAAAACTAACTTTTTTGCGTTTTCCTATTGACAGAAGCGGTTTTCCCGTGTATACTCTGGTTATAGTAATAAGAATCGTTACTATTTTAGAGCAAAAGAAAATCAATCATACAAAAGGAGAAGCAAACCATGAGCAAATACGCAGGAACCCAGACGGAAAAGAACCTTCAGGCCGCCTTTGCCGGGGAATCTCAGGCCCGGAACAAGTATACCTATTTTGCCAGCGTAGCCAAGAAGGAAGGCTATGAGCAGATTTCCTCCCTGTTCCTCAAGACCGCCGATAACGAAAAGGAACACGCCAAGATGTGGTTCAAGGAGCTCAGCGGCATCGGCAGCACCGCCGAAAATCTGGCCGCCGCCGCCGACGGGGAAAATTATGAGTGGACGGATATGTATGAGGACTTTGCCAAAACCGCCGAGGCCGAAGGCTTCCACGATCTGGCTGTAAAGTTCCGTCTGGTGGGTGAGATCGAAAAGCACCATGAGGAGCGGTACCGCGCCCTGCTGAAGAACGTAGAGACCGCCGCCGTCTTTGAAAAGAGCGAAGTGAAGATCTGGGAATGCCGGAACTGCGGCCACATCGTAGTGGGCATCAAGGCGCCCGAGGTTTGCCCCGTCTGCGCTCATCCGCAGAGCTACTTTGAAGTACACGCCCAGAATTACTAAGAAAGAGCGTAAAAATATGGAACTGCGTTTTTACATCTGCAGGCACTGCGGCAATATAACGGTCAAGGTGAAGGACAGCGGCGTGCCCCTGGTATGCTGTGGGGAGAAAATGACCGAGCTTATCCCCGGCATCACCGATGCTTCCGCAGAAAAGCATGTACCCCTCTGGACGGTAGAGCAAAACACAGTCCGTGTCCGGGTAGGTGCGGCGGAACACCCCATGCTGCCCGTACACTACATTGAATGGATTGCATTGCAAACCCGGCAGGGCGTGCAGTTTAAATCCCTGCACCCCGGCGACAAACCCGAAGCCAGCTTTGCCCTCAGTCAGGGAGATGAAGCGCAGGCGGTCTACGCCTATTGCAATCTTCACGGCCTTTGGAAGGCCTGATGCTGCATACACTACAAAACGGCGCTGCGCAAGCGCCGTTTTTTTGCGCCGTATCCCGCTCCCTCCCCGGAAAAGCCGCCTGGGACGTCCCCGCTCCGGCTTGCCCGGTATACGCAGCCTGGAGCCTCGCCTTGGCCCTCCAGGGCCAAGGCCCGGTCCGACCCAGGCGGCCCGGGGGGCGCCGGGCCCCGCCCGGCGCAGCGAGGCTCCCCCGCCGTATCATACCCGGCCCCGGGAAGGCACGCCTCTGCATGCGAAAAGGCCGCCCGCATCGCTTTGGACGGCCCTTTCGCTGAGGTTGTAATGTAGGAGTATGGATGAATTGGAAAGACTGCTTGATTCATTAAAATAATGATCCCGCACCTGCTCCGAGAGACAAAAGGAGCAGTGCTGCCGCCGCGCCCAACAGGGGCAACCTTCTTTTCAGGCGCTGGCGTACAAATCTGCTCACCTTATGCGCCCAGAGCCCGGCCCAAAGCCCGGCAGCTGTCCAGCCCGTCTGCGTCCGGTGCGCCGCAGCAGATGACGCTTTCCTGCACCAGCTGAATGCCGTCTTCCCGGCACCGCTCCTCCCAGGAACGCATCCATTCCCCGTCGCCCCAGCCATAGGAGCCGAACAGGGCCACGGCCTTGCCGCCCAAAGCCCCTTCCACGGCGGCAAACATGGGCTCAAACTCACTTTCTTCCAGCACCTCTGCGCCCATAGCCGGGCAGCCAAAGGCAATGGCGTCCAACTCTGCCAGCTCGGCGGCGTTCACCTCATCGGGGGTCAGGCTTCTGGCTTCCGCCCCCGCGGCCTCCATGCCCTCCAATACGGCCTGCGCCATGGCTTCGGTATTTCCGGTGCCGCTCCAATAGATCACTGCACATTTTTTCATAGGCTGTTTACCTTCCTTTCTTCTTTTACGCTTTATGTTTCCACAATAAGGGTATCCAGTGTGTGCCCCGCCTGCCACAAGTCCCAATAGATCCGGGTACAGCGGTCATATTTTTCAAACAGGGCCCGGGTCCGGCGCTCATCCCCGTATACCTTCCAGTGGCCGGTGCACTTGCTTTTGGCCGCTCTGTTTTCGATAAAGCCCTTTACATCCTCCGGCGGGTAACTGAGGAACAGTCCTATCTCATGGGGAAAGTCTTTCTTTTCCCGCAACCGCTGCATCAGCTGCCCCAGACACGCCCCGCTGCGCCGGGAGGGATACCCTGCCGCCTCCAGCATCCGGGCCGTCTCCTCCCCCCTTAGATCCCGTTCCAGCGCTCTGGGCCGAAACAGATACAGCAGTGCCCGGTGGCTCTGCCAGCAAAGGGGTAACAGGCACAGTCCTTTGGGCACTATCCGCCGGTTCAGTTCCCGCAGATCCTGCAGCAGCCCCGGTACATCCCCATATGGGCATGGAAAGAGGCTGCCGGTTTTGATCCCCGCTAAAGTGGGGGCGCATTGTCTGATCAGTATCTCCTCCGACATATATGCCTTTTTTCCTCCCGGAGCTTGTTTTTATGCTTTGAGTATAAAAGAAAAAGGAGCCTTCTTCCGCTCCAAAGCGTGCAAAAAAGGCTCCAAAATGACAGATCGTCCATGGTATGCAGCCCATCTCATCCGTAAAACCGGCATGGCTGCCCCCGGGGCACCGTGCTCTCTCCCACCTGCCGCAGTTTGAACCTGTGCCTTTCCCATACGCCTTCAGTCCCTCGCTGCTGTTCATGCCAAAACGATCGGATCGTCATCTGCTCTCCGCTCCCCCGTTCTGCTCCGTCAATGCCCCTTCCCCCCGGCAAAGCCACACACCAGAAGACCCCTCCCGGCATACAAAATACCGAAAGGGGCCTGCCCGTATTTCATCCCTCTTATTGCCCGCCTGTTACGGCCGGGGCACAGCTGTCCCGCTCCATGCCGCAGCGGTATGCATTGGGGGATACGCCTATGACGGCCCGGAAAGCCCGGGCAAATTTGCTGGGATTATCATATCCGAATTCCCCCGCAATATCCAGCACCGTCCGATCCGTTTTCCGCAGGAGCTCCGCCGCCCCATGCATCTTCTGCGCCCGCAGAAAGGCTGCCGGGGACATGCCGTATACCCCCCGAAAGCTCTGCTGCAAAGCCGAAGTGGAAACGCAGAACCGGGCTGCCAGCGCTTCGGAGGTGCATTTGCCATCCCGGTTGGCCAGCAGATAAGCTTCCACCTCCTTGGCCAGCTGCACCTGCCCGTTACTGTAGCTCCTCCGCCGGGGTTCTCCCTCCAGAGGAAAGGCGCTTAAAAAAAGCAGCAGCTCCAGTATCTTCACCTTGAAATACCCCTTGCGGATGCTTTCCGGCACGGAATACAACTCCGAAAAAATATGCCGCACCCCGCTGGAAGAGCGGCAGGCAAAATAGGAGGTATCCCCCAGAAACCGGTCTCCCAGAGTGCCGACGCCCACATTTACATCCGAAAGAAAGCAGGAAAGGCAGTCCGGGCTCCGGGCAGGATCCAGGGCCACCGTAATGCCATGATAGTGCCCCGTAGGGAACAGGGCCGGCCCTGTCAGACTTTCCTCCCAGGCTACAGACAGGTCTCCCGGAGCCAGAAAGTAATAGCTTTCCCCGCTGTGATACTCTATGCGGCCCTCCCGGCAGTGGGTGATCTCCATGATCTTCCCTCCGCTGCGGGGCAGGCAGCAGCTGGAGGTATGGGCATCTATATACCGTATCTCTATTCCCGGGAACACCGGATATACCGTAAGACTCACCGCGCCGCCGCAAAGCAGCTGCACCTTTGGTTCCGGCTGCCCGCAGGCATGCTCCGGCTGTATGGACCTGGTCTCCCGGCAGGTTTGGTTCAGGTTATCTAACTTCATGTCTGTATTATACGCCCGGTCAGCCCTTTCTGACAAGTGTTCTTTGTGTGAACTCCGCCCCTGTCTATGGGAAAAGCCGCCCGGCGCTCCCGTTCTGTTCTTGTTCTGTCGGCCGTGCTGCGGGATTCCGGGCATAGGAAAACGCCCCGGATCTCTCCGGGGCGTTTTCGAGGAACATCCTTAAGCTCTGTTGACTTAAAGAAGTTTTAATACAGTTCTCCCAGGTGGTACCGCTCCAGCTCGGCCTTTTCATCGTTATAGATGTAATCGTTCCGATAGGGGCTCAGGCTGTTCACGGCTACATAATGGAAGTCCTTATCAAAGGTCAGCATGGTGAAGTAGCCTTCCTTAGCGGCCGCTTCGATATCCACGTTGATGGCCGTGGTCTTGCGCATACCATAGTAGAAGTAATGGTGGCTGGCATAGCCTGCATTGCTGCTGAGCACCAGACGCACGTTGGAGCAGGGCTTGACTACGTTCTCTTCCAGCTTCAGGGCGCTGTCGGCGATCTTCTGCTTCTGGGTCATATCCGCCAGCAGGTAGGTGTGCACCATCAGGATGCCTACGGCCTTCTTGTCGGAATCGAAGCGTTCCTTGGCCCACTTGAGCCCTTCTTCGGTCATGGCGTCTTCACCCAGACCCACCAGGATCATCCGCTTGTCGCCGATGCGGAAGCGGTAGACAAAGCCCTTGCCGCCCTCAAAGAGATCCTTCTCATCGAAGCCCTCCCGCACGGGCTGCTGGAGGAACAGGCTGCCTGCGGCGGCCTCCTTCTCTCCGGCTACCATGAGCACATCCTTGCCTGCATCGTCATAGAGCTTCTGCATGGCGTCGTTGAACACCTTCCACTGGCCTGCATCGGCGGCATTCTCCACCATGTTGCCCGTGTGGAGCACCAAAGATACATCCTTCCGGTGGATGTAGTCCGTCATGGCCGTAAAGGCCTCGCTGGGCTGGCTGCCGTTGACCATCTGGTTGGTATCGTACATCCAGGCCACCATGAACTTCTTGGTGTAGATCTCCAGATAGCCGTCCGTCACCACGAACTTTACGTTGGTAAGGTTCTCGTTCAGGTTTACAAAGTCCTTCTCCTGCAGGCCCATAGCATAGGTGCCGGGATAGACCTTGGTCACGGAAGCCGTGCCCTTGAAGCGGAAGTCCGCCTCGGTATACAGAGCCGTATCGATATCCACGGTGTAGCCGCTTACGGTATGCTCCTCTCCGTCATAGTGCACTCTGTCGTGGTTGCCGGTGATAGTCACCACCACTTCCCCTGCATAGGGAGTGATCTCCAGGGTGCCCTTCACATAGGTCAGCTTGTAGTTGTGGGTCACATCGTTCCCCTCTGCATCCACGATGACAGCGTCATAGGGATACAGCAGAGCGGCATACCTGCCGACATTGATCTTTTCGCCATCAATGGTCACATCCGCCACTCTGTGGCCGGGAGCCAGATAGTCCGTATCAATGCCGTTCTGGCCGTGGGGCTGGCCGTCATATTCCACGGTGTTGTCCCGGGCGATAATCAGCACCTTTCTTTCCCCGGCGCCCCGCTTGGTGATGCGCAGGTCGCCGAAGATATAGGTGATCGCATAGTTCCGGGTTACATCGTTCCCCTTTGCGTCCACGATAACGGCGTCAGATACGTCGATCATGGCCTCGTAGTAGCCGGCTTCCGTAGCGGTGAAGCTGCTTTCTACCGACTGGACGCTGTGGCCTTCCGCCAGATTGGAGGCAGTGTGGCCCACATAGCCGTGGGGCTGACCGTCATACTCCACCTCGCTGTTGTCCGCCCGGACGATCACGGGGTTCTTGGGGTCAAGACCCCGCTTGGTGATGGTCAGGTCACCGGCCACATAGGTGATCACGTAGTTATGGGTCACATCATTCCCGTTTGCATCCACAATGGCGGCATCGTAGGGAACGAACTCTCCGGGATACTCCCCGGCATCCGTCCGTCCGCCGGCGAGAATGAGCTTCTTCACCTTGTGACCCGGAGCCAGATACTCAGTGGTATAGCCATTCGCCCCATGGAACCTGCCGTCATACTCTACGGTGTAGCTGTTGGCGATGATCTTTACCTTCTTTTCTCCGGCGCCCCGCCTGGTAACGGTCAGGCTGCCCAATACGGGGGTAATCTCATAGTTCTCTGCCAGGGTGTTCCTGTTCAGGGTGTAGGTGAAGGTATTGTCGCTTTCCCCGGCTTCGGTCTGGCTGCCGGTCACATCAAACTGTGCCCCCTCGCCCTTTACAAAGCCGTCTCCGGTGACATCCACGACCTTGCTGGTCAGGGGTGTACCGTCGTATTCCTTCTCATCGCTGCCGGAAGTCAGGGTGAGCTTTCTGGCGGTAATGGTCAGAGTGCCGTCCTTCTCTTCCTTGATCTTATACTGATCCGCATGCTGCAGATCCAGCTTCACGATGGCATTGTTGCCTGCCGCCGTATCGGACACGTTCTTCACCACGGCGGTGATGGTCACGGTCACCTTGTCGCCGGTGGGCAGGGTCAGGGAATCTCCTGCGGCCACGGTGTAGCTGACGCCGTCATAGATCACGGTGTAGCCGCCGTCCCGGTGGTTCTCCCCGTCATACTTCCAGCTGTTGCTGTTAGCCTCTACCTTCAGGATCTTCTCGTTGACGGTAATGGTCAGGGTGCCGTTGTTATAGGTGATCTCGTAATCCCCGGTAACATCCTCCCCTGCGCCGTTATGGATCACGGCGTCGGAAGGCACGTTGGGCACGCTGCCCGTATAGGTGATGGTGCCGGTAACGGTAACGGTCTGTATGGCGTCCCCGGCGGCCAGCCCTTCGCTGGTGTAGCTGTTTCTGGCCAGAGGCGTGCCGTCATACTGCTTGCTGGCAGAACCGGCGGTGATGGTCAGGGGCCGGGCCGTAACGGTCAGGGTGCCGGGCACGGTCTTGATCAGGTAATTCTCCTCCAGCGTATTCTCGTGGAGCATATAGGTGAAGGCATTGGCGCTGAAGCCCTTGTGGAGCTGGCTGCCCGTTACGCTGTAATCGGCGCCTTCGCCCTGTGCAAAGCCCATCTCGGAGACGGTAACGGTGCCGTCGGTCAGGGGCGTGCCGTCATAGACCTTCTCTGCGGTGGCAGAGGTCAGGGTCACAGGCCGTCTGTTGATGGTCACCTTCTGGGTGCCGGTCAGATAGCCCGCATAGTTGCTGCCGGAGGCCCGTACCTGCAGGGTCTTGCTGTCGGAAACATTCAGGGCGGTGATGCCTGCGGGATCCGTTACCCAGGTCTCCCCGTCCACGCTGTATTCCACCAGCAGCTCCCCGCCGTTGCTGTCTGCAGCAGTGGCCGTGCCTGCGGCCAGAGGCGTGCCGTCGTAATACTTGCTCACATCCTGAGGTGTGAGGGTTGCATACTGTTCAACGGAAGCCGATGTGATCTCCAGCCAGCCATCCACTACCACTACCCGGATGTTGCTGTAGTTCCCGGAAGTAACGGTAAAGTCGGCCACAGTCAGGCCCATCATGTACTTGCCCACATTGGTGCCCTTGGCCGTATCCTTGCCGGACTGGTTCAGGGTCACGTCAATGGCCTTTTCGCCCACATCGGTGGTATAGCCCGTAACGGACTGCTCGGTGCCGTTGTAGACCACGGTGTCGGTGTTGCCGGTGATGGTCACGGTGACCTCATCGGTGATGGGGGTGATCTTCAGCCAGCCGTCCGTATAGCGAACGGTCACGGTCTTGTAGTTGGGGGAAACGGCGGTGAAGTCCTCTGCCGTCAGGCCCATATAATAGGTATTTACGTCCGTACCGGCAGCCCGTGCTCTCTTGCCCTCTTTCAGGGTCACGATGGCATCGGCGGGGTTGCTTTCGATCACCCAGCCCTCTACGGACTGTTCGCTGCCGTTATAGACCACGGTGTCGGTGCCGCCCCGTACCTCTACCACGGCTTCCTCCGCCTGGGTAACGGTCAGGGTGCCAGGCTGAAGGGTCAGGATGTAATAGGCAGGCAGAGCGCCGCCGTCATACTGCACGGTGGTTCTGTCGATCACGTTGGATACGCTGCCCACGTTGGTGATGGTGCTCTCCGCCGTCATGGACAGGGAGATCTTCTCTGCCGTATCGCCGTTGACCAGACCCTCTGCGGTAAAGGCAGGCTGGGTCAGGGGCGCGCCGTCATAGACCTTCTCTGCGGATCCGGCCGTAAGGGTCAGGGGCAGGGTGTAATAAACGATGATCTCGTTGTTCCCGGCCGTTATGGTAATGCGCCTGCCGGGATCATAGACGTTTACGGTGGCGGCGGCATATTCCGCATACAGATCGGCTGCCGCATTGGCCGTCAGGGTACTGCCGATAACCAGCCTGCCGGTCTGATCCGCCGCTACCTGCACGGTGGTGCCCTTGAGATAGTGATGGATGGTGTAGGGGGCGGTGTTCAGCTTGAAGTGCAGCTTCAGCTTCAAAGAACCGTCGGCAGCTACCACGCCGGAAAGCACGTTGCCCGCATAGCCTTCGTCAAAGACATAGTCCGTGGATCTGGACAGCTTGTCATTCTTGGTAACGGACACGGTGGTACCCGTGGTGCCCTTGCGGATTTCCGCATGATGAGGATCATCCAGGTAGGAACCGTCCAACTGCTGATAGTAGGTCTCTACCCGGTAGGGAGTATCCGCTGCGGGTTCCCATACGGCATACAGATCGTTGCTGCCGCCTGCATTCACCCGCAGGCTGCTGCCGGGGGCAAAGGAGACGCTGCCGGAGGCGGAGGTGCTCCACCCCAGGAAGTTGTAGCCCTGCCAGGCGGGGAGCCCGGTAGTATCATAGGAAAGAACCTCTACCCGGCCGTTGACCGCCAGAGCCTCTACGGTATAGGTGGCGTCCGTGCCGAAGTTGCTGTGATAGGTCAGGGAGACGGTGTTTTCCTTCACGCCCCATACGGCATACAGGGTCACATTCTCTCTGCCCAGGATCAGCTGGCTGCCGGGATAGTAATCCGGTGCGGCAGCTTCTGCGCTCAGGGCCCAGCCAAGGAACTGGGGCTTATCTGCGGGTCCGGTAAGGCCTGCGCCGGAGAGTACTCTGGCAGCGGCCCCTTCCGCATACCGCCCATCGTCTACGGGCACATCGCCCGTACCGCCGTTGGCGTCATAGGTAACGGTGTAGGCGTTGAGACTGCCTACTCTGGCATAGATATGGTAATCACGGGTGATCAGCATGCTGGGGTTGAAGGGGGAACCGTCCTCCATGACCCAGCCCAGGAAAGCATAGCCTTCTGCAGGCGTATAAGCGGGGATATCGCCGTTCTCCATGGCGGTGCCGTGGGGGATGCCCGCAACGGCCTTTACCACGGTGACCTTATCTTCCTGATAGAAGGTAACGGTGTGCACCGGAGCCACCCACTTGGCATAGAGGGTGATGTTCTGGGTGGGCATGGTCTTGCCGGCAAAGGCAAACTGCTCCCCTTCGCCCTGCTCGTTATCGTACCAGCCGGCGAAGATATACCCTTCCTTCCCGGCGGGGGCGGTGGGGGTATAATCCGCATTGGCAATGGACTGCTGGAACTTCCGGCTTTCGGTTTTATCTACGCTGCCGCCGTTGATGAACTTGATCTGATAGCTGTTGCGGGTGTAGTAAAACCTGGCGTTGTTATATCCGTTTCCGTTGCGCGTACCTTCTTTATAGGTAAAGCCTGTGATGGGATACTTATCTTCGTCAGTAACAGTATATCCTGTACCGGGGCTGGTATCCTTATGATGGAGCTTGTAGCTCACTCCGTTATAAGTCTGTCCACCGGATTCCCCGGGCAGGACTTCCACATAGTAGTAAGCCGTTTCGGAACCGCTGTCGGTCTTGGGGCCGTAGAAGCTGGCGCCACCCAGAGGCATGGTCTGGATATTGACCTGATAGGGGCCGGACAGTCCATTCCAGTAGTCATAACTACCTGTAGTGCTCCAAGTGCTGCTGCCATTATAGGTGGGCCACTTATCGCTGATATTGGCGCCGTGCTTAGCAGTAATGCGCAGACTGGTGTTTTCTACCCATCTGTTGCTCTGCCGGTTGTAGAACTTCACCTCATACACATTGCGGGTGTAATATACCTTTACAATGGTGGAACCGTCCCCGGCGATGGTAGCCTGGGTGATGGTCTGGGCGGTAAAGCCGGTGTAGCTTTTGGCAGCGGCTGCGGTCTGGCTGCCGGTGGCGCCGGTTCTGGTTTCGATGTCCTTGGAGGAGTAGCCGTCGTCATCGGCGTTCTCCAGGAAGTGGATCACCGTGTAGCCGGCATTGCCTGCCTTCCAACCGGCCACCAGCGTGGTGTTTTCGGCAATGGCGGCAAAGTCGGCAGCGGCGCCGGCTTCCGTAAACCAGCCGTTGAACACATAGCCGGGGCGAGCGGGAGCGGCGGGGGCTGCGGCGGTCTGGCCCTGGGCATAGAAAGCAGGGGCCACATAGGAGCCGCCCTTGGAATCGAAGGTGATCCAGAAGCCCTTGCTCACCTGGGCGGTCAGAGTCACATCCGCCCCGTCCAGCGTTACGCTGTCTACGGTGGTGCCGTTCAGCAGCCAGCCGGTGATGGCTTCATCCCCTGCTACAGGGAAGGATACACCGGATGTGGAGATAGTCTCTCCGTTCCGGCCGGATCTGGTAGCCACTACGGCTCCGCTGGTATTCTTGAAGAATACATAGAATACATCCGTAAAGGCGGCGGTAAGGGTAACGGTCTCCGTGGCGGTGATCCCGGTTACCACGCCAAAGCCGGTAAACCGGCTTTCGCCTGCGTACCAGCCATCAAACCGGTAGCCTTCCTTTGCGGGGGCGGCAGGCTGCAGCAGCGTATCGCCGTTTTTCACGATCTGGCGGGCGACCTCCTGCTCCTCTGCCATAAAGACATAGGTGCGGTAGAACGCATCGTCCGGAATGACGGACTGAGGCTCCACAGGGGTCTGTTCTTTGATGGATTCCTGCTCCGATGGAGCGGAAGCGGGGGATACCTCCTCCTCATTCTGCTGGGGAGCAGGCACATCCACACTTCTTTCTTCCACTATGCCTTGGGGCTGGACGCCTTCCGCTATGATGTTCACCGGCAGTGCCGTAAAGAGCATCATGAACGTAAGGACCCATGCCGTTACCTTGGACAGGGCGTTTCTCATGGTTTGTTCCTCCTTTTTCTTTTTTCCGTGCTGCATTTTCTTTTGCGGACTTTGCACCCATGACCGCAGGACACTTTTCGATGATCATCGCATTTTAAACTGACTACGGTCTATTTTGGATTACGCTACCACTATACCATAGCTGCAATATGAAAACAATGACTGTAATGTGAATTTGCAATATTATTTTTTAATAAAATTATTAAAAACGTGAAGGATCCGGACGAAAAACAGCCTGCACCATCCGCAGGCCGCATTTCCCGGGAAAGAGTGGAGCTCTAGGGAAAAAAACGCTCCCTCCGCAGTGGAGGAAGCGTGGGTATGTGGGGATCGATGGCTGGGCCGCAGGGGATCCCCTCCTGCGTCTCTTCGGGAGGCGGGGGCGCCGGGGCGGCGG
>ULRA01094318.1_pt1 | contig 21185 bp, 20 predicted proteins | sample 1954981 | NCBI WGS metagenome assembly ULRA01 (sample SAMEA4835669, study PRJEB28245) | human gut metagenome | biome: gut microbiome; material: fecal sample | place: Denmark | collected 2008
ACATCAAGTCTTTCTTCACGTTGGCTTCCTCCAACAATTTCTCCAACACCTGGAACAAGAAGGTCGCAAGCGGCAACTGTCTTTTTGTCATCATTAAGACGCATATAGAATGCTTTGAAGTCTTTTGGGAAATCTGTGAGGAATATTGGTTTTTTGTAAACAACTTCTGTGAGATATCTTTCATGCTCACTTTGAAGGTCTGTCCCCCACTCAACTTTGTATTCGAATTTGTCATTGTGCTTTTTGAGAATTTCAACGGCCTCCGAATATGTCACTCTTCCAAACTCACTGTTTTGAACATGTTTAAGTCTTTCAATGAGTGTTTTGTCAACAAACTGATTGAAGAATGCCATTTCATCTGGGCAATGTTCAAACACATACGAGATCAGATATTTAACCATCTTTTCAATGAGTTGCATATTATCTTCAAGATTGAAGAATGCCATTTCAGGCTCAATCATCCAAAACTCGCTTGCATGGCGAGCGGTGTTTGAGTTTTCAGAACGGAATGTTGGTCCAAAAGTATAGACTTTTGAAAAAGCAAGAGCCATTGCTTCGCCTTCAAGTTGTCCGGTTGGAGTCAAGAAAACATTTTTTCCAAAGAAGTCATTTTCAGGTGTTGCTTTTTCCATTTCTTTTTTGTCATAGAAATTGTGAGTTGTGACTCTGAACACATCACTTCCACCCTCACAATCAGCACCTGTGATAATTGGAGTATGAACATAAACAAATCCTTCATTTTTGAAGAATGTGTGAAGCGCATAAGCAATTTCGCTTCTTATGCGGAACACCGCATTAAACAAGTTTGTCCTTGGGCGAAGATATGCTTGTTCTCTCAAAAATTCAAGAGAATGTCCTTTCTTTTGAAGAGGATAATCTGCACCTGTTGCAGAAATCACTTCAACATTTTTTGCAACGATATCAAAAGGTTGTTTGTTTTCTGGTGTGGCTTTCACTTCGCCTTCGACCATAATTGATGAACCTGCATTAAGTTTTGCAATGGTGTCAAAACCTTCAACTTCTTTTCCAACAATAATTTGTGCCCCTTTGAAACTTGTTCCATCATTGAGATCAACAAAAGCAAACGAGCCCATATCTCTCGCACTTCTCACCCAGCCACCAACTTTGATTGCTTTTCCTGAAAGGTCTTTTAAATCACAATAAATTTGTTTTATATCCGTCTTTTTCATAAGTCCTCGCTATAAAAGGTATTTTAATTTTAAATCCATGCGTTGTCAATCATTCGCCCCTCTTTCGCACCTTTTTTTTGCTCAAATCATAAATAAGCATATTGGAGGTGTTATGGAAAACTCAATTTATCAAGTTGACAAACCATATCCTGAACTTGTTGGTGCATCTTTTAGCCCCGAAACGATTGCAATCCTTCGAAATCTCTATGCTTCAAGGATTTCTGAATTTACTGCAATCGCTAACTACACCTATCAGGCGCGTGTTCTTGGAGAGCATAATCCTGATGTAACAAAACTTTTGGAAGGCATTTCAATGACGGAAATGCGACACTTGGAACTTTTGGGTGAAGCAATTGTTGAGTTTGGAGGTGACCCAGTTTATGCAAACTCACGCGGACAATTTTGGAGCGGCATATTTGTTGATCGCGACAAAAATGTGTGCAAAATCCTCAAAAACAACATACGCAGCGAAACTGGTGCAGTTGCTGAGTATTCAATGGCAGCAACCCGTGTGAAAAACCAAAGTCTAGCAAGTTTATTGCTCCGAATCGCAGAAGATGAACAACTGCATAAAGAACTATTTGAAAAGGCACTGACAGAACAAAACGAAAGAATTTGACAAAAAAACATTTGCGAAACTTATTCGCAAATATTTTTTATTCACATAATTATTGCAAATTTTGTTTTATGTTGTTATACTCTTTTATTATATAAAGAGGATAGATATGAAAAAACTTACAACACATGAACTAAAAAGACTTTGGCTTGAATTTTGGACAAGCAAGGGCTACAAAACAATTCCTAGCGCATCAGTCGTTCCAGAAAATGATGCAACCGTTCTTTTCACAACTGCTGGGATGCACCCACTCGTCCCATATCTTTTGGGCGAAAAGCATCCAATGGGCGACAAACTTTGCGACTATCAAGCATGCATCAGAACAAATGACATTGACGATGTTGGCGATCCTTCACACTGCACATTCTTTGAAATGCTTGGCAACTGGACTTTGGGCGAATGCAACAAGCGCGAAATGATAAAAAACAGTTTTGCTTTCCTCACCGAAAAACTTGGCATTCCAAAAGACAGACTTGCTGTGTCAGTATATGCAGGCGATGAAAACGCACCTCGCGACACTGAGGCACATGATGCTTGGGTTGAAGCAGGACTTGATGACACACAAGTGTTTTATCTTCCAAAAGAAAACAACTGGTGGGCACTTGGTGGTGGCACAGGCCCTTGTGGACCAGACACTGAAATGTTTTTCGACACAGGAAAACCAAAGTGCTGCGACACTTGCTCCCCTGCTTGCGATTGCGGAAAATATCTTGAAATTTGGAACGATGTTTTCATGCAATACTATGTCAAAGAGGCGGGTCAACCTGTTGAAAAACTTGCTCGACCAAACATTGACACTGGAATGGGTCTTGAACGCACTGTTTGTGTTCTCAACGGAGTTGAATCTGTTTATGACACAGGAATTTTCAAAGATGTCATTGATTATCTTTCAAAATTTGCAAATGCCCCATATGTTGAAGAAAACATCAAAAAATCCTATCGTGTTATTTGCGACCACATCAGAGCATCAGTATTTATTCTTTCAAGCGGCATAACACCTGCTCCTGTGGGACAAGGATATGTTCTTCGCCGTCTCATCCGAAGAAGTGTTAATCACGCAAGAAAAATTGCGATTGAAAAACAACAAATTCTTGAAGTTGCAAAAATATATGTGAACGAATATCAAGAATATTATCCTGAAATCAAAGAAAAACAAGATTTAATTTTGAAAGAACTTGACGAAGAAATCGAAAAATTTTCAAAAACCATTCAACTCGGACAAAAAGAGTTTGAAAAAGTGGCGTTTTATAGCAAAGACAAAACAATAAATGGGAAAACTGCTTTCCGACTTTATGACACATTTGGTTTTCCTTTGGAACTTACTATTGAAATGGCAAAAGAAATCGGTTATAATGTTGATGAAGAAGGATACCACAAAGCATTTCTTGAACACCAAGAAAAATCAAGAACTGCTGCCGCGGGAACATTCAAAGGTGGACTCAGTGACACATCTGACAACACTGCTCGACTCCACACCGCAACCCACCTGCTTCTTGCAGGACTTCAAACATTGTTTGACGAAAACATTGTTCAAAAAGGCTCAAACATAACACCTGAAAGACTTCGTTTTGACTTTAATTTCCCTCGCAAAATGCTTCCAGAAGAACTCAAACAACTTGAAGACTTTGTCAACGACGCAATCAAAAAAGAAATTGATGTCACTTGCGAAGAAATGACACTTGACCAAGCACGTGCAAGTGGAGCAAAAGGAATTTTTGCAAACAAGTATGGAGACAAAGTCAAAGTGTATACAATCGGGAATGTAAGCAAAGAAATTTGTGGTGGCCCACACGCAAACAACACTCGCGAACTCAAATCGTTCAAAATCATCAAAGAAGAAAGCAGTTCAAGCGGAGTTAGACGCATCAAGGCTGTAATCGGTTAAGGAGGTTTTATGAAGAAAAAAGGAAGAAGCCTGTTGGCATACCTGTTTATTTTGGCAGGCATCGCCCTTGGGGTGTTTGTCGTATGCGTTGCAGTGCTAGTCCTTGCACCAGGCAAAGCGATTGCCGGATTTGTGTATTCAAAAGTTTCTTCTGGCGAAGTTGTCTATGCTCGTTTGAATGAATCTGATTCACAAATTTATAGCGAAAACTACTACTCTCAACACCTTGGCACACAAACCAAAATGCTTGATGCTTCCGATGTTCAAAGTCTTGTTATCAACGCCGGAGCACATGACGTTGTTGTTCGCCAAATGAAGCAAGACCAAAAACTTGAAAATGGAGGGTTTACTAATGCAATTGACAAATTCGCTTTCGCAATCTCTTCCTACTACTCCGGAATTTATAAACAATCAGCTTACCCTAATGGGGTTGATTTCAATATTATTTATAACAAAGATCAAAAAACATTAACACTCAATTTCAATACACCAAACGGCTTGAATTTCAACCGTAGTGGAAATATTATTGTTGACATTCCCGAAGCGTTTTATCATCTTTCAAGCAGCGTAAAACTTGGCACAAACATTGCTAGTTCAACAACCGCAACACTCAAAATTGTTTCTGACAAAGGAAGTGTTAATCTTGGAGGTTGGACTGAAACTGGTTCAGAAGTCCGATCATCTTCAATGGCAAATGTTGATATAACAACAGACAGCGGCAATATTACGCTCAATGAAAACTTTTATGCTTGTGGCGAAACAATGAGTCTTGCAACAAACAAAGGAAAAATAACAAACAAAAACACAATCAACCAAACAAACATGGTCTTGAACATTTCATCTGACCGAGGCGAAGTGAATTTTTCTGATAGTCAAGCAGATGTCATTGTCAAAGAACTCAACATCTATTCAAGAAGAGCCGACATAAAACTCCACGACGTAAATCTTGGTTCCCCAACGAACGCAATTCAATGGACTGGGGATCGTGGAAGATGTTTTGCAAACAATGTCAACGGCTCACTTCTCGGACACGAAGATGCAAGCGCAACAAATTTCGACGTAAAATATATCAGTGGTCAGTTCTATCTTCCAAAAGGAGACACTTGCGATGTCAATATCGAGAAAATTGACGGAAAAGTAAAAATTGTTTCCAGAAACAACAATATTTCAATAAAAAATGCAAGTGCTTCAGTTGATATTCAAACTCAAAAAGGAAGTGTAAAACTTGAAAATTGCACAAACTCAATTGATGTGACTTCAACGCGTGCTCCGGTGACCCTCACAAATTGCTCAGGAGAAATCAGAGTAAAAACAAACAAAGGGAAAATTTCCGGTTCAATTTCAGACCTTGTCGGAACAAACAATTTTCTCAACACTGACAAATCGGTTATTGACATCAAATTCGACCAATACATGAAGTTTAACCTTTCAGCAAGCAGTTCAAAGAGAAATGTGTCAATTGATTATGCTTCAATTTCTGACAGCAAAAATGAATTTCAAGACGTCCTAATTAATGGTGGCGACCCCGCAAAGAAAATCACACTTTCAGCAAAATATGAAATTTCAATTTCAAATATAAAAGGAGAATAAATATGAAAAGAGAAATTATGTCAACAAAACGCTATGAAGAAGTTTTGGACTTGCTCGAAAATGACGAAAATGCATTTGAAAAATTGTCAGACAGTGAAGTGATTGAGATTTCCAGAGATGGATATGCAATGACAATTGCCGCAGCAACCAACATCAACAACTTGCAATATCTGTCAACACAATTGAAACAAGACAAAGGGTATATGTATAATTTGATAAAAGATGTAAACCCACTCGCAATGGTCTATTGCTACAAGTCTTGGTTCAACAACAAACATTTCGTGGAAAATGTCAGAAACGTTGCACTTGAAGACGCAAAAAGATATAACAGCCATGAACTCGAGAGGTTGTATAATGACTTGATTGACCAACAAGTCATAAAGGCAAAACTGATTCCAGAAACCAAACTGGTTCAAAGAGCAACAAAAATTCATAAGGCAAAAAACAATAATATGGAAAGATAATAATCAACAAAAAAACAACTCAATTCGAGTTGTTTTTATTTTTATTAAACATTAAATTTTAATTTTGTTTGCAATGTAGTTTTCGAGGTCGCAAATTTTGATTCTTTCTTGCTCCATTGTGTCACGGTCTCTCACGGTAACCGCTCCATCTTCCAAAGTGTCAAAGTCAATCGTCACGCACATTGGAGTTCCAATTTCGTCTTGACGGCGATATCTTTTTCCAATTGAGCCCGCTTCGTCATAGGTGCATGAAAACTTTTTGATAAGTGTTGAATAAATTTCGTCTGCTTTTTCCGAAAGTTTTTTGGATAGTGGCAAAATTGCAACTTTGTATGGTGCAAGGTGTGGTGCAAGTTTAAGAACAACACGGGTGTCGCCTTCGCCCACAACTTCTTCGTGATATGCATTGCACATTGTTGCGAGAAACATTCTGTCAACGCCAAGAGACGGTTCAACAACATAAGGCACATATTTTTGATTTGTGACAGGGTCAAGATACATGAGTTCTTCTTTTGCTTCTTTTGCGTGTTGATTGAGATCATAATCTGTTCTGTCCGCAACGCCCCAAAGTTCGCCCCAACCAAATGGGAACAAGAACTCAAAATCTGTTGTTGCTTTTGAATAGAAGCAAAGTTCTTCTGGCGAGTGGTCACGAAGTCTCAAATTGCTTTCATCAATTCCTGCGTCAAGAAGCCATTGTTTGCAGAAGCTTCTCCAATAATCAAACCATTCAAGGTCAGTTCCTGGTTCGCAGAAAAATTCAAGTTCCATTTGTTCAAATTCACGCATTCTGAAAATGAAATTGCCCGGTGTGATTTCGTTTCTGAATGATTTTCCGATTTGTCCAACTCCCATTGGCATTTTGCTTCTTGTTGTTCTCAAAATGTTTTTGAAATTAACAAATATGCCTTGTGCAGTTTCTGGACGAAGATAAATTGTGTTTGTGCTTTCTTCTGTCACGCCCATAAACGTTTTGAACATGAGATTAAACTTTCTGATTGGTGTGAAATCACTTTTCCCGCAGTGTGGGCATTTGATGTGATTATCAGCAATAAACTTTTCCATTTTTGCGTTATCTGTTTCCCAGCCCGCAATATCAATGTCGAGTTTGTTATCTGCAACATAATCTTCAATCAATTTGTCTGCACGATATCTTGTTTTGCAAGATTTGCAGTCCATCAAAGGATCAGAAAAGCCACCAAGATGACCTGACGCTTTCCAGACTCTTGGATTCATGAGAATTGCGCTATCAAGTCCAACATTATATTTGTTTTCTGTGACAAATCTTTGCCACCAGAATTTTTTTATGTTGTTTTTTAGTTCCACACCCAAAGGACCATAATCCCACGAGTTTGCGAGTCCGTCATATATTTCACTCCCCGCATAAATAAAGCCTCTGCCTTTGCAAAGTGCAATAAGTTTGTCCATTGTCAAATATTCTTTTTCCATATTTTCTCCTATTTCATGCTCTCAACATATTCAGAATATGTCATGAGTTTGTCAACAACTGTGTTTTCGTCAACAATATCAATAATTCTGTTGGCTGTTGTTTCAATAATTTCTTGGTCGTGCGTCGCAAAAAGCATTCCACCCTTAAAGTTTATCATGCCTTTGTTGAGTGCCGTGATTGACTCCAAATCCAAGTGATTTGTCGGCTCATCAAACAAAAGAAAGTTTCCACCTAGAAGCATTGCTCGTGAGAACATACAGCGCACTTTTTCGCCGCCTGAAAGAACTTCAACAGGTTTTAGTGCTTCCTCGCCACTAAACAACATTCTGCCAAGCCAGCCGCGAATAAATGTGATGTCTTGTTCTTTTGAAAATTGCCTGAGCCAATCAACAATCGAGAGTTTGCAGCCCTCAAAATACTTTCTGTTGTCTTGTGGAAGATAAACAGGTTTGATTGTCTTTCCCCAACGGAATGAGCCGCTGTCGGCCGTTTCTTGCCCCATGAGGATATCAAACAACATTGTGACAGCGAGTGAGTTTGAGCAAAGTATTGCGATTTTTTCGTCTTTTCCAACAGTAAAAGACAAATCATTGAAATATCCTTTTTTTGTCAAGTGGTCAACTTGCAAAATTTCTTTTCCAATTTCTGTTTCAAACTTAAAGTCAATAAAAGGATATTTTCTTGAACTTGGTTTGAAATCGTCAATCGTAAGTTTTTCAAGTTCTTTCTTTCTCGAAGTTGCTTGCTTGCTTTTTGATGCGTTGGCAGAAAATCTTGCAATAAACTCTTTGAGTTCTTTCGCACGTTGCTCCGCCTTTTTGTTTTGGTCTTTGAGTTGCCTTGCCATGAGCTGACTGGTTTCATACCAAAAATCATAGTTTCCAAGATACATATTGATTGCGCCATAATCAACATCGCAAATATGAGTGCAAACTTTATTCAAAAAGTGACGGTTGTGCGAAACGATGATAACAGTGTTTTCAAAATCAAGCAAAAAATTCTCAAGCCATCGAACGGTTTTGAAATCGAGATTGTTTGTTGGCTCGTCAAGAATCAAAATGTCCGGATTTCCAAACAACGCTTGTGCCAAAAGAACTTTCACTTTTTGTTTTGGGTCAACTTCTGCCATTTGTTTTTCAAACAAACTCTCATCAATTCCAATGCCCGAAAGTAATGTTCTTGCCTCGCCATCTGCCTCCCAACCACCAAGGTCGGCATATTCTTGTTCAAGTTCCCCCGCACGAATTCCGTCTTCTTCCGAAAAATCAGGTTTTGAATATAGTGCTTCTTTTTCTTTTTCGATTTCCATGAGTCTTTTGTGACCCAAAAGCACGGTTTCAATAACCGTTTTGTCATCATAGCGATTTTGGTTTTGCTCAAGCACGCTCATACGCTCGTTTTTGTCAACAATAACCTCACCTTTGTTTGGTTCAAGCTCGCCAGTCAAAATTTTGAGGAAGGTTGATTTCCCTGCCCCGTTCGCGCCAATAATTCCATAACAATTCCCTTTGGTGAATTTGAGATTAACATCTTTGAACAAAACTCGTCCACCAAATTGAAGGGTCACGTTGCTAACTTGTATCATTTTTTCTCCTTGATATCACTCAAAAAAACAAGTGATGCAATTACATCACTTATTCTAAACTATATTTTAATAAAAGGCAACAAGGTCCACGCAAGTTTTTGAAAGGTTTTTCATTGTTGAGTTGATTAATGTCAAATATTTTTCGTGGTTTTCCTTAATTACTGCGTTTTCCGCATTATTAATTTCAAGTCCCGAAATATTATAGCGGAATCTGCCTTCACTCATCTCGCTTTTTATTTTTGCAACTTCACTCTTGTAGTAGTTCAACCATGTTGCAAGAGTCTCAATTTTGCTATCGATTTTTGGCAGAGTTGCCTCAGCTTTTTCTTTTGCTAGTTTATCATAGTCAAGAGCAATTGCTCTCACTTTGTCATAATTATCAAATATTATATCAATGTTTGCTTGAGATTGTGTGCTGTCGTTGTGTTCATAACAGAAATACATGTAATCACGAGCAAGCAAAATTTTTGCCTCATAAATGGTTTCTTTTATTGCATTTGCTCTTTCAGTGTTTGTTTTGAATCCTGACGCTTTGCCTGGATAGAACATCGCTTTCGCACATTCATACATTTTTGAGAAAACATCATTCAAAGAACCAATAAGTCCGCGATAACTTGACAAAAGTGCTTTGTATTCATCTTTTTCAATAACACCAACTTCATTGCCAACAAGTTCTGAGCATGTCGTCTCAAAATTATGTTTTGAATTTTTGAAATCAACAATTTCATCTTCATAAGTCTTTAGTTGTTCTTTGTAATCAGTGACTTTGTTTTGTGCGTTTTTAAGTTCTTTCCCTTCAAGCTTTGGATCATGCGTGAACTCTACGGATAGTTTTTGAACATCACTTTTTAGGCTTTTGTATATCGTTTGATATTTATCCAACTCTGCAAATTCGCCAGAAATTAATGCTGCATTTGGAATATTATAAGTTATATTTTTCGTTTGGTCATAAAATTCAGAATCGTCAGCTGCTTGAACTTTTGAATCCCAATAATCGTAAACATCGTAGAAATATTTTTCAGTCTCTTTTGAGCAACCAACAAAAAGCATTCCAACACACAACAAAGAAAATATTAATGCGATAAATTTTTTCATGCTTTCACCTCCAATGCAGGATATTCAGCAAATTTTGTTGTATATAATGATTGCATAAAGTTCTTGAATTCGTTATAGGTTGTTTGATTAATCGTTTTCAAAAATTCTGTTTCTCCAGCGGTCCCAAATGCTTTAATCCAACCATCAAGCCATGACATTGAATTGATTGTGTCAATGTTTTGGATTGTCAAATTTCTGTTGGCGACGAAAAATTCAATTGCATTGTCTTTTTGTTCAAACATGGTCGTCGCTGCACTTTTTGACAAATCAAAAGCTGGTGCATCAATCAAAACGTTTTCTCCATCAACAAATTTCTTTTGACATCTGTCAACACAAGCAGAAAGCCTTTTGTTGTTTAGAGATGTTGTAAATTTTGTGAGATAGTTTGAATATGAACTTTCTTCTGTTGATGTCTGAATAATTTCAGCCAAATAATTTTCAAATTCTCTCATGCTTTTGAGATAATTTGTGAATTTTTTTGCAAAATTTGAAAAATAATCTGAAATTCGCGAATAATCCGTTGTTCCTTCTTTATATGGCATAACTTGGTTTTCGCAATAAGCAACCACTTCACTTTTTGAAGAATCAACATCTTTTTTCAAACTCTCAAGTTTTTTTATTTTTTTGTTTAGTTTGTTCAAATCTTTAACTTCTGAAAGAGAAAGGAGCAAACGATCAACATTATGATTTGTTGTCTTATTCACAGAAAGTCTTGCCAAATAGAATGAATTCAAATCTCTAAGCGCACGAGAATCGTTTTTTTGACTATGTTCGCAATTTGCATCAAAAAAATCAAATGCCGACTTGAATTGACCTTCTGATGTTGAATCGGCACCAACTTCATAGGCAAGAGCATGTGGTTTTGTCACATCGGCATCGGGAAAACCAAATCTGATAACCAAAAAAACAACAGCAACAATAATTGAAAGAATAATCAAACATACAAAAATTTTCTTTTTTAGTGAAACTTCTTTTAAAGATTTAAATCTTGACAAGCGCCACCTCCATAATTATATTTTACCACAAATCTTCCATGTTTTCAAGGTCAACTTTCTGCACAGGTTCCAAAACCGGCGCATCTTGTTCTTGAGAACCAGAACTTTGGACATTTTGTCTTGCAATTTTTGTATAATCTTTGATGTTGACAAATTTCGTATATTCTCCAATCCATTTGAGTTTTACAGTTCCAATTGGACCATTTCTGTGTTTTGCGATAATAACTTCGCAAGTGTTCGGTTCGTCTTCATTAACCACATCATTATACATGTCGGGCTTATAAATAAATAGAACAATATCAGCATCTTGCTCAATCGCACCACTTTCTCTCAAGTCACTGAGCATTGGTCGATGATCTTTTCTTGATTCAACAGCACGAGAAAGCTGTGACAACAGAATGATTGGAACATCAAGTTCACGTGCGGCGATTTTGAGCGAACGTGTGATTTCTGAAATTTCTTGTTGACGATTTTCGGACGAGTTTTTGCTGCTGCCCGTCATGAGTTGAAGATAGTCAATCATAACAAGGTCCAGACCTTTTTCACGTTTGAGTCTTCGGCATTTAGAAAGAATGTCTGTTGCCTTATTCATGCTTGAATCGTCAACATAAATACCCGATTCCGCAAGTTCTTTTTTTGCCGCCCAAAGACTCTTCCACTCGTCAACTGAAAGTTCGCCTTTAAGACCTTTTTCCATGCTTACATTTGCGACAGAGAAAAGTGAACGCTGTGCAATTTGAGTTTTTGGCATTTCAAGTGAAAAAACTGCACACTTTTTCTTGCCTTTGGTTGCAACAAAGTTGACAATGTTCATGGCAAAAGATGTTTTTCCAACACCGGGACGTGCTGCAAGCAAAATGAGGTCGGAGTTTTGAAGTCCGTTGGTTATTGCATCAAAATCTGTGTATCCAGTCGAAATTCCTTTGAGTGCATTTTTATCTTTTGCAATGAGATCGAGTTTTTCAATAACTTTGTTGAGTGCGTTTTCCATTTGCTCAAGACTTGAAGAGTCTTGTTTTGATGCAATGTCAAAAATTTCTTTTTCAGCAAATCCAATTGCATCTTCTGCACTTTCGCTCTCATATGAATTTTCAATAATTTTCTGGCTTGAAGAAATGAGTTTGCGCAAAACCGAGCAACGCTTTACGATATCCAAATAGTGTTTGAAATTCGCAGCACTTGGGATGATGTTTGTGAGAGTTGTTATGTAATCAATTCCGCCAACACTTTCAAGCAAGTTGTTTTTTTCAAGTTGGTCGGTGATCGTGACAAAATCAATTGCAACGTTGTTTGAGTAGATTGACATCATTGCGTCAAATATTTGTTTGTGTGCTTCAACATAAAAGTCGTTCGCATTAAGTGCCGCCATGACATCAATTGGCACATTTTCATCAATCAAACAACAACCGAGAATGGCTTGTTCCGCCTCGATTGAATGTGGCATCATTTTTGCGTATGATTTCTTTTCCATATTTCCTCTCACTAATCAGCATAAATATCCGGCTTTTTTGTTTCGGACTCTGCTTGTTTTTCTTTTCTTTTGCTAATTGCAACATAAATTAGTTCAAACACAACACACCAAACAATGAGCGTTGGGATGATGATGATGCAGTTTAGCCAAACATCAAAGTTGAGCATTGAAACCAAAAATGCCTCGACAAAAGCAATTGGAATGAGAATCAAAAGATATTTTCCAAATCTTTTGAGATCCATTTTATATTGTCTCATAACACTTTTGTTTTTTTGCTGTTTCATATCCTCAATATACCATACTAATCTTGATTTTGCAAAGCTTTGCCTCGAATTCTCAAACGCATATTATGGTCGAGAACAACTTTTCTGATTCTGATGCTCTTTGGTGTGACTTCCATATATTCGTCATCAGCCAAAAATTCAAGAGAATCTTCAAGTGACATTTGAATTGGTGGAATAAGACGAAGTGCCTCGTCCGCACCAGATGAACGGCAGTTTGAAAGATGTTTTTTCTTGCAAACATTAACAACCAAATCTTCTCCTCTTGGGTTTCTTCCAACAACCATTCCAGCATAAACTGGGATTCCAGGACCAATAAACAAATCGCCACGTTCTTGTGCGTTAAAGAGTCCATAAGTTATGCTCTCTCCCGCTTCAAATGCGATGAGCGAGCCATATTCACGGCGAGCAATTTCGCCTTTATATGGTTCGTAATCTTCTGGAATTGCACTGAAAACTCCTTCGCCACGTGTGTCGGTCAAGAAGTCTGACTTAAAGCCAAACATTCCACGTGAAGGCACTTTAAATTCCATTCTCATTCTGCTTGTGTGAGGAGTCATTGAAACAAGTTCACCTTTTCGCACACCGAGTTTATTCATAACAACACCCACGCAATCTTCTGGAACGTCCAAAACAACGCGGTCAATAGGTTCATATTTTTTGCCGTCAATTTCCTTAAAAACAACTCTTGGCATTGAAACTTGAAATTCATAACCTTCTCTTCTCATGTTTTCAATGAGAATCGAAAGATGCATTTCGCCTCTTCCACAAACTGTGAATGCCTCTGTTGTTTTTGTGTCGCGAACACGAAGTGACAAATCTTTGACTTGTTCGCGATAAAGTCTTTCACGAAGGTGACGAGATGTGACAAATTTGCCTTCTTTTCCTGCAAAAGGACTGTCGTTGACAAGGAAAGTCATTTCAACACTTGGTTCGCTAATTTTAACAAATTCAAGCGGCTCAACTTTTTCTGGTGAGCAAAGAGTGTCGCCGATTGTGACGCTTTCAATTCCAGCAATCATTGCAATGTCGCCTGCAACAGATGTTTCGCAAGGAACACGTTTGAGTCCTTCAAACTGATACATTGAAACAATTTTTGCATTGCTTGTTTTGTCATTAAAGTAATTGCAAAGTGTGATTTGGTCTCCAACTTTAACCTTGCCGCGTGCAATTTTGCCAACTGCAAGTTTTCCAACATATTCATTTTGCTCTGTTGCCGAAATCAACATTTGGAAAGGTTCGTCTTGGTCGCCGTCTGGTGCTGGAATGTAATCAATGATTTTTTGGAACAAAACAGTCATGTCTTTGAGATATGCGATGTTTTCTCCGCAAACGCCTTGACGAGCAGACGCAAACAAGAATGGCGAATTGAGCTGGTCGTCATTTGCATTGAGGTCCATAAAAAGTTCCAAAACTTCGTCTTGAACTTCTTGAACACGCGCATCAGGTCTGTCAATTTTGTTGATAACAACAATAACTTTGAGATTGAGTTCAAGTGCCTTTTCAAGAACAAAGCGAGTTTGAGGCATTGGTCCTTCAAAAGCGTCAACAACAAGCAAAACGCCATCAACCATTTTGAGAACACGTTCAACTTCTCCACCGAAGTCCGCGTGCCCTGGGGTGTCAACAACATTGATTTTGACGCCATTATAGAAAACCGCAGTGTTCTTTGCGAGAATGGTTATTCCTCTTTCTCTTTCAAGTGCATTTGAGTCCATGACTCTGTCATCAACTTGTTGATTGTCACGGAAAACGTGACCTTGTTTGAGCATTTCATTAACAAGCGATGTTTTGCCGTGGTCAACGTGGGCAATAATCGCAACATTTCTAATCTTTTCGTTTTTCATAATTTTCTCCTAAATACAACTCGTAAGTATATCACATATAATTGTATTTAATCAATAATAACCCCAAAAAAAATTTATTTTTGCCAATTTGCTTGTCGGTCATCTCACTTTGCTCTACAATATGAGCATGAAAAAGTGCGATTTATGTCCGAGAAATTGCAATATTGATAGAACAAAAACAAAAGGCTTGTGTGGCGAAAAAGAAGAAATGAGTGTCAACACATATTCTGTTTTTATGTTTGAAGAACCACCAATCAGTGGCACTCGTGGAAGTGGCGCAATATTTTTTTCTGGTTGTTCACTCAAATGCGTGTTCTGCCAAAACTATGAAATTTCTCACAGCGGTCATGGCACAAAAGTGACGCCTCTTGGTCTTGTTGAAATCATGAAAGAACTTGAGAGCAAAGGTGTTCACAACATAAATCTCGTCAGCCCAACACATTTTGCGGACGAAATTATTGAAGCGTTAAAAATTTACAAGCCAAATGTCCCAGTTGTTTGGAACACTCATGGCTATGAAAAAGTTGAAACAATTCAAAAACTTTTGCCATATGTTGACATTTTTTTGACTGATTTCAAATATTTTAGGCCCGAAACCGCCAAAAAATATTCAAATTGCCCAGATTATGTTGAAAACGCGAAAGCCGCACTCAACGAAATGGTGAAAAACAAACCTCTTGAATTTGACGGGGAAATGCTCAAGCAAGGCGTGATTGTACGTCATTTGATTCTGCCTCTTCACACTCAAGAAAGCAAACAGGTTTTGGACTATTTGAAACAAAATTATGACAAACAAATTTTGGTTAGTGTCATGAGTCAATTCACTCCATTTGGCGAGTGTGATAGATTCCCAGAAATCAACCGCAAACTCACAAGCCGAGAAATTAAAAGTGTCAACAATCACTTTTTGGAACTTGATCTTGATGGATTCATTCAAAATTCAAAAAGCGCCGACACTTGTTTCATCCCAAATTGGAACAAATAGTTTTGCATCAAAAAAGACCCTTGTGGGTCTTTTCTTATTGTTCAATTCCGCCTTGTTGCTTCTTGTATTGCGACAAAATGTGGTCAACGCTTTTTTGCAAATATGATTTTGCAATTTTCTTGTCATAATTAAACACTTTGCAAAGTTTTTCATATTTATATTTGAAATCAAGCATATCTTCCATTTCTTTTACCGCACAATCTTCATCCATTCTTTTCACGCAGAACAAAAATGTTCTTGGATTTTGTGCTTTGATATAAATTTTTTTCTTTTCGTCAACAAACACTGGATAATTTTCGTTTTTGTTGATATACCCGAAATATGTGAATTTGTTTGCGAAGTTTGCCAAACTGCTAATCGCTTTTTCTTCAAAATCATCAAAATGTTTCATAATTTCCCCCATGCATTAGAAATATATCATAATTTTGTGCATATTTCAACAACTTTTTAAAAAAATGTTTGAGCAGGAAAAGACAAGCCCAGTAGCTCATCAAGTTTGACATTCGCAGATGCTTCGGCAATTTTTGGGTCAATGAGTTTTCGCTCAAGAATATAACGATACTTTAGATTGAATGAATCTTCTGTTATGTCATCAGAAAATATTCCTGTGCAGCCATAATCAAGAGCGAGATGAAAAACAGGACTGTTGTCCATGTGGGCAAAAACTCGTATTCCAAGTTTGTTGAATTCATTAACTTCAATTCTCGAAAGGTCTGTTGGAAAGATGTGAAGATAGTTGATTTTTTTGTTGCCCTTGACGATTTCAAGAAGTTGATCTGTGTTTAACTTTGCTTTGTAGTTGGTGAACATAATTTCATCAAAGTCATATGCCGCTTCAATTTTTTCAAGCATTTTTTTTGAAGAAGCAAAAGGAATCACGCTTTCTTTGAGATTAATTCCATATGCATTTGCATCTTCAATCAACTTTTCATAAACCAAAAATGGCTCATTTTCTTTTGTGTCAATAATGAATTTTGCATCGGGATATTTTTGCATAAGTTCAAACAATCTTTCACTGGTGAGTCCATGGAATTTGTCCAAAATTAATTTATTTTTATATTCTTCAATCCCAATTCTGTTCTTGTTGCTAAATCCTTTGAGATATTCATATCGATGAGTGCCAACAAGCTCATTTTCTTTTGAGAACGCAAAATCAATTTCAAACATTCTCGTTCCATGAGCATAGTGATGCTCAACCCCCTCAACCACGTTCAAATATTTTCTTGTTTTGCCATCAATAGTCATTCCCCCGCCAGCGTGGGCAACAACAAACTTTGTGTTTTCATCAATTCCAGGGTTGACATAAAAATCAAGTGGCATCAAGTTTTGAACAGTAAAAACGCAAGCAATGGCAAAACACGCCACGCATCCAAATTTCAACATTTTTTGACTTGATTTTTGTGCCTTTTGTTGAGGCGTGTCAAAATTTTCAATTCTTTTTTTACTCATTATTTTAATAATAGGCTAAATATAATTATATGTCAACAGCAAAAAATCAATCCAAAACTTTTAGTTGTTTGCAAATATCATATGTTTTGTGAACAGGAAGACCCATAACAGCAAAATAGTCTCCATCAATTTTTTCAATAAATTTTCGTGCAAGCCCTTGGCAACCATATGCTCCCGCCTTGTCCATTGGTTCTCCAGATTTGATGTATCCCCAAATTTCTTCATCACTCATTTTGGCAAATTTCACTTTTGAAACAACCGCATCACACAAAACCGTTTTTGTGCCGTGTTCAAATTTGATAACATAAATTCCTGTGACAACTTTATGAATTTTGCCACTCAAAGATTTAAGCATTGAAAATGCGTCACTTTCATCCTTTGGTTTCCCATAAATTTTTCGTCCAAGAACAACCATTGTGTCCGAACCAATAATCACACGATTGCCTTCTGTTTTTGAAAAAATGTCTTCGGCTTTTTGACCGCTAAGATTTTTTGCAAGTTCAGTTATCTTCATCTTTTTGCTCATGTCTTCATTTTTGTCGCTTGGCATACATATAAATTGCTCAAATATTGTCGCCAACAACTCTTTTCTTCTCGGACTCTTGCTCGCCAAAATAATTTTTGTTTCATTCATATTTATTCCTCATTCGCATCAAAATTTTTTCTTGCACACGCGTCAAGTTTTCTTCAAAATCACTCATTTGATAGTCGTTGATAATGACAAAATCAAAATCTTTGACTTCATAATCAATCCCCGCACAATCTCTGCGTTTCAGATATTCTTCACTCAGTCCATCCCGATTTTGAACATGACGAAATCTTTCTTCATCATTTTGCGTGAGAATCAAAATTTTGCAATCTGACCCATTCCAGTATATCGTTTTTGGCAAAAGAATCCAATCCAAAACAACATTTTTGTGAAGAGACAACTCTTTATTGATGAAAGATTGCATACAACGCTTTGTGAAATTGTTAAATTTTTCAACTTTTGATAAATCTTTTTCGGAAAACAAAATTCCACCAAGCCGCTTTCTGTCAAAATTTCCATTCTCGTCAGTTAGTTTTTGCTGAAAAATGCTCTCGACTTTTTCAACAACTTTTTTGTCTTCATAAATCTTGTGCCCAATCTTGTCAATATCGACATAGAAAAAATCAAGGCGGGCAGCCAACATTTTTGAAAACGTTGACTTGCCTACCCCAGATTTTCCTGTGACGCACACAATAAAGTTTTTATCTCTCATTCATGCTCTCATTATTTTTTATGTTGTTTTGAGTGTTGATGATTCGCCTGTTCAAAGCGCGAATTTCTCTCAATGTTGGAGCTGGATTTTTTTTCAAAAATTCCCACTTCATATTTCTTGCAACATGTTGTGAATAATCTTGAGAATCGATCTGAACAACCACAACATCTTTCACAGGAACAAACTCTTCATCAGAAACAAACTTAACAAAATTTTTATCGCCAACAGAAATTGATGTTTCATAAAAAGCAAGTTCAAATGGACCATTGTTGCGACTTGCCAAAATCATTGTTTTTGCTTCAAACTCATCAAATACATAATCTCCACCAACAACACCTTTTGCCGATGCTCTGAATTCGTGTCTCATTTTTCCTCCAAATTTTTCTTTTTAATTATATGAGTCAGCGTGAAATTTGTCAATGTTATTCAACAAGGCAAGACACGTGCTCCGCAACCAGTCTGCCAAAATATTTATTCGCTGCCTTGATGTTTGCGTGCCTGTCTTCAATCAGCAAAAACTCCCCGTCATTTCCTTTTGTGATTTTTTCAAGTTCCCACGCTTTGAGATACGGCTTTTCTTCTTCCGAAAAAGAAAGAGCTTCATACACAACAAAGTGCATATTTTTGTCCTTGATAAATGGTGCATAAATTTTGAGCCACCGCCTTTTTTGGTCTGCTTGTTCAAAATACCAGCAACTGCTCAAAATGCCAATTTCAACACCCGCTTCATGCAGTTCTTTCATAACCTTCAACATTGTTTTTATTGGACGTTTGTTGAAATAAAAATCTTTTACATTTCCAACAATCAAATCATGCTCCCCTGTTCGCTCTTCAGAGCATACTCCGTCCATGTCAAAATATACTATAAATGGTTTTTTCTTCGCTCTTTCAATAATTTCATCTTTTAACATGTTTACCTCAAAAGCATAATAACACAACATTCATTTTTTGACAATTTATATTTTTTGTTTCAAACTTAAAAAATAATTGACACCACCCCTTTTGTGTGTTAAAATTGCAAAGCATTTAACATGCAGAAGTACCCAAGTGGTTGAAGGTCAACTCCGTTGCCTCACTCGCACAAGCACGATTTGTTCCCCTTTGGTCTCAACTCGTGTGTGCAGCGCGAAAAGTCGGCTCGTCCGCTTTTGCCACTGGCAATTCCTCGCCTCTTTTCCCCTGCTTTCGCAGTGTCGCCCCTTCAAATAAGCGACAGATGTGAAAAAAGAGAAATTGGGCAAAATCAATTTATATATGCAGAAGTACCCAAGTGGTTGAAGGGGCTCCCCTGCTAAGGGAGTAGGCTTGTAAAAGGGCGCGAGGGTTCAAATCCCTCCTTCTGCGCCAAAGGAACACCGCAAGGTGTTTTTTTGTTAAGCGAAGGAGGGATTCTCGCATGGCGTTCCCGACTGAGTGCGCCAAAAGGACACCGCAAGGTGTTTTTTTGTTAAGCAAAGGAGGGATTCGAATGCTCTGCATCGCAAACTTTGTTTGCAACCCTCGCTGCTCGGCTGGCGCCCGTCAATGAAAACTCTCAAACAAACAATTAAAAACCAAAAGCATAATTAAAATAAACAAATAATCATTCCAAGTGCTGCACCAGTGATATAGCAAGTGAAAAGAACCAACAAGTTTTGTTTTATTGACTTGTTTTGTTTGAACAAAACCAAAAGTCCAACACCGCTTCCCGCACAAAGTCCGGCAACAAGCGAACCAAAACTTAAACCACCTTTGATAAACAGTTCAAGAAGAACAACTGATGCACAGCAGTTTGGAATGAGTCCAATTGCCGCTGCAACAAGCGGTTGGAAGATTGAAAGCGACATCAAAGCATTTGTCATGCTTTCTGTCCCAACATAGAACATGATTATATTTATGATTGCCGTTGCAACAAAGACAAACGCGGCAATGATTGCTGTGTGTTTAAGTGCATCAAGAAAAATGTTGTCCGCGCAGCAATGATGAGAATCACAGTGGTCACAATGGTCGTCATGCTCGCAATCATGGTCTTTTTCCAAAACTTCATTATGCTCTTGTTTTTCGCCTTTTTTCTTGTGGATGAGAGCAATAATTCCGTCCATCGCAAATCCAACAGCAGTCGCATAAACTAACTTTATGCCGAGCAAAATAATCAAAAATTTATAAAACTCTGGGTGCGAAATCAAAATCGGAATTGCCTCATCACTCGTTGCAACAAACACCGCAACAAGTGTTCCAATCGTGATTTTGTGTTTGGCAAACAAATCACTCATGACAGCCGAAAACCCACACTGTGGAACAATGCCCAAAACCGCACCCATAAAAGGTCCCGCTTTTTGAGTTCTTTGCATAAAATGGTGAAACTTTTGATTGTTGTGATGTTCAAGATACGCGACAATAAGATAGACAAGATACAAAATGCCAATCATTTTTGCGGTGTCAATCAATGCATCAAGCAATGCTTCTCCCATTTCATTCTCCTTTTCGCTTGAAGAATATATCATTCTTTAATTTGTGTCAATATATTTGAAGTAAGATAGTAAATGATTTGTTCGTTTTAATATTTTATTATGTTATTTGCAATCGCAAAAAAAATATTATACTTTACAATTTACACTCCAACAATTGTGATTCCAGGATTGGATTTGTTCAAGTCTTCGTCTTGTGCACAGTCTGGGTGCATGAATAAAAATTTCTGACATTTCTCATTTGATATATCCCACTCATGCCCCAACAGAAAAGTTGTGATTTGTTTTCGTCTTTGAAGTTTTGGCAAAAGTTTTCTCAACTCCACCGAAATCACTCCGCCCTTGCCGTGAGAACCATAACCATGGATAAACTTTATCGCAGTCACACCTCGCGGCTTCGCATTCTCCAAAATTATTGAAATATGTGCTTCAACATCTTCCGCCGAAAGCACAATTTCTTTTAGATTGACAACTTCAAACTTCATATCTCAATATTAACAAAACATTATATTTTTGTAAATTATTTTTTTGCTTTATCCCACATGTGATAAGGATTTAAGAATTTAATAATTTATGGTTTTTATTGAAAAATTT
>ULRA01072470.1_pt1 | contig 21053 bp, 18 predicted proteins | sample 1954981 | NCBI WGS metagenome assembly ULRA01 (sample SAMEA4835669, study PRJEB28245) | human gut metagenome | biome: gut microbiome; material: fecal sample | place: Denmark | collected 2008
ATTACACGGCAGTGCCAACCCAAGCAAACGAATGCCAAAGTCCGGAAACGGGCGGCAGTGTGTCTTCGGCGTGGCAGCGGTTGGCCTCGGTTGGCGCTGATTTGTAACGCCATTTGCCGTTTTCGGGAGGGGTTCGGAAAGCCTTTCTTTGCGTCATCAACCAAATTCGAATCGTTATGACCAAGGAAATCTTTCTGAGCGGCATGACCGCCGACCAGCTCTCGGAGATGATTCGCGAATCGCTGCGCGACGAGTTGCGGCAGCTCCACCCCGAGCCCTCCGCCGAGACACCGAATTATCTGACCCGCCGCGAGACGGCCCGCCGCCTGCGCATCTCGCTCGTGACGCTCAACGACTGGGTGAACCGCGGGCGGATCCGCGCCCACAAGATCGGCGGGCGCGTCCTCTTCCGCGACAGCGATGTCGAGGCGGCACTGCACCGGATTGTCCCCATCAAAAGCCGATAGCCATGAGGACAACACCAAATTGCATCGGCATCCGGGAGTATCTCCTCCGCCGGGGGCTGCAGCCCCACCACGAAACCGCCACCCATGGCATGTTCCTCTCGCCGCTGCGCGAAGAACGCACCCCCAGTTTCAGCGTCCGCTACGACAAGGGGCTCTGGTACGACTTCGGACTGGGCGAAGGAGGCACGCTCCTCCAGCTGGTCATGCGCCTCGAAGGGTGCGGCATGGCAGAAGCCATTCGGCGCCTGCGCAAAGGGGCCGCAGACGAAGTTCATTTCCAGCCCCTCCCGACCGCCTCGCCGCGCGAAGACTCCCCGTTGCGGATCCTCAGCGTCGGGGAGATTCGCCACCCGGCGCTGATTGGCTATCTGCGCGAGCGCGGCATCGACCCCGCCGTAGCCGAAGCGCTGGGCCGCGAGGTGCACTACGCCGTCGGCGAGCGGCGCTTCTTCGCCATCGGCTTCCGCAACGACGCCGGAGGGTGGGAGCTGCGCAACCCGCAGTTCAAGGGGAGCAGCGCCCCGAAATCCATCACGACCTTCGACCGGCACGGCGACACGGCACTGCTCTTCGAGGGATTCTTCGACCTGCTCTCCTACCTGACGCTGCAGCACGTGCCGGAGCCGACCGCCGACACCGCCGTGCTCAACTCCGTGGTGAACCTTCCCCGCGCCCTTCCGTTTCTCGCACGCCACGCCACGATCCACGCCTTCCTCGACAACGACGAGGCAGGACGCCTCACCCTCGAACGGCTGCGCAGCGCCCTGCCCGGCGCGACCGTCATCGACCGTGCGGAGAGCTACCGCGCCCACAAGGATCTGAACGAATCGCTCCGATCGTCCGCGAAGGTTTCCCGCACGCCGCGTCGTCGCGGCCGCAAGTTGTAACGTCGCCCGGAATGACACCGGAACTGTCGCCCACCCATCGGCCGCTTCGCGACCGCGGCTTTTCCCCCAAGGAAAAAGCCATAGCCTATTAGGGCTTTTTCCGACGCATCGGCCCGCCGACGCTGAAAAAGCCCCAATAGGCCAAAGGGTCAAGCCCTCTGGACACCCCTGTCGTGCTACGCACGCCGACCGCCGAGGCGGTCCCCTCTTCAACCACACAACCCTCCGAAAAACGACCGTACCATGGGATATGCCGTCCTGCATCTTGACAAAGCCCCGGGCAACGAGGTGGCCATGACCGCCCACATCGCCCGCACGAAGATACCCACCAACGCCTCGCCCGAACGCACCTGCCTCAACGAGGAGCTCGTTGAGTTTCCCGAGGAGGTGGCCGACCGTACGGAGGCGATCAACTACCGCCTCGAACACGCCGGTCTCACACGCAAGATCGGGACAAACCAGGTGCGGGTGATCCGCGTCATGCTGACCGGTTCGCACGACGCGATGAAACGCATCGAGGAGGAGGGGCGGCTTCCGGAGTGGTGCGCCGACAACCTCGCCTGGCTGCGCGAGACCTTCGGGGCGGAGAATGTCGTCTCAGCCGTCGTACATCGCGACGAATCGACCCCGCATATCCACGCCGCCGTGGTGCCGATCGTCACGGGCGAGCGCCGCAAGGCCCGCACCGCCGCACCAGAATCCCCGAGCAAGCGGCGCTACCGCCCGAAATCCACCGCACGGCCCCGTCTCTGCGCCGACGACGTCATGTCGCGCGTCCGCCTCAAGCAGTATCAGGACAGCTATGCCGCGGCGATGTCCAAATACGGACTGGAGCGCGGCATCGACGGTTCGGAGGCGCGCCACATCACCACGCAGGAGTTCTACCGTCAGGCCATCGCCCAGCAGCAGGATCTGCAGGAGAACATCGACGCACTGCTCCGTCTCGAAGAGCAGAAGCGGAAGGCCGTCGAGCTGCTCAAACAACAGGAGCGGCAGGTGCGCACCGAATATGAACAAACCGCCACGCTCCAGGTGCAGAAGAGCGCCGAGCTAAACCGCACCGAGGCCGAGCTGAAGAGCGTGAAGGGCGAGCTGAAGGGTGCCCGATTGAAAAACGCTGCGGCGGAGGTCGGGTCGAACATCGTCGAGGAAATCGGGGCGATGATCGGCACCTCGCGTGTCAAGCGGCAGCAGCAGGAGATCGACCGCCTCAACGCGGAGAACGCCGCCCTGCACGAACAGATCGGGACACTGAACCGCACCAATCGCGAGGAGAAGGCCCGGCATGAACAGGCCGAACAGCAGCTGCAGGCAAAGCTCGACCGCATCGAACAGTGGCTGCCCGACACGCAGACGCTGATCCGCTGGGGCGAATACTGCCGCGACATGGGAATCTCGGAGTCGGGTGCCCGCGAGATCATCGCCATGAAACCCCTCTACGTCTCGGGCGAGCTTTATGCCCGGGAGTATTCGCGCCACTTCGACGTCTCGAATACGGAAATCCACCTGCAACGCGACCCGACCGGACCCGGAGGCTTCCAACTGCTCATCGACCGCCAACCCGCACACGCCTGGTTCCGCCAACGGTATGTGGAACACATGACCCGCCTGGGCTACCCCGTCCGCCCCGAACGCCCCGAAATCCGACGCCACACCATCAAGCGGTAAAATAATTCCTCTGCAAATTGTGTGGTAAAACAAAACACCGATCCATTTTTTATCCTAATTTTATAGATAAAATCAACATAAAACGCATGAATAGAGTCATCATTATCGGCAATGGTTTTGACAAGGCCCATCAATTACCCACAGGATACACCGATTTTATCAACCATTATTGGGAGACCGTATCTTACAAGATATTTGGGGATTATCACCGTTGGATGGCCGAACACTACGGGCGAATCAATATGCCAAACCCATATGAAGATGACCTGATTTCATTTCAGGTCTTTCGGGAAAAGGGTCATGGAGAACGACTTTCTTTCGATTCCATGTTGGCAGATAACGCATATGCCGACATCTGCGAATTCATAAACAGAATAAACCAAGACAATACCATTCAGGGATCATGCACCTTAACATTCAAGAATCAGTTCCTTAAGCACCTGTCAGAGCTCTATTCGTTGAAAAACTGGGTGGATATTGAGAATGAATATTACGACAAGTTGAAAGAGATCCTGTCAACCGATTCGTATGCAGCAACCGATCCGGTTTTGAGGCAAACGATCAGCAAGCAGATGAGACGTGTCGCAAACAATGGCTCGGCAAAACGATTGAATCTGGAGTTCGAAACTATCAAAAAATTACTCGAACAATATCTAACGGGAATTACGGCATCAGCCCAAATCACAAAACATCCGTCCATACAAGAAGCATTTCACAGCCAGGTCCGGTTGGCCGAGGTAGCTTATTCAAAATACCAGATGCTGCTGGAATCCATTATGAGCCATATTGTCTCCCTCAACAGGAAGGATGTCATCTCCGAAGACGAAGAAACCGACCCATGGTATTTGTTCTGCCAATCGAGGGAAGACAAGGTCCGACATTATATCTGGAAAAACATGGAGGACAAGAACAGCAACTTTACAAAGACGCATTTCACGCCGGAAAAAACACTGATCCTGAACTTCAATTACACCCGAACCGCCGAACAGCTATATGCAGACAAAAATTGTGAAGTGATCCATATTCACGGAGAGTTGAACAATCCGGACAATCCCATTATTTTCGGATATGGAGATGAATTGGACGACGATTATCGCAACATTGAGAACCTGCAGGACAACGAATTTCTGGAGAACATCAAGTCCATGCGATACTTCGAAACCGGGAACTATCGAGCAATGCTGGACTTTATCGAGTCCCAACCCTACCAGATCTTCATCATGGGGCATTCCTGCGGAAATTCGGACCGGACGCTCCTCCATAAACTGTTCGAACATCGCAACTGTTTCTCCATAAAAGCATTCTATCATCAAAAGGAAGATGGCACCGACGACTACAGCAATCTGATTCGGAATATCTCCCGAAACTTCAACGACAAATCCGAAATGAGGGATATCGTCGTGAACAAGACATTATCTTCCCCTCTGGTACCATTGGTTAAATAAGCCCGAAATCCCGGGCCTATTATTGTCCTGTACGTCCATGCACTCACCTCCCCGCCGTGCCGTTTTTGTATGAAAAATTGCACGATCTTTCCCGAAAAACCGCTATCTTTACTTCAAATATCCCATTTTGACACCTATGGCAACCATGAATACGGCCGATATCGGCTTCGAGAAGGAAATCTGGCGCGCGGCGGACAAGATGCGCGGCAATATCGACGCTTCGGAATACAAGTCCGTCGTGCTGGGTCTGATCTTCCTGAAATACATTTCCGACAAGTTCGAGACCAAATACCGCCAGCTCGTTGACGAGGGCGAGGGCTTCGAGGAGGACAAGGACGAATACACCGCCGAGAACATCTTCTACGTCCCCGCCGAGGCGCGCTGGGAGACCATCGCCGCACAGGCCCACACCCCCGAGATCGGCACCGCCATCGACAACGCCATGCGGGCCATCGAGCGCGAAAACCGGCGTCTGAAGGACATCCTGCCGAAGAACTTCGCGCGGCCCGAACTCGACAAACGGCGTCTGGGCGAGGTCGTCGACCTCTTCACCAACATCCGCATGCACCAGCACGGCGACTCGAAGGATATCCTCGGCCGCACCTACGAATACTGCCTCTCGCGCTTCGCCGAGGCCGAGGGCAAACTGGCGGGCGAATTCTACACCCCGGCGTGCGTCGTCAAGACCCTCGTTCAAGTGCTGCAACCCTTCCGGGGGCGTGTCTACGACCCCTGCTGCGGTTCGGGCGGGATGTTCGTGCAGTCGGCACGCTTCATCGAGAGCCACGCGGGCAACATCAACAACATCTCGGTTTACGGCCAGGATTCGAACCCCACGACGTGGAAGATGGCGCAGATGAACCTCGCCATCCGGGGCATCGAGGCCGACCTGGGGCAGTACAACGCCGACACCTTCTTCCACGACTGCCACCCGACGCTCAAGGCCGACTTCGTGCTGGCCAATCCGCCCTTCAACCTCAGCGACTGGGGCGCCGACAAACTCGCCGACGACGTGCGCTGGAAATATGGAACCCCGCCCAACGGCAACGCCAACTTCGCATGGATCGAGCACATCATCCACCATCTGGCCCCGACGGGGCGTGCGGGCGTCGTGCTGGCCAACGGCTCGCTCTCGAGCCAGAGCGGCGGCGAGGGCGAGATCCGGCGGCAATTGGTCGAGGCCGACCTCGTGGACTGCATCGTGGCCATGCCCCCGCAGTTGTTCTATACGACGCAGATTCCCGTCTCGATCTGGTTCTTCAACAAGGCCAAGACGCAGCCGGGCCATACGCTCTTCATCGACGCGCGCAACCTCGGGACGATGGTCACGCGCAAGCTGCGCGAGCTGACCGACTGCGAGTCGGAGGAGCCGGCCCGCCGGGGCGACATCCAGCGCATCGCCGACACCTACCGGGCCTACGCCGAGGGACGGCTGGAGGCGGAGCAGGGCTTCTGCGCCGTGGCGACGACCGCGGAGATTGCGGCGCAGGAGTTTATTCTGACGCCGGGACGCTATGTGGGTATCGCGGCGCAGGCGGAGGATTCGGAACCCTTCGCGGCGAAGATGGAGCGTCTGACGGGCGAGCTTTCGGATCTTTTCGCACGGTCACACGATCTGGAGGCGGAGATCCGCCGGCAGTTAGAGAGTATAGGGTATAAAATGAAGTAGATATGTGTTTTATCGAATTCCTCAATGAATACAATGGAGCCTTTACGGTTCTATTGACACTTATTCTCGTCATCATCAATATCTATATGGGATGGCAAAATCATATTTTGCGGAAAGATGCTACAAAACCGAAAGTCTTGGCTGAAATTTGCGGAATAGACAATATTGTCTGCTATAAGTTCACTAATTCTGGAGCATACCCAGCGACAAATATCCAAATCAAAATTGACCCATATCTGATTGAACAAAAGCAAAGTGGTGATCCATTAAGACAAAAATTGGAAAGATTAGAAACTGGTTCTTTTTTCTTGGCTTCAGGAAAAGAATTGATTATTTCCACAGAGACGATGTGGAATAAAATAAAAGGCCACAAACTTTCCTTATCCTATACCTATATGGATTTATCCGGTAAATCATATTCCCAAGAATATCTTTTCGATTTGTCTATAGTTGATCTTGATTTATCATATCGATTTCCCAAAAAATGAGTGAATGGAAAACATACCGGCTGGGGGATATAATACAACTAAAATCCGGCGGAACACCCGATAAATCAAATCCAGATTATTGGGGAGGTTCTATTCCATGGATAAGTGCAAAATCAATGTACGATGATTTTATCTCTACATCCGATTTATTTATTACGGAAGAAGGCCTACAAGCAGGAAGTAAGATTGCAAAAAAGGATAGCATTTTGTTATTAACTCGCGGAAGCGGTTTATTCAATAGAATCCCTGTCTGCTATGTAGTATCTGACGTTGCCTACAATCAAGACGTTAAAAACATCGTGCTTAAACAAGAAGACGTTACGAGCATTAAGTTTTTATATTATTGGTTGTACGGTAATAAAGAGTTATTGTCTTCCATGCTTGAAACGACAGGTATTGGAGCAGGGAAAATCGACACGAAAAGATTTTTAAATCTATCTATTAGCCTACCTTCTCAGAAGGAGCAAGCACGATATATTCACGTGATGGATTTACTATTCGATAAAATCGAATTGAATCGGCGGATCAATGCGAATTTGGAGGCGCAGGCGCAGGCCCTCTTCCGGTCGTGGTTTGTGGATAACGATAACCAATTGGACAACTACCAAACCAAAAGTTTAACGGATATTGCACAATATCTGAATGGTTTGGCCATGCAAAAGTTTCCGTCCGAATCCATTCAAAACAGCCTGCCTGTTTTGAAAATAAAGGAATTGGGCCAAGGGCTGTGCGATGCGTCAAGCGACAGGTGCTCAACATCCATAAAACCAGAGTATGTAATCAACGATGGGGATGTTATTTTTTCTTGGTCGGGAACTTTACTTGTGGATGTATGGTGTGGCGGCAAGTGTGGACTCAACCAACACCTCTTCAAAGTTACATCGGACAACTACCCCAAATGGTTTATATTCTATTGGACAAAACATCACTTGGATAAATTTATTCGCATAGCAAAAGACAAGGCCGTTACAATGGGGCATATCAAACGATGCGATCTGGAATCTTCCGAGGTAAAAGTACCCGAAAAATCGATACTGGAATATTTAGACAAAATTTTCACCCCTCTTTTTGATTCTATGATTACCCATAGAATTGAAAATAGAAAACTTTCCGCCCTGCGCGACACCCTGCTGCCCAAATTGATGGCCGGAGAAATAGCTATCGAATAACCCATCCTTACAAAACCCCTCACATGACACCCGCTGATGCCATTGCCATATTGGATGCAGAAATTGCAAATATAAAGGCCAAAATCAATAGTGCCCCATTATATTATAACAATAGCCCGATCAGAGATTATATCGAAAATCCAGGAAATCGTTTGAAAAGGGATGTCATAAAATCCTTGCAAAAGATTGGAGGTCGAGAAAGCACGTTGCAGTCAATAGCAAGTGTATCGTTCGAAAGTCGCTTTTCCGGATATTTTGCGGGTCAAGTTTATGGACACCGTGAGGCAGAAGCCGGTTTGGAACAATGTTTTCAAAAGGGCATCAATGCAATCGTATCCATTCTGCAACAGGAACGGGAATATTTCATCCGAATCAAACAAGATCAGGACAAGCAAAAAGAGAGTGCCATTCAAAAGAGGTACAACCGAATATCGCTGATAATCTCCATCGCGGCTATTATATTGTCGGCCATATCGTTGGGATTCACGATTTTCTCGTAACTTTGTAAAAAAAGTGAATTTATGCCCTTCACCGAAGCCCATTTCGAAAACGCCATCCTCGAAATCTTCCGAGACCTGCTCGGTTACGAGTACCTCTACGGCCCCGATGTCGTGAGGGACCTCGCGGAGCCCCTCTGTCTGGAGATTCTCGAAGATGCACTCGTCCGCATAAACCCCTCGCTCCCGCGCGCCGCCATCGCCGAGGCAATCGCCCGCATCCGCACCCACGAAAGCGGTTCGCTCGCCCGCAAAAACGCCCGGTTCACCGACATGCTCCAGAACGGCGTGGCGGTCAACTACTTCGACGGCAGCGAACAGCGCGCAGGGCTGGTGCGGCTGGTGGATTACGACCTCCCGATGCGCAACCGGTTCACGGTCGCGAACCAGTGGACGGTCGAGGAGCGTTCGGTGCGCAGGGCCGACATCGTCGTTTTCGTCAACGGCTTGCCGCTGGTGGTCGTCGAGCTGAAATCACCCTCGCGCGAGGCGACCGACGTCTCGGAGGCCTATGCCCAGCTGCGCAACTACATGCAGGAGATTCCCTCGCTGTTCGTCTACAACGCCTTCTGCGTGATGAGCGACCTGGCTACGACCAAGGCCGGGACCATCACGGCGTGTGAGGACCGATTCATGGAGTGGAAGACCGTGGACGGCAACCTGGAGGACGCGCGCTTCGCCAATTTCGACGTTCTCTTCCGCGGGATGTTCGAGAAGAGCCGCTTCATCGAGCTGCTCGGCGGCTTCATCTGCTGCTCGGAGAAGGACGGGAAGGAGATCAAGATATTGAGCGCCTACCACCAGTTCTACGCCGTGCGCAAGGCCGTCGATTCGACACTCCGCGCAGCCGAAACGGACGGTCGCGGCGGGGTCTTCTGGCACACGCAGGGGAGCGGCAAGTCGCTGTCGATGGTCTTCTTCGCCAAGCGGTTGCAGCGGGCGATGGCCTCGCCGACGATTGTCGTGCTGACCGACCGCAACGACCTCGACGGGCAGCTGTACGGTCAGTTTGCGCAGTGCAGCGATTTTCTGCGGCAGGGGCCCGTGCAGGCGTCGAGCCGCGCCCATCTGCGCGAGCTGCTGGCCGGGCGCGAGGCAAACGGCATCTTCTTCTCAACGATGCAGAAGTTCGAGGAGGGCGACGGGCCGCTGTCGGAGCGCCGCAACATCGTGGTGATGGTCGACGAGGCGCACCGCAGCCAGTACGGGCTGGAGGAGCACATCGACCCGCGCACGGGGCGTGTGCGCACGGGAGCGGCGCGGCTGGTGCGCAACGCCCTGCCGAATGCCACCTACATCGGCTTCACGGGGACCCCGATTGCGCAGAAGGACCGCTCGACGCGCGAGGTCTTCGGCGACTACATCGACGTCTACGACATGACGCAGGCCGTCGAGGACGGCGCCACGCGTCCGGTCTTCTACGAGAGCCGCGTCGTCAACCTCCACCTCGACGAGGCGACGCTGCGCCGCATCGATGCCGAGTACGACGCGATGGCCGAGGAGGCCGAGGAGTACGCCATCGAGAAGAGCAAGCGCGAGTTGGGGCGTATCGACTCGATTCTGGGGGCAGATGCGACGGTGGCGTCGCTGTGCGAAGACATCGTGAAGCACTACGAGGAGTTCCGCCAGTGGGAACAGACCGGCAAGGCGATGATCGTGGCCTACTCGCGGCCGATTGCGATGAAGATTTACCATCGGATTCTGGAGATGCGCCCGGCGTGGAGCGAGAAGCTGGCCGTGGTGATGACTTCGAGCAACAAAGATCCCGAGGAGTGGCGGGCCGTGATTGGCAACGACGCCCACAAGAAGGAGCTGGAGCGGCGGTTCAAGGACAATGCCGGGCCGCTGAAGATCGTCATCGTGGTGGACATGTGGCTGACGGGGTTCGACGTCCCCTCACTGGCGACGATGTATGTTTACAAGCCGATGGCGGGCCACAACCTCATGCAGGCCATTGCGCGCGTGAATCGCGTCTTCGGCGACAAGCAGGGAGGTTTGGTGGTCGATTACGTCGGCATCGCCTCGGCCCTGAAGCAGGCGATGAACGACTACACGCTGCGCGACCGACGCAACTACGGCGACCCCGACATCGCCAAGACGGCCTATCCGGAGTTCCGGAAGAAGCTGGAGGTGTGCCGCGACCTGCTGCACGGTTACGATTACGCGGGGTTCCGGGGCGATTCGGACCTTGTGCGCGCCCGGGCCATCAGCGGCGGCGCCGACTTCCTGCAGGCTCCGGAGCGGGCGAAGGTCAAGGAGGATTACATCCGCGAGGCGCTGCTGCTGCGGCAGGCGCTGTCGCTGTGTCAGAGTATGCCCGACCGCGAAGAGCGGCTCGAAGCGGCCTATTTCGAGGCCATGCGCACCTTGTTGACGCGCGTCGAGGGGAAGGGCAAAATTTCGTTCCGCGAAATCAACGAGCGCATCAACGAGCTGCTCCGGCAGAGCATTCAGAGCGAAGGGGTCATCAACCTCTTCTCGGACGTGCAGGAGGAGTTTTCGTTGTTCGACCCGAAGTTCCTCGAGGAGATCGGCCGCATGAAGGAGAAGAATCTGGCCGTGGAGCTGCTGCGCAAACTGATTGCCGAGCAGGTGCAGCTCTACCGTCGGACCAACACGGTGCGGGCCGCGAAGTTCTCGGAGATCCTCGCCCAGGCGATGAGCAACTACCTGAAGGGGTTGCTGACCAACGAGGAGGTAATCGAGGAGCTGTTGAAGACGGCCCGCGAAATCATCGACGGCGAGAAGGCGGGCCAGGCGCTGCACCTCACAACCGAGGAGCTGGCCTTCTACGATGCGCTGACCAAGCCCGAGGCCGTGCGGGACTTCTACACGAACGACCAGCTACTGGCCATCACGCACGAACTGACCGATGCGCTGCGCAAGAACAAGACAATCGACTGGAATCTGAAGGAGAGCGCCCGGGCCGGCATGCGCCGGCTGGTCAAACGGCTGCTCAAGAAGTACAAATACCCGCCCGAGGGGCAGGAGGACGCACTGAACACCATCATGGAGCAGTGCGAAATGTGGTCAGAAAACAGTTGAGCCAAACGGCAAACCGGCCCGCTGCCGTACAAATGCCGTACAAATTCAAACGAAAACCGCGTTGCAGATGTCTGCAACGCGGTTTCTGTGAGGTCTGAAGCGGATTCGAACCGCTGTACAAGGTTTTGCAGACCTTTGCCTAGCCACTCGGCCATCAGACCAAATCGCCGATCTCTCATCCTTCGGAACATCCCGGATCGCGAATATCTCGAAACTCCGGACACTCCTGCCAACCCTCCTTGCAGGCAACTCCGAACGATAAGATCGGTTTTGAGATTGCAAATATACAAACATTTCTCATTTTTACAAAACTTATCGGGGAACTTTCGGTTTTCACTGAAAAATCCCTACCTTTACGTTGAATTTCATCCTTCGTTTTCATGCCTCGACAAAGCCCGAATACGTTCGGCTCTGCGCCCGGCTTAACGAAAACGTTACAAAAATTGCACGATGGCCATCGACGATATTGCGCTCACGCTGGTTCCGGGATTGGGAGTCAAGGGGGTCGTTCACCTGTTGGAGGTTTTCGGTACGGCGCAGGCGATCTTCGCCGCATCGGCCGATGAACTGGCCGGACGGGCGGAGTTGCGTCCCGACGTCGCGCGCAGCATCGCAGCCCGTAAAAGCCATCCGGAGGCCGAACGCGAACTGCGCCATTGCCGCCGGCACGGAATTACGCCCCTCGCGTCGACCGACGACGCCTATCCCGCGCTGCTGCGCGAAATTCCGGACTACCCCCATGTCTTATATATAAAGGGTAATGCCGAAGTCCTGTCGCAGCGCTGTCTCTCCATGGTCGGTACGCGCCGCATTTCGACCTACGGCCAGCGGCTTTGCGACGAGCTGGTGCGGGGGCTGACACGCATCCCGCAGGTCGTAGTGGTCAGCGGCCTGGCCTTCGGGGTGGACGTGGCCTGCCATCGTGCGGCGTTGGCGGCAGGAATCCCGACCGTGGGCGTACTGGCAAACCCGCTGCCCGATGTGACACCGGCGCAGCACACCTCCGTAGCGCTCGACATGATCGAACGGGGCGGGGCGCTGATTTCGGAACTCCACTCGCAGAGCAAACAGCGGGGAACGTTCTACCTCGCACGCAACCGTATTATCGCCGGATTGAGTGCCGGCACGGTAGTCATCGAATCGCCCGCCTCGGGCGGATCGCTCGCCACGGCGCACTACGCCGACGGATACGACCGCACGGTCATGGCGCCTCCGGGACGAACGACCGATGCCAACTCGTTCGGCACCAACTCCCTGATCCGCAACCGCAAGGCACTTCTGATCCGCTCGGCGGACGACATCGCCGAAGAGTTGCAATGGGAGTTCGCGCTCTCCCGCGACGAAAAGACCGCTCCCGCACCCACGCCCGAACTGACGGCCGAGGAGCGGGAGGTGCTGTCGCTGCTGGGCGACGAACCCCGCACGCTGGCCGAACTGATCGCCGCGAGCGGCCGCGACTACGCCGCGCTGAGCGTCCTGCTCATGGGGCTCGAACTCTCGCAGGCGGTCCGGCAGCTGCCCGGCAACCGTTACGAACGTTTTCGATAAGCCGAGTGCAGAGCCGAACTTCTTCGGGCTTTGCCGAGGCGAGAAAACGAAGAAGGAAATTCAACGTTTTCGATAAGCCGAGAGCAGAGCCGAACTTATTCGGGCTTTACCGAGGCGGGAAAACGAAGAAAGAAATTCAACGAATCCGATAAACCGCGCACGATGAAACTGATCGATACCCACTCGCACCTCTACGAACCGGAGTTCGACGACGACTGCGAAGCGGCTGTCGCACGGGCCCGCGAGGCCGGCGTCGCGGCGCTGCTGCTGCCCGCCATCGACACCGCGAGCGACCGCCGGCTCTTCGACCTCTGCCGCAGCCACCCCGAATACTGCTTCCCGATGATCGGGCTGCACCCCACGTCGGTCAACGACAACCCCGCCTGGCGCGAGGAGCTGGCCCGCGTGGAGCGTTACCTGCTCGAACCGCCCGCAGGCATCCGCTTCTGCGCGATCGGCGAAATCGGGCTGGACTACTATTGGAGCGACGCCTTCGTCGCCCAACAGACCGAGGCCTTCGTCGCCCAGCTGCGGCTGGCCGCACGATTCGACCTGCCCGTAGCGATCCACACCCGCGCGGCGTGGGACGACATGTGCCGGATCATCGAAGCCGAGACGGAGCGCGCCCGCGCCGACGGCCGTCGGCTGCGGGGCGTCTTCCATGCCTTCTCGGAGGGTGCCGCCGCCTTCGAACGGCTGTGCGGCTGCGGCGATTTCCGCTTCGGCATCGGCGGTACGGTGACATTCAAAAAGAGCGGCGTGGCCGAGATCGTCCGCACGATGCCGCTCGATAGGATCGTACTCGAAACCGACTGCCCCTACCTGACGCCCGCACCCTACCGCGGGCAACGCAACGAATCGGCCTACGTGCGGCTGATCTGCGACAAGATCGCCGAGCTCAAAGGCCTCGCCGCCGAAACGGTCGCCGCCGCGACGACGGCCAACGCCGAAGCGCTGTTCGGCATCCGTTACACGGAAAAGAATACAGAACGACGATGAAAAAGATAAAAATCACGGTCGTCCGCAAGGTTTGCCACCGCGACCTGATCGAACGCTACGAAAATCCGATCGACCATGCATGCGACATGCGCGAGGGACAGGTCTTCGTCGCCAATGGCTGGCAGCGCCCCGACGGGCTCTGCGAAAGCGCGTGGCAGACGATCTCGCCCTTCGTCATGACTCTGGCGCACGGAGGGACGGACCTCTACGACGGCTGGATGAAGAATCCCGCCTCGGCGATGATCTCGTGCAACGACGGTTTCCGGCCCGTGAGCTTCCTGATAGAAACCTTAGATTAGCAAAGGAAAACGATATGCTCTCCTCCATCCTCATCATCTATACCGGCGGAACGATCGGCATGAAGACCGATCCCGCCACGGGTGTGCTCGTGCCGTTCGACTTCCGCGGCATCTACGACGAATTTCCTGCGATCCGTTCGTTGCAGGTACGCATCGACGTGCAGTCGCTCACGCCGGTCATCGACTCGTCGAACGTCACTCCGGCGCTGTGGCTCCATCTGGCGGAGCTCATCCGCGACAACTACGCGCGCTACGACGGATTCGTCGTCCTGCACGGCACCGATACGATGTCCTACACCGCTTCGGCGCTGAGTTTCCTGTTGGAGAACCTCGCCAAGCCGGTCGTCTTCACCGGCAGCCAGATCCCGATCGGCGTACTGCGCACCGACGGACGCGAGAACCTTATCACGGCGATCGAAATCGCCGCTGCGCACGACGCGGAGGGACCGCTCGTGCCCGAGGTGTCGCTCTACTTCCAGAACCGGCTGTTCCGCGCCAACCGCACCGTCAAGCAGAGCGCCGAGGAGTTCGCCGCATTCCGCTCCTACAACTATCCGGCGCTGGCCGAAGTGGGCGTCAATATCACCTTCCACCGCGACTACATCCACCGCCCGGCACACGCCGACGCCGAACTCCGGGTCGCCGCAGCACTGGACGACCGCGTGCTGGTCATCCGCCTTTTTCCCGGTCTGCGCGAACAGGTGCTCCGCGCCATGCTCTCGATCGAAGGGCTGCGGGCCGTAGTGCTGGAAACCTACGGCGCCGGCAACGCCCCCACGGCACCGGAATTCATCCGCGCCGTGCGCGAAGCCGTCGCACGGGGCCTGCTCGTCATGAACGTGACGCAGTGCAGCGGCGGCAGGGTCGCCATGGAGCTCTACGAAACCGGCCGGCAGTTGCAGGAGGCCGGCGTCATCTGCGGCCACGACATCACCACCGAGGCGGCCGTCGCCAAACTGATGTACGTGCTGGGGCAAAATCTCCCCGCAGAACGGACGCAGCGACTTCTGCGACACGCTTTGCGCGGAGAATTTACCGATGCCGGCATTGCATAAACCGAATTTTTTTTCTATATTTCGCACAGTTTAGCTGCCAAAATGAAAGACTCACCGGTTGCAGACCAGACGAAACGCAAGACAAAATATTGATTCTCAGATTTTTGTCAGGCAGAGTCGTCATGTAACGGGAAACTTGCCTGAAACCGGTGGAACGAAGCATTTCGGGCGAAAACGGACGGAAAATGAAAAATAACCGAAAAAAATTGACGGAATAAGACCCAAAACCGAACTTAAAACAACAGCAAGCAATAGCAAAAAACACTAAACAAATTTTATTAATTAATTAATCGTATGAAAAAACTTTTTTTGATTCTGTCAGTGGCCATGTTCTCGCTTGGCACTGTTGATGCCTTCGCTCAGGACAACGCAAACGAAGGAGCCGCAACCGAGCAGGCAGCTGCAACCGAGCAGGCAGCCGTTGCCGAAACGACGACCGTCGCCGATGTCGACGCCGAAGCCACGATCGCAGGCGAGTCGATGCACCACGTGATGATGCAGAAGTTCCTCGAAGGCGGTTGGGCCTGGATGCTCCCGATCCTGATCTTCCTGATCATCGGTCTGGCTGTCGCCATCGAGCGTATTCTCTACCTGTCGCTCTCGACGATCAACTCGAAGAAATTCATCGCACAGATCGAGGAGGCGCTCAAAAACGGCGGCATCGACGCTGCCATGGAGGTTGCGCGCAACACCCGCGGCCCGATCGCTTCGATCTACTATCAGGGTCTTCTGCGTTACAACCAGGGCCTCGACGCCGTCGAGAAGTCGATCGTATCCTACGGTTCGGTTCAGACGGGCCAGATGGAGTCGGGCCTGACGTGGATCGGTCTGTTCATCGCACTGTCGCCGATGTTGGGATTCATGGGTACCGTCGTCGGCATGATCGACGCATTCGACGCCATCCAGGCTGCGGGCGACATCTCCCCGACGCTGGTTGCCGGCGGTATCAAGGTCGCCCTGTTGACGACCCTCATGGGTCTGATCGCTGCGGTTATTCTTCAGCTGTTCTACAACTATATCGTTTCGAAGATCGATTCGCTCGTAAACGAAATGGAAGATACGTCGATCACGCTGACCGACATCCTGACGGCTTACAACAAGAAATAATCCAGCGTAAAAAGAACATTATTCAATTATGAAGAAGATTTTAAATATCATATTGGGTGTTCTGCTGGCCGTGATGGCGGTTCTCGGAATCTACGCAATAGCCACAGGGGGTTCGGAGGCTTCGATCAGCCTGAACCTGATCTGGTGTTACGTCCTGCTGGCTCTGGCGATTGCTTCCGCTATCTTCTGCGCCATCTTCGGTATGATTCAGAACCCCGCGGGAGTCAAGGGGACGCTCCTTTCGTTCGCCTTGATCGTCGTAGTGGTACTGGTATCCTATTTCATCGCTGCCAGCCACGACACCGTGATCCCGGATTTCGCCAGCGGCGGCGTCTTCCCTCGCACTCCGACGGTGATCGCCGACTGCGGTATCATCGTAACCTATGTCGCAATGATCGCGGCAGTCGTTGTCGCTCTCTATTCGAAGGTTGCGAAATTATTCAAATAAGAGAGGAGTAAACAATGGCAGGAGATAAAAGAAAAGTACAGGAGATCAATGCCGGTTCGATGGCCGACATCGCCTTCTTGCTGCTGATTTTCTTCCTTGTCGCCACTACCATGAACACGGATACGGGTCTGACGCGCGTCTTGCCGCCGATGCCCGATCCCAACCAGAAACAGGAGGATGTCAAGGTGAAGGAACGCAACCTTCTCTTGGTATTCGTTTCGAAAGGTAACAACATCATGGCGGGCGGCCAGCAAATGGACATCCACCAGCTGAAAGACAAGGCCAAGGAGTTTATCCTCAACCCGATGGAAGACGAAAACCTCCCCGAAAAAGAGGTGAAGGAGTTCGAACTTCCCGACGGCAGCAAGTGGAACTATCCCGTCAGCCTGGGCGTGATCTCCCTCCAGACGGACCGCGGCACCAGTTACGAAACCTACATCATGGTGCAGAACGAGTTGACACGCGCCTTCAACGAGGTGCGCAACGAGGTGGCCATGCGCAAGTTCGGAGTGAAATTCGAAGATCTGAACGAAGATCAGCGAAATATATTAACCAAGGCGGTTCCGCTGAAGATCTCGGAGGCCGAGCCGCGTAACGTGGGAGGAAAGAAGTAATGGCAGTAATGAAAAAGAAGGGCGGCAAAAGTCTGCCCCCGATCTCGACGGCATCGCTTCCGGACGTGATCTTCATGATCCTGTTCTTCTTCATGATTTCGACCACGATGCGCGATCAGGAGCTGTTGGTTCGCTACAAGCTTCCGACCGCGACCGAGGTGCAGAAATTGGAGAAGAAATCGCTCGTCAGCTTCATCCACATCGGCCAGCCTACGCCGATCATGCAAGCTAAATTCGGTACGGCACCCCGTATCCAGCTCAACGACTCGTATCGTACGGAGAAGGATATTCTGGACTTCATCGCCGCCGAACGCGACAAACTCAACGAGTCGGACCGAGCGCTGATGACCGTGTGTCTGAAAGCCGACGACCAGACGAAAATGGGTATCATCACCGACGTGAAGCAGGAACTTCGCCGGGCAAACGCCTTGAAGCTCTCTTACGCCGCTTCGAAGTCGATGGGATATTAATAATTCCCGATCCTATACGAAAACGATCCGATGCTGTTGCATCGGATCGTTTTTTATAGGCCGCGATCACATCCGCACCATCGTTCGGAAGAACTCGCGCTGTCCCGACCGGAGCGGCTCGAACCCCGCCAAAGGTTGCTCCGCGACACGGAGCGGCCGTATGCCGGCGGAACGCCGTGCCCGACCGCACCCGAACTCGGACCGTGCGCACAGACCTGCCCTTCGGCGGTGGAACCCGTTCCTTTTCCGCAACCGCAGCCATACCGCTCCGCCCCTCTTGCAGAAGCGGCCACGCAGCACAAGCGGGCGAAACAACAGCGTCCGCATTCCCACGTCGATCGTCTGTCTGTCCGATTCCTCGAAATACGATAAAATAGGGTAGCCGCACATCCCCGGCCGACCCGATCAGAAAAGTTCCAGCTGTCCCGATTCGTGATTGAACGTCAGCCGGTGATAGGGCGTCACCCCGTAACGCCTCACGGCGAGACGGTGTTCGCGCGTAGGATAGCCCTTGTTCTTCGCCCAGCCGTACTGGGGGAACTCTTCGGCCAACCGCCGCATATACTCGTCGCGGTGCGTCTTGGCCAGCACCGACGCCGCCGCGATGTCGGCGTACTTGCCGTCGCCCTTGACGATGCACCGATAGGGAATATCGAGCGACGAACGGAAGCGGTTGCCGTCGATGGCGAGAAATTCGGGGCGTGTGCGCAGCTCCCCGACCGCCCGACACATCCCCTCGAACGAGGCGTTGAGGATGTTGATTTCGTCGATGCGTTCGGGCGGGACGGCAGCGACGGCCCACGCCACCGCCTCGCGTTCGATGATCGGCCGGAGCCGGTCGCGGTTGCGCTCGCTCATCTGCTTCGAATCGTTGAGCAGCGGATCGTGGAAATCGGGCGGCAGAATCACGGCCGCCGCGAAGACCGCACCGGCCAGACACCCCCGGCCCGCTTCGTCACAGCCGGCTTCGATCCGTTCGTACTGATAACAGGTTTCCAACATCTTCCGATCGCCCCGCAGATGGATCCGAGGAGGAACAAAGTTACGAATTATTTGCGACCATTCGTCATTTTTCGCTACTTTTGTCTGCGTATGAAATTCGGCGACATCATCCGGCAACCGCTTCCCGTAGCGACCTTCACGTTCCTCGTGGTCGTGATCGTCGCATTCGTGCGCGCATGGGTCACACAGCGTTTCGCCGGCGAAATTCCGGCCGTCAGCGCCCCGCTGGGATACTATACCGCAGCGCTCCGCCTGTCATGGCCGCTGCTGTCGGCGGCAGCGAGCATCGTCATGCTCTTCGTGGCCGGATTCCTCATCGGCCGCAGCAGCGTCCGCGCCGAACTCTACGCGACCCGCTGCTTCCTGGCCATGCCGCTCTTCGGCGTCGTAAGCTGCGGCGTTCTGCTGAGCAGCGACTACCTGACGCAGAGCCTCACGCTGCTGCTGCTGGCACTCGCATCGCGCAACTACTACAACAGTTTTCACCGCCACTACTGTTTCGACCGGATGTTTCGGGGATCGCTCTACGTGGGGCTGATCCCGCTGCTCTATGCGCCGGGCGCGGGACTGCTGCTGCTCATCCCGCTCGTCGTCCTGCTTTTCCGGCGCACGCTGCGCGAAGCGGTCGTCGCGCTGTCAGGCGCGATCCTGCCGCTCTTTTTCGCCGGTTTCATCCATTGGGCGGCAGGCGGGAGATTCGACGGCCCCGTGCGGCAGGTCGCAGCGGCGATAACGAGCGATTCGGGATACCGATTTTTCGACGGGAATACGCTCTTTTCGCTCATCGCATGGGGAGTGATTTTCTTTTTGCTGATCTGTTCTGCCGCCGGCGTCCTGCTGGATATCCGTACGCTGAAAACCAAACCGCGTAATATCCTTTTTTACAATTTATACGTCTTGTGCGTCGTGGCCGGCATCTATTTTGTACCGTATTCTTCACCGGTTACACTGACCCTTGCGGCACCGGCCGCGGCTACGCTCATCCCCGTCGTGCTGACCAAATTCAACAGTGCGGCCGCATCGATGTTCTATACGGTTCTTATTTTACTAAGCCTCGTTCTCGGCCTGATATAGAGACACGAAAAGTCTCAATAGTAGCAAATATAGATTTTTGTATCGTTTGGCGATACATTTGTACAATTACGCATTGTATAATACAATGTTTTATTATACATTTGTCTTGCAAGCATATGGAGAGCCTCTTTTAAGTAGTTGTAATTAAAATTAAATCTTATGGCAAATTACGAACGCCACAGCTCCGGTTTACCGATGATCGTGAAATTCGTCGAGCATTTCCACAACGGAGTCCAGTCGCACACGCTGTCGCGTTATGCGATCGGATATATCGTCCGCGGAGAGAAGCACATTTATAACGGAGACAAACGGCAGACTATCTCGAAAGGGGACGTATTCTTCCTCGGAATCGGCACGCACTACACCGAAGAGGTGCCCGACGAAAGCAATACCTTCGAACAGATTCTCTTCTACTACCAACCGGCGGATCTGCACAAGATCCTGATGTACCTCAACCTCACCTACGGGTTGAACATCTCCTACAACCACGCATGTCCCGAATGCCAGGGCGCCAACGCCGTTTCGACGCCGGCATGGCAACTGTTGAAAGGATTTTTCAGCAATACGGCCAACTACCTCCGCGGCGAAGGGTTCCTCCACGACGAAACGGCGGAAAACATCAAGATGACCGAACTGGTCTACCTGATCGTCTCGCACGACGAATGCTGTCTGCGCAGCAAGATCCTCGGCAACATCGACACGGCGAAGGAGAATTTCGAACAACTGATGTACGACCACATCTTCGACGATATTTCGATCGACGAACTGGCCGCGCTCTGCAACCGGTCGCTCACTTCGTTCAAGAAGGAGTTCAAACGGGTGTTCCTGATGCCGCCGCACCAGTGGTTCATCCGCCAGCGGCTCATGCACGCGCGCATGTTGCTGATCTCGACCTCGAAGTCCATTTCGCAGATCGGCAGCGAGTGCGCGTTTCCCAACACGTCGCATTTCATCAAGCTCTTCAAGAAGGAATACGGGATGACGCCGGCGACCTATCGCAGCCGGCACAATGCCGAATTGAAGCCTACTCCCGAAATCGCAGCGGCGAAAGCCTGAAACACACGAAATCGAGCGCAACGGCCGGGAACGATGATTCCCGGCC
>ULRA01020254.1_pt1 | contig 19551 bp, 15 predicted proteins | sample 1954981 | NCBI WGS metagenome assembly ULRA01 (sample SAMEA4835669, study PRJEB28245) | human gut metagenome | biome: gut microbiome; material: fecal sample | place: Denmark | collected 2008
ATAAGCATCAAACACCCGGGAGGCATAGTTGCTGGTGCGGTATTGCATCCCAATCGGCGAACCGGTTTCATCGTAGAGATAATACAGCAGGTATTCAATTCCCGACAGTGTCCATGTCTCCGCAATAATTTGCGTGCCGTTCAGATAATAGTCGTGTCGGATACCGTCTACCGTTTTGCTGGTTCGGATACCGTCGGCATTATACGTGTACTCATCAGACGTCACGCAGTACAGTCCATTCCCAAAGTCTTCGCTGTGCTCATACGATATTAGCCGTCGACCTGACCATACAGCCTCTCTGCCGACCGGAACGACCCGTTTATCTACGTCTGGATGACCTTTCGCGGGAAAACTGCGGATGAATGCATCCGGATGCTGGATATTGCGGTTGGACATCAGATCTATCTATTTTCCGAAACCGATGCCATCTGCTCGCTCTTTTTTGATATTCTCTATGTCGACCATCCGGGGTGTAATGCTGCGATCTACCTGGAATCACGAATGATCTGCCTGCTTTCCATGCTGCAGGACGCAAAGCTGGTGAAGATCGAAATGCCGACGGAGTTCCGGCAGAGTCCTCACGTTTCTGAGGCGGTGGGATACCTGCGCGAAAACTGTTTTCATCCCGATTTCCGCGTGGGAGAAGTCGCGGAAAGGCTTGGGATGAATGAGGCGTACCTCCGCAAACTCTTTCTGCAGGCGATGCATATCTCCATCCGGGGCTATGTGACCGAGCTTAGGGTCCAGCACGCTGCCGAATTGCTGAAATCCTCCAACTATACCGTCTCGCAGATTTCCGAATACGTTGGCTACCGCGATTATCGCCAGTTCTATGCACAGTTCAAAGCCAAAACAGGAAAAACGCCCACCGATTATCGAAAAGTGTAGAAAGCAAGAGCGATCGATATCTCTTAGGGCTCCGCCGAGTAATTCAAAATTGGTGCGCTCACTCGCGTTTTATCCTTTATACTCCACAAAAAATCTTGCCTGCAGCTCGACTACAGGCAAGATTTTTTGTATTATCCGATGAAAAGACCAACCTCGCGATTGCGTCTCCGGAATTGCACAGTGCTATCCGGAAACAATTCCGCAGCGCGGACGTCTTATGGCATGACGAGTCCTCCGTGGTGATTATTCTTTCTGAATTAAAAAGCCGATTCTTGCGAAAATGTGTCTTGAAAAACCACGAAAAGCCCTGAAAGTCCTTATATAACAAGGGAAAGTAGCTTTTTCGCCCTGCATCTAAATTGCTCAATTACGCCATATCGTGAAGCCAAGAAAGCCTTTCAACTCCCGGATGCTTTTTGTCAGGGGGCTTTTTTACAGTCCCCCTTTTTCGTTTATCCTTTTTATTGTTTATATATACGGTTCGTCAGTTTGCTGCGTTTTCCTTCAGGTCCTTGAGAAATTTCGCAAGCTTTGCGTCAGCAGTTCCGCGCAGGGACGCCAGTGTGCCCGAAAGCCCCGACACCTTGCGATTGGACGAAAACTCATAGGTCACGTTCGCGGAAATCCCGCTGATCTGCATTGCAAAGTCCAGATCATAGGTGCGTTCCGTGAAAATCATCTCCAGAATCAAGCGATCCTTTGCATTATGGGAGAGTTTGCGCGTGGTAAACCAGCCGTATTCCTGCTCCAGAACGGTGGACGACCCGTTATCGCTGTACTTGGAGAAGTAGCAGAGCGCCTCCGCAATCTTCATGGTGGTATCAAAATGGCTCAATGCGGTTCTGGGAACCATCAGCGGCAGATGCGACTGCGCAGATGTCCACGAATAGTAGGATTCCTGATCGGCGGTATAAAGCGGGATCGGCAGAATCCCCATTTCGTGCTTCATATCCTGAAGATAGGTCACGGTCAGCACGGTTGGCGTATAGAAGAGCGCCTGATCGTTCATCCACATTCCGAATGCCGTGCCGAAATCCTTTCCGAGTCCGCCAACCGAAACGGGTGCGTCGATGAGCAGCACTTCCTCATTCATCGAAACGCGCTTGAGGGTATCCTCAAAGATGTTGTAAGCCTTGCGGTAGTTGGCAGAATCGCTGAACAGAATCGAAAGCGATCCGTCCTCCCCGTGCGAAAAAATACTTCCGCCCGAGCCGAGATACAGAATATACGGAATCGGAACTTCGGAGATCATACCCCAACGGTCGGCAGTACCAAGCTGATTGTCATGGTCATTGTCCCGCGAGGTATCCCTTATCATTTCCAGCATCAGATCCAATGTCCACTTATGGTTCGAAACCAGATCGTAGAGCGCGCCGTACTTGTCGGCATACTCATACAAATTCCAGAGATAGCTGTTGTAGAACACCGCGAAGGTACAAAGTTCGTCGTAGATGTTGTAATCCCCTTCCAGTGTATAGAGTTTGCCGTTGACGGCGTACTCCTGCTGAATCCGCTGATCCCAGTAGGACGCGTCGAAGTTGACCATGCTGCTTTGATTCAGATCCAACACATGACCTGCGGGAATGGCGTTTGGCATGATGTGTTGCGCCACGGCATGGATGGTGTCGGTAAAGTCCGTTCCGCCGTTTGACATGGTGGTAAGATACTGCGCCATCTGATATTGGTCATTGCCGGGCAGAGCCGCAACGCTGATGGTAATGTTATAGTAGTCCTCCAGATAGGCGTTTCGCGCATAGAAAGCGTCATCCAATTCGTCGCGTATCAGCTCATCCTCGCGGAAGGTGAAGCACCAGTCCCTGTCAAGTCCCGCGTCCAGAAGCATCCGGAAGTTATAGCCGTCCAAATCCTCCTTTTTCGGGTGGTACTTTTCTTGCTCGGTCAGTTCCGGAGGAGTGTCGGTTGTCGATTCCGTTTCGGTTGTGCCGTCACCGCTTTGGACGGACGGTTTGGTCTTTCCGCCGCACCCGACCAGAATGCTGACCAGCATTCCCGCCAACAGAAGCAGACAAATCAGTCTTTTCATAAGCGATTCTCCTTTTCTCTCATTCTTTCAGGTATTGCCGATAGACATCAAAGGACGCCGCGCGGGAATTGCCCGTTACCCACATCATTTCAAGCCGTCCCGTTCCGCCGTTCTCGCCAACCTTCAGCACACAGCTTTCACGGTCATTGCGGAAGCCTGCCTTGAAGCCGTTGACCGTACTGTCAAAGCGACCGTCCGCTTCAAACGCGGTTGCAACATAATTCTTGCCCGCTCCGTTGTCATCATACCAGAACACAAAGCAGTTGGTAAAGGTGCTGTGCACGTTCTTTGCCAGCTTGAAACCAACGCGGAAATGGTCGCTGTAGCAAAAATCATACCAGTTCGTTCCCGCTTCGTCCCAGAAGCCGTAGCTGGTCTCATAGCTGCCGTAGGAGCCGTAGAACAACGGGTGGATGTTGCGTAGCATATTCGCGCTCGCTTTCAGACGCACACCGACCTGCACGTTCCCGATGCGGACATTGGTAATGGTATTATCGTAACCCTCCACCAAGATGCCCGTGGAAAGCGCGGTTCCGTTTCCGATGATGCTGACATTGGAGATGTCGGCGTCGGATGAGCCGTTGTTTGCGCCGTGCTTGATGTGAATTCCGATTAACGCATTCTTGATGGCAATGTTCTGAATGCGGGTCTCGCGACCGCTGTCAATCGACACGGCGGAGGCAATCCCGCTCCCGTCAATCACGCCGCCGCAGAGCGAATAGTTACTGCACGCCGCACTGGAGTTTGCAGGCAGCTTTCCGCCGAGACAGATCATGGCATTGCCTGAAAACCACTTGTGACTCGCCTTGATTACGGCAAAATCCGAAAGCAGAAGCGACACCGCATACATCGGGTCGGCGGGGGTTTTCAACGGGGCGCTGATGAGATAGGTTCCGTCCGGGAAGAACAAGGTTCGATTCGGATTTGCGTCAATCAGTTCCTGCAACGCTTTGGTTACATCGGTGCTTCCGTCTGCTTTGACGGTGTCGGTTACGATCACATAGCCCTTCTGCTTGGCTTCGGTCGGATTCTGGGGAGCCGTGGTCGTCTCCTCTTTTTTGGTTGTATCCTGTGTCATATCGTATGTAGTTCCCTCTTTGGTTTCGGGTTGCGTATTGGATTTGGTGCCGGGCTTCGTCGGGTCTGATATGCCCGTGCCGCATCCGGTTATCAGAACCGCCGTCAGGAGCAGGAGCGCGAGAAGCGCACCCCCGCGGCGGCAGCTTCGGATCTTTCTGTTTTTCATAGGTTCCTCCGATTCATTTGCAAAAGGGACAGAATCAATAAAACGGCGTCCAGTTCTTCTCGTCGTCCGTCCCGGGCGTCGTCTCCGATTCCGGTTCGGACGGCGCTTCAGATGCAGCTTCGGTCGACGGCTCGGATTGCGCGGGCTGTTCCGCCCCGGTTTCCGCCGCAACGGTCGGAGCTTCGGTTTCGGTTTCTCCGTCATTCTTCGGATTCCGGCAGGCGCCCGCAAAACACAACATCATAGCGCACAGCAGAATCAGAGCCGCCTGAATCAATCGTTTTTTTCGCATTCTGATCGATCCCCTTTCTTTCAATGCCCGCCGCATCCTGCCGGATGCGGCGGAGTCCTTTGCCCGGGTGGTCACTTATTCGTGAACCACCCCTCCTTTGCGCTGACAACATCTTCCTTATTCGCAGCGTCCCAACCGACGGATGTGCAAAGCAGATCATCGGGGGCAAGAATCAACAGATTTGCAACGGGGTGCTCATAATTCGACTTTTTCATCGCGTTTGCCTCCTTATTGAATATCGGTAACCGTAACATTGGAGATTTCATACGCAACCCACAGGGAAGCAAAGCTCAATGTAACATTCTCCAGATTGGAAACCTTGGTTGCGGACTGATAATTGATCGTGCAGAACTTGCCCTGATGCGCAGAACCGTCGTTTACGGTAACGGTGTAGGTGAAGAGCGCGTTGCCGTCCGTCCCTTCCGTGATTGCAATCGAAATTCTGTATTTCTCGATATTCCACGGCATATTTCTGCCGTCACCCCGCTCGCCGTCATTGAACTTGCCCTTACCGCCACCGTTGACGATCTTATTCTCGAACGCCGCCTGTTGGATATCCTTTCCTTGTGATCCGTTACCGGTATAGTAATAGAACCATGCGGAGGTATACGCATAATCCTCCCAGAACTTCACAGTACGGTTTGCGTTCTCAAGCCAGAAGTACACTTCATTCCAAGACTCGTCACCGATATGAGAGCCGTGCCATGTATAATCGAATTCGATCTTCTGCCCAACCGTAACGGGCAGATTGACCCGCATGATCGAATTGCTTCTCTGGTCGGCGGCGCTGCGGTATGCTTCGGTATAGCGGAAGCCGGTTTCATTGATCGTAACATAAGTCTCATCCATCGAGCCGATCTTGGTAAACAGCGTTGCGGTTCTGCCCGCTTCCAGATCGCTGACCTTCAGGTTGCTGATCTCATACGGGGTCTTGGCGCTTGCAAACAGGAGCGTCAGAGTCTCCGGCGCGTTCTTGGTCGGGTACGAAATGACCGACGCGCTCTTCGGGTCGCTTCTGCCGATCTCGGTGTAGGTGGTAATCACCTGCGCACGGTTGCCCGTTGCCGCCGTGCCGGGAAGCACCTCAATGGTAATGTGATAAAATCGATGATCCCAGTGCAGGTTGGAGCCGTTCTCAAAGATCGTGCTCTTTCCGCCCGTCAGCTTCGCGCCCGAATAGACCCGGTTTGCACAGTTGGTAGTGCCGGCATAGCCCGAGTGCAGTGTGCTGAAAATGCCCTCTTCCAACGACTTGGTCGAGTCAACCAACCAGAAGTTGTATTCTCCTCTCTTGCCCTTGGCTTCTCCGCCGTCAAACAGGAACGCGAAGTCGAATTCCACCTTCTGTCCAACGGTCAGCGTGGTGTTGGACTTGACCTGAATCTGCGTCCGCAGATCGTCCGCATCCGCAATGCTCTTGGGGAATGAGAAGGAGTCAAAGCCGATGTTCGCAATATACTGCGAAGGATTTTCCTGCGCATAAGAGAACATCGTATCGGTCGCAGGCGCCAGAGAAACCAGTCTTTGAATCGTTTCGTTGTTCGCATAATCTGCGGAATTCAGCTTTGCAAGCTGTGCGACATCGTGGATGGAACGCTTGTTTGCACCCTTGTCGAACGCCGACCAGTAAACGAGCGTCTCGCTCCCCGACGTAATCTCGGCATACGCACGCGCAGAAAACTTGGTGGTCACAGCAGCGGCGGTTTCCGGAATTCCGATCAACGCGACGCGGTAAGTCAGACTTCCGTCCTCGTTACGGGAATACCAACCGGAGCTTTCCTGCTTGATGTAGTCGCCCTCCTGCATGGCAGTGTCGATAAATTCGCCCGTGATCTTTTCGGTGGGTGCGATAATCATACCGACCTTCATCTGATCCGCTCCGTAGGTTTCCGCCCACAGCTTCGAAACGGTTGCTTCAAACCGAATGCCGATCTCGCCGTCCACCCGAATGGACGCGCCCGGAGTCATGGTGATCTCGGCAGAGGTCACAGCAGATCCCGCGTCGTCTGCCGAGGCAACAACGGGAAGTGCAACCAGAATCATCACAGCTGCGATCAGAATACAAAGGAGCTTGGTAGGGGTTCGCTTCATAACATTCACCTTCCTTGTGTTTGCACGGGAACATACCGCCCCGCATCTTGACCCCATTATATCATAATTGTCCCCCACATTCAAGAAAGGGATGTCGCATCGTTGCAACAAAATGTCCGCTGTTCTCGTTCCCTTTCCTCCAACAGATTCACTTTTCACAAAATTGCGAGAAAGTATTTGTGCATTTGGCATAAATCAACCCGCTCATTTTCTGGATATCATTTCATCTTGACAACGCGAATGAAACATGATATAATAGAAGTGCAGACATTTCTGTCACTTTCGGAACTTTCGGAGGTAAAAAATGACATCCCCATATATCAGCAAAACCTTACATTATCCGAAAATCAATCATTACCACTACGAACACGGATATCTGCCCGACAGCGCACGCACCTCGGGAAATCTGACCGAGCGCGACTATGTCTCCTCGCTCTCCCCGTTTGCCCCGACAAGCGCGGACTACTACATGGATTGCGTCACGATTCTGACTGCAGACGAGAGTATCCATTGGTTCAAGCTGGGGTTGGATTTCCCTGCTGCCTCCTATTTTATCGACCGCTATGAGGATGTTCTGACCCTGAAATTCGTGCTCAGCGGAAAAGGAACGGTTTACGGCAAACAATGCCGGGCGGGAGATGTGTTCTATCCCCCGCCGTTGGTTCCGCAACATTATCAGACCGATGCAACCGATCCGTGGCGGTTGGTCTGGCTACAGGTCAGCGGCAGCTACAGCAACTATCTGCTTGAGAAACTGCGGGCACTTTCCCCCGAACCGTTTCTGCTTTGTGACGAGCCGGAAAAGTTGCTGTCGCTTGCAAAATTTATGATCTACGAGCAGCCCCCCCTCCCATCGTCCGACTATATCCGCGCCGTGGCGGCAATGTTCTTCTCTTTCCTCAAAGTGCCCGAACAGACAAAATCCGACCCCGAAAAGCAGGACAGCGCGCATCGCGGCAAGCGGCACAACAACCTTGTTGTTCAGCAGGCTTGCTATTATGTGCACCGTCATCTTCCCACGGTCACCGTCAGTCAATTGGCAGAGCTTTCCCATTTCGACAGGAAGTATTTTACCGATCTGTTCCGCAAATTTACAGATATTTCGCCACAGGAATATATCATCGCGGCAAAGCTGGAATATGTGCGTTTTTTTCTGAAGGAATCGGATATGCCATTGGAAGAAATCATGAATTCGGTCGGCTACGAACACCGAAACGGACTGGTAACCGCCTTTCGGAAGAAATACGGCATGACCCCAACCGCCTACCGCAAAGCCGTGCAGAAAGCAGCCTCCGATTCTGCGCAGAAGGAAGGAAAGGAAGCAACGGAGTCGTAAAGCAAACAGAAAAAACCCCGTACCGCGCGAGAGCGATTTGAAGAAAGCACTTCAGATCTGCGGTTACAGCCCGGATGATTTCCGTGTGTTCGTCAACTGCCATCGTCAGAGCAAAGACATTGCAAGCGGGGGGCGAATTCGCTTGAAGAACGGAACGGGTGCGAGGACAGATATTCCTCACTTGGGGCAGGCGATCAGGGAACAGTATACGGTTACACCACCAACGAAACCGAGGAAATGCTTCCTCTGCCGCTTGTGTTTGCACACAACATTTGCCGGGAAATCGATATTCAAAAGTGTGAGCGTCGCCTTCGTGGTGTAATGCCCGATGGCAAAGCACAGATTACAGTGGAATACGAAAACAGCAAAGCTAAGCGGATCAAAGCGGTGGTCGTATCGGTTCAGCACTCGTGGAAGAAACCGATCAAAGAACTTGAAGATGAGATCTTGAACGATGTGCTTCCTGTCGCGCTGTCTGTTTTTTCCGCCGATGAAAATACGGAAATTCTGATCAATCCTTCGGGATGTTTCAATATCGGTGGATCGGAAGCAGATACGGGACTCACCGGGCGAAAGATTATGGCGGACACCTATGGCGGTCTTGCGGCGCACGGCGGCGGAGCATTTTCCGGAAAGGATGTCACAAAAGTCGATCGTTCGGGTGCCTACATGGCAAGATACATTGCAAAGAACCTTGTAGGCTTCTCCGACATCCCTGTTCTCGAAGGCGCCCATATGGCAATTGATTGCAACGGCTTCTGCAGCGGTCAGCTTCATGTAGTTCTGGATGATGAATACCGACTTACTGCCATGCCCGCCGTAGCAGAATTTTTCATTCCGCGTATAAGCAGTGTAGGATTCCCATTGCCCGGCTTCGTTCTTACGGTTCCGCGTTTCCTCCGCGTAAAGATTCACCTTGCAGAGGTCATGAAACAGGGTGATGATAACCGCCGTTTCCAGCGATACTTCAATCTCGGAATATACGGCGGAAAGCCGCACGAATTCATCATACACATTCAGAGAATGTCGGAGCAGGCCTCCGGCGTGCGCTCCGTGAAAGCGGGTGCTTGCGGGAGCGTAGAAGAAATCACTCTTTTCAAGGTAAGCAAGCAGGTCATCCATCCCCTCACGCCTGACTGTTGCGCAGAGGCCAAGAAAACGTGTTTTGTCGTCCATTTTGATTCCTTTCGTTTTGTAATTCAGTTTACGGGTTCGCCTCTTATGACGCAATCAGAATCGCATCACCTCCTGTCCGATTTGGCAAAAAAATCATAAAAGTCCACTTGACCGGTTCATTTTGAGCGCAGAAAAAGGAGAGAGGCTGTGCGGCTTTCTTTCGCATTTTCTTCAGTTCATTCCGACCGATTGTATATCAAAATACAATGGAATAATCTCTCTTTGGACTTCTACGAATCTTCTACGAATTTTCTACGAATGCTTTGCCCGAAAGCACCCATGCGGTGGACTCTTGTGCGGATACCAAGAGCCCGGTTCAAAGGGTGCCACAGGAAAAGTTTTCCTGTTTCCGAGCTAAAAATCGGACAAGAGGCATCCTTCTTCGGTTCCTTTACCAAAGCCCCGCTTTGATGATGTAAAATTGCCTTTCGTTACGACGTTTGGAGGAAAATTCGTAGAAGATTCGTAGAAGTCACCGACTTGCTGATTTTTCAAAGAAAAAACGGCAGTCAAAATTTGTGCGTTTTAGCCCATTTTTAGATACAAAAAGAGCCTTGATCTTAGTTTGAATAACTAAAAATCAAGACTCTTGATGGTGGAGACAGATGGATTCGAACCAACGACCTCATGCATGTCAAGCATGCGCTCTAACCAACTGAGCTATGCCTCCGCTCCCGTTGCGCTTTGCCTTTCGGCTTCGGCTAAGGTCTGCCTTCTTTTTCGCAACGGATATATTATATCACATTTCCTCTCGGATTGCAAGGGGTTTTGCGAAAGTTTTTCCGTTTTTTTCGGATTTTTTTCGGCTTTCCGGGTCTAGGAAATCCTTATTTTCCCTTTTCGTCCTGCTTTTTCTTCTTTTCGGCTTTAGCGGCTCGTCTGACTCGCTTTTTGATTCTCCTCAGGTCTCCAAGCATTTTCATGCTGTCCCGCATCAGTCGGATTTTCGACTCTCGGTGGTTGATGATCCGCACGGGCAATTCCTTGATCTGATAGCCCAATTGATCTGCCCACATCAGCGCCTCAAAGTCAAATGCGAAACCGTCGGTCTCGCATCGGCTGAAGATTTCCTTTGCCGCTCTTTGCGTAAACGCTTTGCACCCGCACTGCGAATCCGACAGCCGAAAGCCGCCCATCAGGCAGAGAACCCGGATATAGGTTTTGGACGCGATCTTCCGCATGAAGGTATATCCTTCGTAGCCGTCCTTTCCGATATTCCGCGATCCGATGACAACGTCGCAGTCCGGGTTCGCTTCAAACGCGTCCGCAACCCGTCCGATGACCTCTGTTCCATAGGCGAGGTCTGCGTCGGTGAACATGACATAGTCCCCTTCTGCCGCCAGCATGGCGGTTCGGACGGCACAGCCCTTCCCCCTGTTTTTCTCATAGCCGACCACTCTGACGCGCGGCAGGTTCAGCTGTCGCACGAGATCCGCCGAGCCATCGGTGCTTCCGTCGTCACTGAAGAGCAGTTCATAGTCCTCCCCAAAGCGCCGATCCAACGCCTCGGTCAGCGTTCCGGCGGTTGCGGCGATGATGCCGCTTTCATTGTACATTGGGATACAGACCGAAATCTTCATGCGTCTCCGCCCTTTCTGTAAAGGAAAATATCAAAGTCATATGCCGTTTGCAGGGAGTCGAGTCCCTGCAGTCTTGCGCGATCCTGTTCGCGGGTTCTCCAGTAGTAGGGGGTCATGGAGAATAACGCATCAATCATTTCCGCGCCCTCGACCGTCATCTCCCCTGTCAGCCGCTCGCGGCGGACAAGCGTCATGCTCTGCGGCAGATCTGCGCGCCCCTCATTGACCGTTGGGGTATCGTACAGCGCCCGTTTCAGTCCCATCAGGTGCTCCCTGCCCGCGCCGACCAGAAGCAGATATCCTCCGTCCCGCAGAACGCGCAGAAACTCCGTCTCGGCGCAGGGCGCAAACAGGGAGGTCACGGCATCCGCCGCACCGTCCGCCACCGGCAACTCAAACAGACTGCACACCGCAAAGCCGGCACCGCTCTCCGTCCGGTTTGCCGTTTTGGCGGCGTGGTCGATTCCGTCCCGCGACAAGTCTGCGCCGAGGACTGTCCGCCCCATCGCCATGCGGTTGGTATAATAGCCTTCGCCGCAGCCTGCGTCCAGTACGGTTTTCGCTCCGATCCCGTCCAGAATCCGGTTCACACAATCGGAAAGAGGCGCATAGTAGCCCGCCTCGAGAAATGCGCTTCTGGCGCGCACCGACGCCTTTGCGTCCCCCGTTTTGCCGTCGCGGCTGAAATTGAGGTAGCCGCTTTTGGAGAAATCGTAGCAATGCCGCCGCTCTCCATGGCAGAAAAAACTCTTTCCGTCCGCCGTTTTCTCGCCTGCCGCACCGCAGACGGGGCAGCGGAGCAGAGCCGTAACCGATGCCGTCATACCGTTCCTCCTGTTTCGTTTGTCGGGCGTTCTGTTTCTTCGGGCGGCGCCGAAACCGGCAACTCAAACCAGAAGGACGATCCGTGCCCGACTTCGCTGTCCACGCCGTAGGCGGCGTTGTGGACTTCCAGAATCTCCTTTGCAATCGACAGACCCAGTCCCGTGCCGATGCGGGCGATTCGGTGCACCTTGTCCACCTTATAATAGCGATCCCAGATCAGCGGAATCTCATCAGCGGGAATTCCTGCGCCGGTGTCGCGCACCTCGATGCGCACCTTGCCGTCATGCACGCTTTGCCGCACGGTGACCGAAAGATCCTCGCCCGTGTAGTTGATGGCGTTATTGATCAGGTTATAGACCACCTGCAGAATCATGCCGCGGTCGGCAAAAACGGGCACGTCGCAATCCGCTTCCAGACGGATGACATAGCCCTGCGCCTTGGTAAAGGCTTCGTAGCGGGTCATCACCTCGCGGATGACGGCGGTCAGGTTGAAGAATTCCATCATCGGACACCGCACGCCCGACTGGATGCGGGAAAGATCCAACAGGTCGCTGACCAGTTCGGAAAGGTGTTCGGTTTCGTCGATGATGATCTGGATATTTTCGGGGGTGTTTTCCCCGGGGATATCGCGCATGGTCTCGCCGTAGCCGCGAATCAGGGTCAGCGGAGTGCGCAGATCGTGCGAAATGTTTGCAATCAGCTCCTTCTGAAGCCGGTCGGTGCGCGCCAGTTCCTGCGCGGCAAAGCTGAGGGACGCGGCGAGCTCCTGCGTTTCGCGGTAGCCGTGCCTGTCCTCAAACTGCGCGTTATAGTTTCCTGCGGCAAGCTGTTTTGCCGCCGCGTTCATGCGGATAATCGGGCGCGTGATATGATGCGAGATCACCAATGTGAGGAAAAGCGCCGAAAGGAACACAATCAGGCTCAGCCAGAACAGCTGGTGCTGAATGGTTCGGACGGTTGCTTCCAACGGAACAAGCGACGTGCTGAGCAACAGCAGATACTGCACGTTGTCCTTCTCGCAGACCCGAACCGAAAGCAGGTTCATCATCTCCGAGGTGACGCCTTCCTCGTGGCAGGTGCCCGTGAGTTCCTGCCAGAAGTTCTGCGTGGCCTCATAGCCGCCGAAGGTGACCTTGGTCAGATAAGATCCGTCCTGCTCCGAGGCAAGGCGATAGAGTTGCTCCAATCGGTCGGCGGGAATGCTCCACAGCCCGCCCGCGCCTGTTCCCGCCGACTGCGAGAGGACCTTTGTGCCCTCCATGCCTTTGATGCGGTAGACCGAAACCGAGACGAGTTCGTCAACCGAGAGTCGGAACGCCACGTCGGAAAGTTCCTCCGTTCCCACTGCGGCAATCAGCTTGTTGCCCGCGTTTTCCAGATCACGCCGCCGCACCTGCTCGTACACAACGTTAATGAGCACCACCTCAAAAAGCCAGAACAGAACGAGGATAACAAGCAGAAAGCAGAGAATAGCGCGGGTCAGATACCCCCAAAGGCTGGTATGCGGGCGTTTTTCGGTTTCGGGTTTGCTCATGCGCCCTCAAACCGATACCCGACGCCGCGCAGCGTTACAATATACCGCGCATAACGTCCGAGGCTTTTGCGCAGAAGCTTGATATGTGTATCCAGTGTGCGCGCGTCTCCGTAAAAATCATACCCCCAGACCTCGCACAGCAGTTTTTCCCGCGACAGAGCAATATTGCGGTTGGAAAGCAGATAGAAGAACAGATCGTATTCCTTGGGCGACATTTCCACGCGCTGACCGTCGATATAGACCAACCGCGCGGTCAGATCCGCCTTCAGCCCGCCGTTATCCAACTCCACCACCACATTGGGGGCTTTATCGGTGGTGGGATCTTTTTTGGCAACCCGCTTCATGATCGCGTCCACGCGGAGCATCAGCTCCTTCGGGGAAAACGGCTTGATCACATAATCGTCGATTCCGACCTCAAAACCGTTGATGCGGTCATACTCCTCCCCTCTTGCCGACAGCATGATGATCGGGGTCTGCGTGATCTTGCGGATCTCGCGGCACGCCGAAAAGCCGTCCAGCTCGGGCATCATGATGTCCATGATGATGATATCGTAGGTATTGGAGCGACACAGGAGCACCGCCTGCATACCGTCCGCCGCCTCGGTGACCTCATGCCCCTCGAATTCGGCGTACTTGCGGATGATCCCGCGGATGCGGGCTTCGTCGTCAACGACCAGAATGTGATACATACTTCCGTCCTGCCTTTATTCTTATTTTTCAGTCTGTAAATTGAACGTTTGTCCGTGCTGTGAGATTTTCGGGCACATATTGGGGAATCACAAACGAAACGGTCTGTACTTCTTCCGAAGAGCCGCGCGTATAGGTCAGCGTGAGCGTATCGCCTGCTTTGAGACCCGCCACCGCCGCTTCGTATTCCTCCTCGGTTGCAACCGCCGTCCCGTTGACCGTCAGAATGCGGTCGCGGTTCTTCAGCTCGGTGCAGTGCTTGGAGGAAACAACATACAATCCGACAGAAGTCAGCTTGTATTTCAATCTGCAGTACTGATAATTGCTCTGGTTGACCTCCAGAAATGTGATCCCGATATCGGGAACGCCCTGCACATAGCCGTATTGGATCAGATCTTTTTCGACCTCATACGCAGTGTCAATCGGAATTGCAAACGCCAGTCCTTCCACGCCCGATTCCGCATACTTCGCGTTGACAATGCCGATCAGCTCGCCCTTGAGGTTGAACAGACCGCCGCCCGAGTTTCCGCTGTTGATCGCCGCATTGGTCTGAAGCAGGGTCATGGTCCCGTTTTCAGTCCTGATCTGCCGCGCCTTGGCGCTGATGATGCCGTCGGTTACCGTTCCGCCGAGCGTTCCGAGCGGGTTTCCGATGGCAACAACATGCTCTCCGACCACCAGATTCTCGCTGATGCCGTGCGTTGCGGCGGTCAGCGGTTCGGATTCCAGCGGCTCGATTTTCAGCACTGCCAGATCCGTTCCCGAATCCGTTCCAACCGTTGCCGCAAGATACGGATTGGCGCAGTTGTTCACCGTCACCGAAATTCTGGTCGCGCCCTCCACCACATGGTTGCAGGTGAGGATATAGCCCTTATCCGAAATGATAACGCCGCTCCCCGCGCTGGTGCTCCGCCCCGACGAGGCATTGATCACCACCACCGCGTCCTGCACCATCCGCGCAACCGACGAAATGGAGTATGCGTCCTCCCCCGCCGAGCCGTAGGGAGAGAATTCGGTCTCCGAGCGGTTGAGAAGCGAGGACGGATCTTTGTTCAGCACCGTGCCGGAATCGGGCGCGGGAACGGAAGTTCCGTTCTGCGAGCTCCGTACAATGCTGTTATACGCCATAGTCGCGCCGCCAACACCCGCCGCAAAGGACAGGAGCACGCAAAGAATCACGGTCAGAATCGGGATTGCGCCGCTCCGCCGCGGGGGCTTTTCGGGTTTCCATCCGTTTCCGCCGTTCTGCGGTTCGTAGCTGTATGTGTAACCGCTCCCACTTTGCTGTCCACCCGAGCCGAAGCCGCCCGGACCTGTGTCAAAGCCCATGCGATCCGATTTTCTGTCTTCGTACATAAAAAGACTCCTTTTCCTCGGGGAAACTCTGACAGTCTCCCCACAATATAGTTTGAGTATAGCCTTTCAATGTGAAGATTACATGATGTTGGCTGAAAAAGCCGCTGAAAATCCCGAAAACGCTTGCTTTTCGGGGCGGAGTTTGATATAATATAGGTAATAGGACAAGCGAAATCAGATTTGAGACGAAAAGACAGAAAGGATGAATCCACTCGATCTTACAGGAGTCATCCTTGCTCGGGTGCCGAGATCCCGCCCCAAAACAGATGTCACCTCAAGGCAACTGTCTGCGATTCACCGATTGTCAGGGGCAATGTCTTGTTCTCCCCTACCATTATACCATAAAAAGCGGAGGAATGAAAGGGATGTTGGAATATTTATCCGAATATTTTTCGGGATGCGGAATCCGGCTGTTCGCGCCGATTCCGCTTTCCGCCTGTCGTGTCGGACGGAAATACCTTTTGGATCGCGAGGGAATAGACCCGGTTTCCGGGACTGCGGTCATGCTGGCAATCCCCTACTTCACCCGTGCCGCCGCCGACCCCGCGCGGAATCTCTCCGCTTATGCTGTTCCGCGCGACTACCACCTCTTTTTCCGCGACCTGTTCGGGAATCTGCTTCCCCGCCTGCGGGAACGCTTCCCCGGGGAAAAATTTGCGGGCTTTGCCGACCACTCGCCGATTGACGAACGCGACGCGGCGGCGCGTGCGGGTCTTGGTATCATCGGGCGGAACGGAATGCTCATCACAAATCCCTATTCCTCCTATGTGTTTCTCGGAGAACTGATTACAACCAAAGCCGTCCCCTGCGCCGCACGGGAAATCGGCTATTGCGAGGACTGCGGCGCCTGCCGCCGCGCCTGCCCAATGGAAGAAATCGGGACGTGTCTCTCGGCGCTCACGCAAAAGAAGGGCGCGCTGACCGAAACGGAGGAGGAAACCGTCCGCCGCTACGGGAGCGTTTGGGGGTGCGACATCTGCGGCGAGGTCTGCCCGCACACGCGCCGCGCCCTGCGGGAGGGAACGATCTACAGTGAAATTCCGTTTTTCTCGGAGCAGACAATCTCCCGCCTGTCGCTTGCCGGACTGGACGCGATGGACGAGGAGGAATTCCGCTCCCGCGCGTTCGCATGGCGCGGCAGGGAAACGGTGCGTCGGAATCTGTTATTGTTTGAGGGGGACAAGCCCTGGGGGGAGGAACAAGACGAATGCTGAATCTGATCTGCGGAACAGACGAGAACGCGCGGAATGCCGCGCTTACGCAGGCGGTACGCGCCGAGGTGGAAAGCGGCAGACGTTGCGTTCTGCTCGTTCCCGAGCAACAGGCATACATCAGCGAAAAGCAGTTTGCCGACGCGCTTCCGCCGTATGCGGGACGCACCTTTGAAATTCTCGGCTTTTCGCGACTTGCCGATCGGGTCTTTCGCCTGCGCGGCGGTCCTGAACCCGCAAGCATCAAAAACGCCACGCGGTCGCTCCTGATGTGGGACACTCTGCGTGAACTTGCCCCCACCCTGCGGCGTTACGGCGCTACGGGCAAACGGGACACCGCGCTGACCGCCAAGCTGCTTAAGGCGGTTACCGAACTGGAAAACAGCGGCGTGGAGGGCGACGCGCTCGAAAAAGCCGCCGGGGCGCTTCCTGCCGACAGTGCGCTTCCCGACAAGTTGCGCGACCTCTCTGAAATTTACGCGGTTTTTCGCGAAAAATGTCGCCGCGCGACGGGTCCCGATCCCTCGGAGCGGCTCTCGCTCCTTGCGGAAATGTTCCGCGCCGAACCGCTCCCGGCAGAAATTTCGGTTTTTGTCGACTCCTTCACCAGTTTCACCTACCCCGAATACGGCATTCTGCGCGAGCTGTTGCGCGGAGACCGCAACGTAACGGTTACGCTGTGTCTCGACCGTCCCTTTTCGCACGCGCCGCATTTTGCGAGCGTTGCCGAGACGGCACAGCGCCTGATCCGCATTGCGGCGGAGATTGGCGTCACGGTGCGGCAGACTCTGCTTCCTGCGCCGTCCGGGATTCGCCCCGCGTCGCTCGAGGTGCTTGCGAACCGTCTTTGGGACTTCTCCGCCAAGCGCCCCGCCCCGCTCCCGGAAGACGGCAGTGTGACTCTCCTGCGCGCCTCCAACCGCTATGAGGAAGCCGAGGCTTGCGCGCACAACATTCTTTCGTTAATCCGGGACGGCTACCGTTTCGGCGACATTGCGGTCATGGTTCGCGACCCCGAAGCATGGCGCGGCATTCTTGACGCGGCGCTTGAGAAGAGCGGGATTCCCTGTTTCTACTCCGAGCGCACCGAACTTGCCGCCAAGCCGCTTTCCCGCCTGATTCTCTCGGCTGTCCGCGCGGCGGCGAGGGGGTATCGCACGCAGGATATCGTCACATTGGTCAAATCAGGGCTTTCGGGCGCGGAATTGCGCGACGTTGCCTTCTTTGAGGAATACTGTGAAACATGGCACATCACGGGCAAGCGCTTTTGTGACGATGTGTGGGAAATGAACCCCGACGGTCTGACCGACCGACTCTCCCCGCGCACCGAGGAAATTCTCGCGGCGGCGAATCGGGTTCGCACGACCGTGATGCCCCCGCTGATTGCGCTCTCGGAGGCGCTCAAAGACTCCGAAAAGATTGCCGACCGTTGCCGCGCTCTGTACACCTATCTTTCCGACCTTTGCATTTCCGACCGTCTTGCCGAACAGGCGCGGCGGGAGCTGTCGTTGGGACAGATCAAGGAAGCGGGCGAAAGCCTGCGGCTCTACCGTTTCGTTACCGACTGTCTTGGGGATCTCTGCGAGCTGTTCCCGCAAACGCCCTGCGACACGGAGGAATTTCTCACGCTTCTGACCCTCTTTTTCGCGGACGCCGACCTCGGCTCTGTTCCGAACCGCCACGACTGCGTGATCGTCGGTTCGGCGGCGACCGCGCGCTTCGCGTCCGTCCGCGCAGTGCTTCTGCTCGGTGTTTGCGAGGGAGAACTGCCCCGCGCGATTGCCGACGACGGCATTCTTTCCGACCGCGACAAAGGCGTGTTGGACGCGCTCGGAATCCGATTTGACACGCGCGCGGCGCGGCAGAGCGCGGAGGAACTGTTCTACGTCCGGCGCGCGGTCTCTCTGCCGTCGGACAGGCTGTTTCTCTCCTGCTCTGCGGCGGAGGCGGACGGAACAACGCTCACGCCGTCGCTTGCCTTCACCCGCACGGCGTATCTGCTCGGACTCCCGGTCGGCGAATTCGTTCCGCCGCGCTCTGCGGAGGAAACCGCCGCTTCGGCTGCGCTCCGTGCAAAGCCGCTCCCGGGCGGCACGGTTCTCCGTCTTTCCCAGACCTCGGTGCAGGACTTTGTGCTCTGCCCCTACCGTTACTATTCCACGCACATTCTGCGCCTGCGCGGACGGAAGGATTCCACGGTCGGCGCGGCAGACGAAGGAACGTTTCTCCATTTCGTCTTTGAGCAGCTTCTGCGCCGCTCGCTCGGCGAGGACGGTCTGCTTCACCTCCCCGCCGCAGAGGAGTTGGACGCACTGACCGACCGCATTGTTGCCGACTATCTCGCGCGGGTCTGTCCGATTCCGCCCGACCGCATGGACGCGCGCCTGCTTCACATTTTCGCCCGTCTGCGGGAACACGCCCGCCTGATGTTACGCGACATTGCGGACGAGATTGCCGGCAGCCGCTTTATCCCCTCGGAATTCGAGCAGTCCATCGGCGGAGTCGGTCCGGATTCCCTGCCCGAGGTTTCCTTCGCGCTCCGCGACGGCGGGCGGGTTGTTCTGGGCGGCAAGGTGGACCGCATCGACCTTTGGGAGCACAACGGGCAGGTTGTGGTTCGCGTTGTGGACTACAAATCGGGCGAGCACAAATTTTCGCTTGACGAGGTTCGCACGGGCGAGGATCTTCAGTTGGTACTCTACCTCTTTGCGGCGTGCTCGGCAGACCCGCAGAAGCGCGTAGCGGGCGGCGCGGAATTTCTGTTTGCCACGCGCTCGGATCGCCGCACGGAAATTGCGCGGAGCGGTTTTCTCTCGGACGACCCTTCAGTCTGCGAGGCGGCTGACGGTTCGTCGGACGGTCGCTTCACGAAGAAGCTTTTACGTCGCACAACCGAGGAAATGCATGATCTCTTCACGGAAATGCAGGTTGCTGTCTGTTCCGTTGCGGAACGGATTCTGTCGGGCGAGGCGCACAAGACCCCTTCCGAAAAGGCGTGCCGCTTCTGCCCCGTTGCCGACTGTTGCGACTGCGCGGTGAGGGCGAAAGGGTAAAGGAGAAGACCTTGGGACTCTGTCCCAAACCCTGCTTGAAAACTTCTTGAAAGAAGTTTTCAAGACTTTCAAGAACTTTAACGAAGGGAATTTTCGCTCCTGTCCCTGCATTCTGCGGATTTTGATGTAGCCGGAAATAGTAGCACGGAATATGGCTACACGCAAAATCCATACAACATAAAGATAAAGACATAAACCCAATTGCAGCGAAGGTCTTGAAGGTTCTTAGGGG
>ULRA01093779.1_pt1 | contig 19305 bp, 18 predicted proteins | sample 1954981 | NCBI WGS metagenome assembly ULRA01 (sample SAMEA4835669, study PRJEB28245) | human gut metagenome | biome: gut microbiome; material: fecal sample | place: Denmark | collected 2008
TTTCGCGATTGAGTTGGTCTCTTCTTCATGCTTTGCCCGCGTGTTTATCCTTTTTGGGCTTCGCCAAGCCTTTTTTACTTCCCCTTATAACAACTTAATTAACATCGTCTTCTGCTCATCCATCTCCACTACCACCAATCCATCCTTCTCCAGCTGCTTCATCACATCCGAAAACCGCTTAAACCCGATACTCCGCTCCGTAAAATCCGGATACGACGTCAATATATCCGCCTTCAAAATCGACGGATTCACGCGCTCAAATCCACCGTCCTTATACGCCTGCAGCTGTGCCGCGAACGCCTCCCGCCAATTATCCTTTGTCAGCTGCGGCCGTCCTTCCGCCGATTCCGCGCTGTTCAGATTGACCATCATGTTAAAATTGTCATTCTTCACGCGCAGTTCGCCAAACCGCTGGCTCAATTTCGTCAGCAGCTTCCCGAACGACGAGCAGCCGTAGGACTTCTCGTTGAAGTCCGGGCGCAAGCGCAAAAGAATCCCCTTCAGTTCCGATGCGTACATGCCGTCCGTGTCGGCGGACTCCTCCAGAATGGAGACAATCAGCTTGTTCAGCTCAGCTTCATCAGCAGCTTCCTCGGTGGATGCGCGATGCTTCTTCGGGGCAGCGGGAGCGACAGTTCTGCCGCTCACGCCCTCCAAGAACTGGAACTCATTGCAAGCGTTGATAAATACGGTGCTGGCGGCTTCGCTTCGGCTGATACCCAGCACGAATTTGCCCATGCTCTTCAAGCGCCCAACGAGGGGGGTATAGTCGCTGTCGCCGGAGACGATGCAGAACGAGTCAATGAGCGGGTTGGTGAACGCAACTTCAAGGGCGTCCACAACAAGCTGAATATCGGCGTTATTCTTCTGCGCGATGCCATAGCGCAGGGACGGCACGACGGTGAATGTATTGCTGAGCAGCAGCTCTTTAAGGTCAGAGAAGCGGTCGGTATAGCCGTAGACCTTGCCCAGCAGAATATCGCCGCGGATTTTGACCTTTTCGAGGATAGAGTTGAGGGTCGGCACTTTCGCGCCGCAGTTTTCGAGGTCAACAAATATTGCAAATTTCGCCATGGTGATAATTCTCCTATTGCTGCAGTGGGCAGCGTACTATGATGATGATTGATTTTGATTGACTTGATTCCTGCAAGATTTTTTTGCAGGCTGCAGGGGGAAATCCCTGCGTCAGATTCGGAACGTGAACCTATCTCCACGAATCAGCTGATAGGACGTGTGGAGCGGTCTGCCATGCTGGTCGAACACAACCTCCCGCAGCAGCAGCAGCGCTTGCCCGGGGTCAACTTCCAGCAAACGCGCCTGTGCGTTCGTCGCGTAGTGCAGGCTGATTTCGTGAATCCCGCGCTTGGGCGTAATGCCGCGCCCTTCCAATACTGCGTAAAGCGATTGGCTCAAATCCGCTTGCAGCAGGTCGCTGTACGCCAGTGGGAAACTGTTCGTTTCCAGCATCACCGGCACGCCGTCTGCCGTCCGCACGCGCTCAATCTCCACCACGCGGTCATCCGGCAGTTCCAGTTCGCGCTGGGTGCGCTCATCCGCGTGGGACAGCTGCGCGTGAATCAGCCGCGTGCCGGGGGTAACGCCCTGCATCCGGCAGCACTCGTGGAAGCTGTTGATGTCCCGCAGGTCGCGGCAGAGTTTGGGTGTGCAGACGAACGTGCCTTTGCCCTGCTGCTTGCGCAGAATTCCCTCGTCCGTCAATTCGCTGATGGCGCGGCGGACGGTCACGCGGCTGACGCCGTAGTGCGCGCACATCTCCTGCTCGGACGGAATCTGGCTTTCCGCCGGATACACGCCGCTGGACACATCGTCGCGAATGCGCGCCATCAGCTGGCGGTAGAGCGGTTCGGCGTTCGTAGGGATGAGCCGGTTCGTCATGCGGAATTCGCCTCCTGCGGGATTGTATACCCATTTAGTATAGCATTATTTATGCAAAAAAGCCATCCCCATTCTGGACAAAACATGTTCTATGGGGTAGAATGACAGGGAGAAATTCCATTCGGAAGGGAGCGATCAGCCATGCAGGACTTGACGCAGCGGAATCGCCTGAGCGCAACGGTCGTGCTGTACCATTCAGGCGTGGAGATGCTTTCGTGCATCCAGAGCTTTGTGGACAGCGACGTGTATCTTGACCTCTATGTGGTCAACAATTCTCCGGGAGACGCCTCGCTTTTTACCGCGCGCTGGAACTGCCCCGGCGTTCATTATTATCCCGTTCGGCGCAACATCGGCTATGGGCGCGCGAACAACCTTATCTTTCCCAAGCTGAAAAGCACCTACCACGTCATCTGCAATCCAGATGTGACCTTTGCGCCGGATGTACTGCGCCGGATGATTGAAGTGATGGACGAAACGGGCGCGACCATCCTCACCCCGCGCGTGCTGAATCCCGACGGCACGGAGCAGTTTCTCCCCCGCCGTGAGCCGACGATTCGCCGTTTGCTTGCCCGTCGACTGAATTTTTCCGGCGCGCGCTGGCAGCAGCTTCGCAGCGACTACACGCTGGAGGGGCAGAACGTCAATGAGCGCATGAACGTGGCGTTTGCGACCGGGTGCTTCATGATGGTGCGCACGCACGTTATCGCCCAGCAGCTTGGCGGCTTCGACCCGCATTATTTTCTCTATCATGAGGACAGCGACCTCTCCCGCCGCGTGCTTGCAAACGGCGGCAGCATCCTCTACACGCCCGACATCTGCGTCACCCACGCATGGAAGCGCGACAGTGCCCACACCTTCCCTGCAACCCTCCACCACCTGAAAAGCACCATCCGCTACTTCAACAAATGGGGCTGGAAATGGTAACGCGCAAGCCGCCGCTCGTGCTATTGACAGCGTACAACGGCGCGGCGTACCTCCCGGCGCAGCTGTCGTCCCTGTGTGCGCAGGCGGTTTCCTTCACGGCGATTCTGCGCGACGACGGTTCAGCGGATGACACGCCCGCGCTGCTTGCCGCCCAATGCCATCAGGACGCGCGTTTCCGTCTATCGTCCACCAGTGGGGTGCACCTCGGCGCGGTCGGCGGATTCTTTGCGCTGATGCGGGAAGCGGCTGATTCCGGCGCACCTGTCGCCCTGTGCGACCAAGACGACATTTGGCATCCAGACAAGCTGACGCGCCTGCACGCCGCCCTGTCCGACGCGGAAGCGCGTTTCGGGGCGGATACGCCGATTCTCGTCCACAGCGACGCGCGGATTGTGGATGCAGACGGGCGACCGCTGCACGCAAGCCTATGGCGGCATCAGGGGTGGAATCCGGCGGCGCAGTCCCTGCCGGAATTGCTGGTGCAGAACAACGTGACCGGTTGTCTGCTGATGATGAACGCGCCGCTATGCCGCCTGTGCGCCCAGCATCAGCCGACGGGCGACCTGCACATGCATGACTGGTTCATTGCGCTGACAGCGGCGGCTTTCGGGCGCATCATCCCGATTCCGGCGGCGCTTGCGGACTACCGTCAGCACGGCACGAACGCCATGGGTGCAAGCAGATCGGGGCTTCTCCGCCGCTCCCTGACTGCACTGCGCACCCCCGACCGCATCCGCGCGCGGATTGCCCTCTCCTACCGCAACGCCGCGCAATTTCAACAGGCATACGGCGATTTGCTGCCGGAAGATGCGCAGAAGGTGTTGGCGGACTTCGCCCAGATTCCGAAGATGCGGAAGATAGCAAGGGTGCGAGCGCTAAGGGAGGGCGGATTTCGGATGCAGAGCAAGGCGGCAAGGGCGGGGATGATGGTATTGGGGTAATCTAATATTTTCTCTAAAACATACTTTAATCATATATTATTTCATTTCGCCACTTGTATTTTCCATTCTTTTGCTCTATAATAATGGTATGTAGAAGCTTTTTCTTCTGTGAAAAGGTTTTCTATATCATCGTCAAATCTTCTCAGCATCGTTTTCCATTTCACATTTGCAAAATATAGCGAATAGGAGGCTATTAACATGATTGGCAGTGTTCATGAAATCACGTATCCCGGTGGTCAAACGCGACATTATGGGTTTATTTATGTCGATGGAGGATCTCAATATTTCTTTCATCGCAATGATTTGACTAACTGTACCATGTACCAGCTTGAAGAGGGTGACGTTGTAGAATTCAATGCAACAATAAATGAGGGAAGACTAAAAGCCGTAAATGTCAGAAAAGTCTATCAAACGACGCCTCAATCTAATGTAGTAAACCCAGGAATCAATCCAATGGTAACAATTGATCACTTTAATAACGACGAGCAACGCATCGTTAATATCCTTGGAAAAGTGTTTTACGTCACCTATGGCGGCAAGGAATTTACAATTAATGATAGCGTTTATAGGTATTGTTTAATAAAGCCAACTGAATATTTTGTTCAAACTTTTCAGCTATCGCGAGAACTGGTTGTCATTTTTACCGATTATGTGAGCTTCGAACCTCGTTCACTTGATGCTGCTAATTACGTTTATCAGCACACTTCGAAATTAAGATTGGATAAAGGCTGCCATATTCTCGTCTGCCATGATGAGGCAATAGAAAGCAAATTAGCCAGACTGTTAAAAGATAGTAATGTGAATCAGATTGTTGTCCCATTTACCTATAAGGAGCTTATGAGGGAAAATGTTGATAGCAATCTAATCCGTGAGCGTTTTAGAAAGTACCTTTTTGATACCGATTTATTTGCAACATCGCAGCCCATCCAGAATGACATTTTTTTCTTTGGTCGTCGCGATTTAGTCCATGATATCGTCTCCAAGTGCAAAAGCAATATCAATTGTGGTGTTTTTGGTTTACGCAGAAGTGGAAAAACATCCGTTTTATACGCGGTTGAAAAATTGTTACATCAGCAATCGTATTTTACAGTATTTGTTCCATGCGAAAGTGATTTAAGTAGTTTAGATTGGCGAGCCGCTCTATATAAGTTAGTTTATAACATCACGCTCGCATTAGGTAAGAATCCATCCAAGCTTGACGCCAAATCTTACCAATCCTTCGACACTGTCATGTATTTCGAAGAAGATATGAACAATCTGCTGAAAGACGTTCCCCTGCCAATTACGATTATGTTTGATGAAATTGAAGCAATTACTTTTAGCGTATTGCAGGGTGAAGATTCTGATAATCTATGGGTTGACGGCGACAGTTTTGTATATTTTTGGAGTGCTCTTAAAGGTTACTATTCAAAATATCCCAAACGGATTAGCATCCTTGTTGCCGGCACAAATCCTATGATTAATGAAGTTCCCATGATTGGAAAAAAGAAGCAAGCCAACCCAATGTTCAGGCAATTATCAGAATCAAATCAAGGTGCCTATCTACAAGCATTCACCCAAGAAGACACCAACAATATGGTTAACGCATTAGGTGGGTACATGGGTCTACATTTCGATGAATATTGCATTGGGCGCCTCACAAGTGACTGTGGTGGTCATCCATACCTAATGCGCATTCTCTGCAGCTATATTAATCGTTTTATAAGGACAAACAATTTGCAACGACCAATTACAGTGACAAAAGCAATTTATGACCATGCTCTCCCCGCTTTTGAGAGTAGTAGCGAAGCAATAAGCTTCTTCTGGATGATTCTCAATATTTTAGTGACAAGCTATCCAAAGGAATTCGAAACACTAAAAGTACTTGCATTGCAGGGTGATGAACTAATCTCACAAATTCAAGATCCTGCAGCACTGCTACATCTTATCGGCTATGGGCTTATTGAATGCAATCAAAAACATTATGCTATCAAATATAATGTTATCACGCGCTTTCTACAAGGCGAGTATCAATTTGAGCGAACTGGTTTAAGTATTGAAGAGCAAAAAGCAGAAATTCAATTGCGTATTAACAGCGCGGAAATGCAACTTCGTAAGTTGGTTAAAAATACACTTCGTACAGTAAAGGGGGAAACTAACGCTAAAGCAATTGTTTTAAGTGCCATGGCGAATTTACCCGCAATCAGTTCTCAAGATATTTACAAAGCAAAAAATCTTAGTTATTCTCAACTTTTTGATGCCAGTGTAAACAAAATTTACTTTAGTTTATTGATGAAAATCATTAATGAAAACACTTCTCTATTTGAAAACATTTTTGAAGGGAATTCTCCTGACAATATCCACAACCACTTGCAGGTTATCAATACCGCACGCAGATGCCCAGACCACTCATATACAGAAAATTCCATGAACTGGTCGTGGTCAAAGTTTGTAGAATTCCGTAATAGTATTTCGTGGCTTGAAAATATCCTTAAGAACTTTGAATAACAACTATATCGGTGCAAAAATTTTAATGTTTAATCAAAATACTTCTGCTTTTTATTTTTAAAGTTATCTATTTGTACTTTTTACAACTTTCCCTTGCGCACACCGCGAAATAGGTGTAAAATAAGAATGTATATTTTTCTGCCGAAAGGAAGGGAACGCTATGACACGACTGGAAACGCAGGTGCTTGACCTGCTCCGGGAGGACTGCCGTCTGCCGCTGGAAAAGCTGGCGGTGATGCTGGGCGTGTCCACCGAGGAAGTCGCGGAAACAATTGACAGTCTGGAACGCCGCCGCGTCATCCTGCACTACGCGCCCACCATCAACTGGGATTTGACCGACCGTGAGCGCGTGGAAGCAATGATTCAGGTCAGCGTGACGCCGCAGCGCGACATGGGCTTTGACGCTGTGGCACGCCGGATTTACCGCTTCGAGGAGGTCAAGAGCGTCTATCTGATGAGCGGCGGCTACGACCTGCTGGTGCTGGTGGAAGCCAAGAGCCTGAAGGAACTGGCGCTGTTCGTATCCAGCAAGCTGTCTACGCTGGAAATGGTCACGGGCACGCAAACGTCCTTCGTCCTCAAGCGCTACAAGGAAGAGGGCGTCATCTTCGACGGCAGCCAATCTGACAACAGGCTGGTGGTCTCGCCGTGAATTACGACCGCTATATCAACCAAGCCATCGCTGCCGTTCCGCCCAGCGGCATCCGCCGTTTCTTCGATATTGCCGCAACAATGAAGGACGCGATCTCCCTTGGCGTGGGCGAACCCGATTTCGTCACCCCCTATCACATCCGCAACGCCGCCATCAACTCCATCATCGACGGCGGCACGCAGTACACGGGCAACCGCGGTCTGCCGGAATTGTGCAGGGAAATCAGCGAATACCTGTCTGAGCGCTTCCACACCGACTACGACCCCAAGACCGAAATCATGGTGACAGTCGGCGCGTCGGAGGCGATTGATATTGCCCTGCGCGCACTGGTTGGGCCGGGCGATGAGGTACTTGTGCCGCAGCCGAGCTATGTTTCGTACAGCCCGTCGGTGATTTTCGCGGGCGGCACGCCAGTCGGCGTGGAGACGACGGCGGACACCGAGTTCCGCCTGACCCCCGAAGCCCTCCGCGCTGCCATCACGCCGCGCACAAAGTGTCTGATTCTCCCCTACCCGAACAACCCCACCGGCGGCATCATGGAGAAAGCCGACTTGGAGAAAATCGCACAGGTCGTCCGCGAAACGGGGATTCTGGTCATCAGCGACGAAATCTACGGCGAATTGACCTACGGCGACCGCACGCACATCTCCTTCGCGTCCCTGCCGGGCATGTGGCAGTACACCATCACGCTCAACGGCTTCTCGAAAGCGTTTGCGATGACGGGCTGGCGCGTGGGCTACGCCTGCGGGCCGAAGGAAATCCTGTCGGTCATGCTGAAAATCCATCAGTATTCGATTCTCTGCGCGCCGCGCATGGGGCAGGTTGCCGCATTGGAAGCCTTGCAGGCCGGACGCGCGAACGACTATGAGGATGTGCGCCGGATGCGCGACAGCTACGACCGCCGCCGCCGCCTGATGGTGGATTCGTTCCGCAAGATGGGGTTGGACTGCTTCGAGCCGCTGGGCGCGTTCTACGTTTTCCCCAGCATCAAAAAGACGGGATTGGACAGCGAGACGTTCTGCGAGCGGCTGCTGAACGAGTACAAAATCGCGACTGTCCCCGGCACCGCGTTTGGCGAGTGCGGCGAGGGGCACATCCGCTGCTCCTACGCCACGGGCGTGGAGAAGCTGAACATTGCGCTTGAGCGCATGAGCGAGTTTGTCGACAAGTGCGGGAAGTAAGGGGAACCCAAGGGGCGTTGCCCCTTGACCCCAGCAGGGACTCTGTCCCCGCACCCTGCAAGGGAGTTCCTCCCTTGACCCTTTTTCGCGATTGAGTTGAGCGCACTTGCATACTTCTCCCGCGTGCTTATTGGAAAAACCCAGTTTTCCGCAAAAAGGCTACTACTTTACCATGGAGGTTCCAAAAATGCGCCGAATAACAGCCCTGCTGCTGATGCTCCTGCTGCTCCCCGGACTCGTTGCCGCCGAGGACGACTTCGACCTCGATGACATTCTCTCCGACGCTGACCCCGATGTGGTCAAAAACACATACAGTCAGCCGGGCAACGCAGACGACATCCTGCTCGACGAGAATAACGAGCCCGTCTCCATCTACGAGGAGGACGGTTCGATTCTCATCACGCTGACCGCAACGGGGGACTTCACCGTCGGCGGAGACAGCCGAAAGTCCACCAACATCTGGATGAATGAGCTGAAGAAGCACGATAACGACTACAACTTTGCCCTTGCGAACGTCCGCGACATTTTCCTCGCCGATGACCTCACCATCGTCAACTTCGAGGGTACGCTGACGGACAGCACCTATGTGCCGTCGGAAAAGCGCAATAACGAGTTCCTGTTCTCCGCATCGCCCGACCATGTCAGCATGCTGGTGGACAACGGCATCGAAGCGGTTTCGTTGGAGAACAACCACGTTCTTGACCACGGTCAGGCGGTCTACGAGGAAACGCAGCAGCACCTTGACGACGCGGGCATCGTGTGGTCAAACAGCACGCACGTCGGCGTGATGGAGGTCAAGGGCATCCAAATTGCCATGCTCAGCTACCTGTGCATCGACCGCTACAACACGCTTTGGGATCAGGTGCCGAAGGACATTGCCGCCGCGAAGGAACAGTACCCGATTGTCATTGTCAGCTTCCACTGGGGCAAGGAAATGGCCTACTCGCCCACGCAGAATCAGATTAAGATGGGGCGTTTAGCGGTGGATTCCGGCGCTGACCTTGTGCTGGGGCATCACAGCCACCGCATGAACCCGATTGAATACTATAACGGTGTGTACATCTGCTATTCGCTGGGCAATTTTTGCTTTGCGGGCAACAGCAAGCCGAGCGACATGTCCAGCTTCATGTTCCAGACGCGCTGGCGCATCCGGGACGACGAAATCACGAACGAAGGCTTCCGCATCATCCCGATTCGCATTTCCAGCCGCACTGACCGCAACGACTTCACCCCGACGGTTTTCGGCGACGGCGCGGCGCGCGACGCGGTGCTGACGACGCTGAAGAACAATGGCAAGTCGCTGGAATATGTGGTGTCGGAATATCCGCTGGAGTGGAAGGAATAAATGAGGTCGCCTGTCAGCAGCCTGCTGATGGGCGATTTTTGTGTTGAAGAAAACGCCACTCCACAAAAAACATCACAAATACAATTCCCTTCGGTTTTCCCGCGAAACCGTTTTTCCTGCGCGCGCACGGGCTGAAAAATGCAATCCGTGCGCGTTTTCTGCTATCGGGGCGGCGGAAATGCAGTCGTTCAGCCGAAATTGTGCAGGTGTTGCGGAATCCGCTTTCTACGCGGTCGTATTTTTGCCCAGATTGCACATTGCATTCTCGATTCGTTGGCGTATAATACTTTGCGGGTGCGGAAGAATGCGCCCAAATCATTCCACCTGGACGAACAAGGAGGTTGCAGCCATGCCTGCGACGAATACCGCCACGCCGACCGAAACGAAGCAGACCGCTGAGCAGATTCCCCAGCCGAAAGAACCTACGAAGGGCTTCGACCCCGACTCCATCCGCGCGTTCCTGAAGAAGCTCACGCAGAAGAAGTAATCTACTCGACTACTCCGCCAGGCAGTTCTTGCTGTTTGGCTTTTTTTGATGACAGCAAAAGCCCCGAACGTGCTTCCTGATGCAGGAAGTGTCCGGGGCCTTCTTCGTGCTGATGGCGGGACTCGAACCCGCACGCCGCAAGGCAAGGGATTTTAAGTCCCCAGTGTCTGCCATTCCACCACATCAGCGTCAGGGTTGATTATACCACGGACGTGATAAAAAGTCAATGCAGGGATTGGCATCGCAGGGGGCAGTCAGCAGACTGCAGAACTGCTTTGCTTTATCTATGTTGCTTGATTTGTATTGTTACAGAGGGTTTCGCCTCTGCGGAGGCGACAAGGGGGCTTTCCGATCGCCCCCTTGACCCCTTCGGGTCGCCACTACCGGAGTTGACTTTTTCCGCTGCAGGAGGAATCGCGCCTGTGGGCGCGATAGAAGGATGCACTCACCGATTCGGCAGCAGCGTCAGAATCTCCTTAATTGACATGCAGTACGGATCGGCTTCGTGGCTGCGGCCGTGCTCCAGAATCACCTGCGCGGTCTTCTGCATCGCGGGGAAGGCGCTGCGAATCAGGTGGTTGGCGTGGATGACGATGTTCACGCCGTGCGCCGCGAGTTCATCCTCCGTCGTCATGTTGTAGGTCGTGGGAACGACGACAAGCGGCGTTTTCGGGTCGTCCTTGCGGAAGGCGTCGCAGAAGGCGAACACCTCGTCCGGCGTTTTCGCCTTGGAGTGAATCATGATGCCGTCCGCGCCCGCTTTGACGTAGGCGTGGCAGCGGGTCAGCGCATCATCGAGGCCCTGTTCCAGAATCAGGCTCTCGCAGCGCGCGATAATCATGAAGTCCTTCGTTTTCTGCGCGTTTTTGCCCGCAGTGATTTTCTCGCAGAAGTCGAGGATGCTTGCCTGCTTCTGTCCCGCACCCGTGCCAAACAGGCTGTTCTTCTTCAGCCCCTGCTTATCCTCGATGATGACGGCGCTGATGCCCGTGCGTTCCAGCGTCTGTACGTTGTAGACAAAGTGCTCGACCAGCCCGCCGGTGTCGCCGTCCAAAATAATCGGCTTCGTCGTCACTTCCATGATTTCTTCCAGCGTGTTCAGGCGGCTGGTCATGTCCACCAGTTCAATATCCGGTTTCCCCTTCGCGGTGGAGTCGCACAAGCTGCTGACCCAAATTGCGTCGAACTGGCGGCGGCCCTTGGGCGTTTCAACGGTCGTCTTTTCGACAATCAGCCCGGTCAGGCCGTCGTGCGCCTCCATCACGGACAGGCACGGCTTGTAATGCAGCAGGCGGCGGAGGCGGCTCCGGCGCGTCTCCGGCAGGGAGAGCAGCTGATCAAGGGTCGAAAGCGTCTCCTCGGTCGCGGTGTGCGTGTAGGGGAATTCCACCAGCTCGCCGCCCCAGCCTTTGAGCGTCTCAATGACTTTTTGACGGATATTCGCCTGATAGCCGACGAGCCAGTCATCCCCATGCACCACAATGTCGGGGCGCAGGCGGTTGAGGATGTCCGTATAATCCAGACTCTCCTGCACGACGACGCGGCTGACGTACTTCAGCCCCTCAAACATCGCGATGCGCTCCTCCAGCGGAATCAGCGGATAATGCTTGTAGCTGGCGACGACCTCGTCCGTCAGCAAGCCAACGGTCACTTCGCCCAGCTCCGCCGCGCGCTGCAAAATGCGGATATGCCCGTTGTGCAGAATATCCGTCGAAAAGCAAATGTACACCTGCTTCATTCAAAGTACCTCCTGACGGAATCGAGTCAAAACAACTTCCCGATCCGCCTGATTGTCGATTTCAGCGCAGAGCCTCCCGCCGCACTCCAGCGGGTACAGCGGAATCTCCCCTGACACAGCGTTGAACGCGTTCTCGGCGTAGCACTTCACGTCCCCACGCTCCACAAAGCGCTCGATTTCGTCCATCCAGCTGGAAAAATCCGCCGCTTGCCAGTGGTACGCCGCCTGACATTCCACGCTGCCCGCGTCGAAGCAGTCCACGCCTACACGCCGGATGCGCCCGTCCTGAATCAGCGCCTTGAAGTCCTTGTCCGGCAGGGGCAGCGTGGAATCCACCGCCATCACGCTTCTGCCCGACGCTGCCAGCGCATCCATCACCGTCGGATGCAGCACCAAATCGCCGTGCAGGCTGATGACGTCCTGCCCGCGCAGCAAATTCCGCGCCAGATACATGCTGTAAATATAGTTCGTCTCCCGATACTTCGGATTATGGACGAAGTGGAAGCGGATGCCGCTGTCCAGCGATTCCAGATACGCTATCAGCGTGTCCGCCAGATGCCCCGTCGTCACCACCGCTTCCGTCACGCCGATGCGCCGCAGCAGCTTCACCTGCCATGAGATGATGGTTTCCTGTTCGGTCAGGCGGCACATGCACTTGGGATGCTCCCGCGTTTCGTCGCCCATGCGCGACCCCAGCCCCGAATTGAGCAGCAATGCAATCATGCCTTTTCCTCCCGCAAAAATGCCATCAGCGCGTCACGGTTCTGGATGGGCGTTGTCGTCGGGCGACCCAGATCCGCGCGCGCCCCCACCGCACAGGCAACCTCCAGCATCGTCAGCTGATTCGCCCTCTTCGCTTCCTGCAGGGCAGCTTCCAGCGTCGCTTCGTCCCGCGCGTTCAGCACCCGTGGGTATCCGACCGCTGATGCGACCTTCGCCGCGCTTAATCCCCCTTCGCACACGGGCATCCCGCCGACCGTTTCATGCGCGGCATTGTTGATGACGACGTGGATGAGGTTCGCCGGCTTGCGCTGGGCAATCACCGGCAGTGCGCCAAGGTGCATCAGCGCCGCGCCGTCGCCGTCCAAGCACCAGACGCGGCGTTTCGGCTTCTCCAGCGCGATTTCCAGCGCAATCATACTTGCATGTCCCATCGACCCGACGGTCAGGAAGTCGCGCTCATGCCCTTCGCTGCGCTTCTCGCGAAGCTCAAAGATTTCACGGCTGAGCTTCCCCGTCGTGGACACAACCACATCGCCCGCATCCATCGCGTTCAGCATGATTTCCGCCGCCCGCTCACGGGTGAGGGTGTTTTCATTGCCGTATGCGGGCTTGAGCGAGCAGGTCAGCGCGCCTTTGCGAACGACAATCGCCGCGCACTGCCGCTGATTCAATTGTTCGCGCAGGAAGTCGAAATCCGCCGCAAACTGCTCCTCCGTTGTATCCTTGCTGAGGATGCGGTAGGGGACGCCGAGAATCTCCAGCTGCGACAGGGTGATTTGCCCCTGCTTGACGTGCTGCGGTTCATCGTGCACGCCGGGTTCGCCGCGCCAGCCGACGACGAGCAGGCACGGCAGCTGATACACCTGCGCATCCATCAGCGACGCAAGCGGATTGACGGCGTTGCCCAGCCCGGAATTTTGCATATAGCACAGCGCGGGACGCCCCGTCGCGAGGAAATGCCCGGCGGCGAGACCGACCGCGTTTCCCTCATTCGCCGCGACAATGTGGCGGGGCGAATGAACGCCGTAGAGGGCGTAGAGGGAATCGCAAAGTCCTTTTAGCTGCGAATCCGGCACGCCGGTAAAAAAGTCAATGCCCGCCCCTTCGCAGGCAGAAAGAAGTCGCTGTGCATCCATGCAAAAAGACCTCCGTTTCTTCGCTTCTATTATAGCGGAAAGAGGAAACGGGGTCAAGTGCACTGTCGCTTTCTTCTCCTTTTCCCCTTTACAACACCCCTTCAAACCGCTATAATAGGACAAACAGAATCACGGAAGGAGCGTGTTCCACGATGTCCGAAGTCAAAACCCGCGCAGAACGCATTGCGCTCAAGGTTCGCCGGAAGCAGCGGCTCGTCCGCGTCGCGCTGGGCGAGGAGAAGGCGGATGTTGTCCTCAAAAACGCCGATTATGTCAACGTATTCTCCGGCACGATTGAGCATGGCGATATTGCCGTTGCCAACGGGCTGGTCGTCGGCATGGCTGATCATTACGACGGCTTGATGGAGGTCGATGTCAGCGGCAAAATCGTCGCACCCGGCTTCATTGACGCGCATATTCACCTGGAGAGCAGTCTCGTCAGCCCGACCTCGTTCGCGCGTGCGGTACTGCCCCACGGCACAACCACCGTCATCACCGACCCACACGAAATCGCCAACGTCTGCGGTATGGGCGGCATCGACTACATGATGGCGGCAACGGAAAATCTGCCGCTGGATGTGCATTTCATGCTCCCGTCGTGTGTTCCGGCGATGGCGTTTGAGGAAAACGGCGCGACGCTGACATGGCGCGACATCAACGCCTATTTTGACCATCCCCGCGTGCTGGGGCTGGCGGAAATGATGAACTATCCGGGCGTGATGATGGGCGACCGCGCGACGATGGAGAAAATCGTCGTTTCACAGGCGCATCACAAGAAGATTGACGGTCACGCGCCGGGGCTGTCCGGCAAGGCGCTCAACGCGTACATGTCCGCCGGCGTCTATTCCGACCACGAGTGCGACACCATTGACAACGCATTGGAAAAATTGCGCAAGGGGCAGTTCATCATGATTCGCGACGGCACGGCGGCGCAGAATCTCGAAGCCCTCATGCCTCTGCTGACAGAGCAGTATGCGCACCGCTGCATGTTCTGCACTGACGACAAGCACCCCTACGACCTGCTGCACAAGGGGCATATTGACTACATCGTCCGCAAGGCGATTTCCCTCGGCGCCGACCCGATTCTGACCATCAAGGTTGCCAGCCACTACGCCGCGCGCTACTTCCTGCTGAACAACAAAGGTGCGATTGCGCCGGGGTACTTGGCGGATTTCGTCGTGCTGGACAACCTGCATGATGTGAATGTGGAGATGGTGTTCAAGCGCGGCAAGCTGGTTTACGACGGGCACGAGGTGGAGATCGCCGCGCCGGACATTGACCCGGACATCCTCGCAGGCGTGCTGGACACGTTCCATCTGCCGGACGTAACGCCGGAGCAGCTGCGGATTGGGGTCGCGCCGCTGATTGGCCTCATCGACGGGCAGATTGTGACTGAAGACTTGGGGCGCGCGGAAGGCGTCGATAACGGCATCTGCCAGATGACCGTCTGCGAGCGGCACCACAACACGGGGCATGTCGCCAGCTGCTACGTCCGCGGCTACGGGATTCAACGCGGCGCGGTTGCGACGTCGATTGCCCACGACAGCCACAACATCATTGCCTGCGGCGTATCGCCGGAGGACATTGCCTTTGCGGTCAACGAGCTGAAAAAGATGCACGGCGGCATCATCGTCGTGGAGAACGGGCAGGTGCAGGCTCGTCTGCCGCTGGAGTTGGCGGGGCTGTTTACTGACCGTCCGCTGCCGGAAGTGAACGAGAAGTTAGAGCACTGCAAGGCGGCAGCGTGGGCGCAGGGCGTGAATCGCGGCATTGACCCGTTCATGACGCTTTCGTTCGCGAGTCTGCCGGTGATTCCGGCACTGCGGCTCACCACCAAGGGGGTCTTCAATGTCAACACACTCGCGTTTGTGGAGTGATATTCTGATTGATTTTCTTCTCCAAACTTGAGTTTTGGGCAATACCGCACAAATGAGTTGGTGCGATGGCGAATGCATTTTTGTCAGATGCGATTGCAGAAATCGAAGGTTTACTGGAGGTAAATCGAGATTTCTGCAAGAAGCAGATGGCAGAAAAGGCATCGCCAGCGCTGCCGACGAATTGTGCGGTAGTGCCTTTGATGTTGCAGAGGGTTTCGCCTCTGCGGAGGCGAGGAGGGGGCTTTCCGCTCGCCCCCTCCACCCCTTCAGGCTGCACACCCATGCTTCTTGGATTCTATCGGAAGTTTTATGGTTCGTTTCCCTATCGTTTTCCCAACCAACACAATAAACCTGTAACATGGGCGTGCGCTGCGAAGGGGTCAAGGGGGCGATCGCAGACTTCGTCTGTTTCTATTGCCCCCTTGTCGCGTCCGCAGACAAATTCTATTTTATTGAATAAACTCAATTTCAAAAAGGAGCTGACCCCCCTGATGCCACAGGAATCCAAAGCGCACCGTCTTTGGACGCTCTTTTCTTCCATGCTTCTCATCAGCACCTTCACTTTCGGCGGCGGATTCGTCATCGTGTCGCTGATGAAGAAGAAATTCGTTGATGAGCTGCATTACCTGACCGAAGAGGAAATGCTGGACATGACCGCCCTGGCGCAGACCGCACCGGGCGCGATTGCCGTCAACGGCGCCATCCTCGTTGGGCGGCGCATCGCCGGGATTTCGGGGCTGATTGTCGCGGTACTGGCGACAATTCTGCCGCCGATTGTCATCATCAGCGTCATCTCTATGATGTACGCCGCGTTCGCCGAGAACGAATGGGTACGCGCGGTGCTGACGGGAATGCAGTCGGGCGTGGCGGCGGTCATCTGCGACGTGACGGCAAATCTTGGCGGCAAGGTCGTGCAGTCGAAGGATTGGCTGAATCTGCTGCTGATGGCAGGCGCGTTCGCGGCGTCCGCTGTCTTTCACGTCAACGTCATCGTGGTCATCCTCGTCGCAGCGGCGATTGGCGTTATCCGGGCGCTGCTGGCGCGAAAGGGGGGCGTATCCGCATGATGGTGCTGTTCCTCGTCTTTTTCCAAATCGGGCTGTTCAGTGTCGGCGGCGGATATGCTGCCATGCCGCTGATTCAGTCGCTGGTGGTGGAGTCGCACGGCTGGCTGACAATGGCAGAATTTACGAACCTAATGACGATTGCCGAGATGACCCCTGGCCCGATTGCGGTCAACTCCGCGACATTCGTCGGGATGCGCTGCGCCGGACTACCGGGGGCGCTCGTCGCGACGTTCGGGTGCATCACGCCGTCGCTGATTCTCGTCACGCTTCTTTCCTATTTGTATGGGCGATTTCGTTCCGGACAGACGATGCAGAACGTGCTGGGCGCGCTGCGTCCCGTGGTCGTCGCGCTGATTGCGTCGGCGGCGCTGAGCATCGTGCAGGTTGCGGCGGTGAAATCGGGCGGCGGCGTGTCCATCGTCGGCATTGTGCTGATGGTCGCGGCGTTCCTCGTCCTGCGCTGGAAGAAATGGAACCCAATTCTGGTGATGCTGCTCTGCGGCATCGGCGGCGCGGCGGCGCACGCGGTCGGCTGGCTGTAACGAAAATCTTCCGAAACCATTTGTCCGCCCTTGACAGGGATTGGTGCGTGTGCTATACTCCAAACCGAAGTAGTTAGTTGCAATTAACTAATTGGGAGGCATACGCGCATGAATATCCTGTGCATCCTACTTGCCCTGGGCATCGTCGGTCACGCCATCAACATGTACTGCGACCGCATCCTGAGCATCTTCCCAAACGGCACGCTGAAACTCGTCAACTACAGCAAGCTGAAGGAAGGCGACTACGCCGCGAAGCTGATGGAGGGCGTTTCGCCGAATGTGCCGATGCGTTCGGGCGTGCTGGGTGTGTTTTCCATCGTGCTGGAGTTCTGCGGATACGCGGCACTGGCGGCGTATGCGTACCAGAAAGCCCCGGTGTACGGCACAATTCTGTTCGCGGGCACGACGTTCGCGTGCATCGTCAGCTCCGCGTATCACTTGAAGTGCGGGCTGGCGGAGTACATGTTCCTCAAATATGGGCGGGACGATTGACCTGATGGGCAGCGGCGCATCCCTGCGCCTGTGTTCTTTGGGAATGATTACGTTCTACATCACGCTGATGGTTGCTATCATCACCGGCGCGATTGGCTTCCCAATTTGGGCGCTCGTGTTCACGATTCTCCCGATTTTCATCGTCATGTTCCCCCTGCAAATCGTCGGCACGCTGCATATCGCCGCGATGGTGTCAATGCTTGGCTGGATGTTCCTGATTTAACCGCAAAAGGACTGCTGCGCGGAGACTTTTCTCCGCTCACAGTCCTTTTTCTGCGTTTTCCCTCACTCGCGCGGATTTTTTGCAAAAACCACGAAAAGTCCCTTGACAAACGCCCCGATTCGCGCTATAATAATCAATGTTGCGGATGACCCGCCGCAATATGAACTTTATATGGAGAGTTGGCTGAGTGGTCTAAGGCGCACGACTGGAAATCGTGTGTGGGCTTATACCCCACCTAGGGTTCAAATCCCTAACTCTCCGCCAGATTAGCATCGGTTCGATAGAATCGGTGCTTTTCTTTTGCCCTCGCAGCAAATCCCCCCCAGTCACCAAAAAGTGCCTCTCGAATAAAAAAGTGCGTATTGCGCCCATATCACAAATGGTGTATCCTTTCATCGTGGCCACAAGATAACCCCTTTCCCCGAACGACCCACCTTGGAGGAACCCATGAGGAAACTGATTTCCCTGCTGATGATGATTTTGCTGCTGCTGTCCGCTGCGCTGGCGGAAGTGAGCACCCCGACCTGCACCACCGTGACGCTTGCAACCGGCAGCGTTCACGGCGGATTTCATCGCGAAGATGCATGAGGTTTTCCCGGACTACGCGGGCGAAAACTATCTGGAAATGACGGCGGGATTCCTGTTCCCGGCGGAGTAAGCAGCAGAAAAAAACAGGCTGTTCGAGCGTTTTGCCCGGACAGCCTGTTTTTTGTCAATATCCTGCTTTCTGCAGTTCGTCCAGCAGTGCGCACTTGCGCTTGTAGTCCCTGCGCCACTGTTCAGCAAGGTCAGCAATTATCTTTCTTCCCTCGTCGGTGCCTTTCATGTGTTCCAGCTGCCGGATGACCTCGCAGTAGGCGGCGCGCGACGAAGCCGCTTGCATAGCGCGATTCACCATGTCGCGGTAGAGTGCCAGCGTGCGGGCGGAATTCCATGCCATCAGCGGGTCAAAATAGGTACACAGTCCCTCAAAATTGCCGTGTTGCTGAATCCGCTGGAGCAGTTGCTCCCACTGCTCAATGGATGCCAGCAGGGGCAGGCGGATAGTGCTTGTCGTCGGCAGTTTCATCAAACGTTCCGCCTCGTTGCGCCATGCATTGGCGGGAAGCGTCGCTCGAAGCGCATCAATCTGCTCCATGCTGTACTGATTGTACTGCTCAATGTACTGCCGAATCTCCCGCTGCGCAAGGTCAGGCTGATTCGCGCGCTGATAGAGCAAAATCAGCTGTTCGCGGCGCTGCTTGCATGGCATATATTCCCCGACGAACGTCTGCAAATCCGCCTTGACCTGCTCGATGGCTTCCGTCCACTTTTCCGCCGCCATCAGCGTTTTCAGTGTCCGGTCATGCGCATACGGCACATCCCAATGCGAATGCCAGAAGCTGATGATGTCCTCCTGCGAAGCGTGCAGCCGCTGCATCGTTTTTTCACGCTGATTCAGCAGGTTCACCATCGCGCCTCCACCACGTTCCTGCGCATTCGGCTTCCATTCGGCAATTTTCTCGTCCAGCAGCGCAAGATTCCGCTGATGAATCGCTTCGTCCCACGGATACGAAAACAAGAACGCCAGCGGCGCGGTGAAATACGGCAGGGG
>ULRA01084821.1_pt1 | contig 19249 bp, 13 predicted proteins | sample 1954981 | NCBI WGS metagenome assembly ULRA01 (sample SAMEA4835669, study PRJEB28245) | human gut metagenome | biome: gut microbiome; material: fecal sample | place: Denmark | collected 2008
GATTCCGGCATAGAAGGAATCGGGAGCGTTCCAAACGGTAAATTTGACCGTGTCGTATACGCCGTTGTTAAGCTCGAAGTTGTCGTTGTCCACGGTCAAGACGTTGGCGACGATTGTATGTATGCCAATCGCATAGTATGTTTCGGGAGCGCCAATCGTCACCCATTCTACGACGTTGTTCGTATCTGCCGCGACGTTTATGCACGTCAAACCGAACTTTCCGCTTTCAAGGTTTTCTCCAAGTTTTCTTTCAAAAACGTCTGCGGACAAAGTTATCTCGCGTTTGTTGATTATGATTGTCGTAGTGATTTCGCCGCCTTTCCACTCCGCCGTGGCTGCTACGCTGACTTTCACGGTATATTCGCCGGCGTTAATCGGGGCGGTCGCGGAAAACGCAGTGTCGTTTTCGCCTTTGTAAGTGATGGTGATTTCGCCGTCGCCCTGACGATTGACCTTCGCGGAATCAATGATAAACGCCAACCCGTCATAGGTTTTTTCCTCAACTAAATCGTTAGCAAACGAAATAGTGTTGTCTTTTGCTGCGAGAGCGGCTATCGGCTCTGTTCTGGTTGCTTTACATACCGTGCAGGTGAAAGTCTTTTCGCCCTCAACGCCGTAGTTCGGCTCTGTGGTGACGACGCCTCCGTTCCATTCGTGCGCGGCAAAACCTTTTTTCTCGTCCGTGTGGCCGCAGGTTGCAGGATGCCAGTGGTTTTCGTCGTCAAACGTCCACGCTTCCATATTGAAAGTATGCTCGTGATCGAGCCTGCCGATTGTTGCAGTCTTGGTTTTGCCGCAAGTGGTGCAAGTGTAGGTCTTCACGCCCTCCTCGGTTTCTGTCGGCTCTTTGGTGACGACGCCTTCGTTCCATACGTGAGCTGCAAGGTCTTTCTTTTCATCCGCGTGACCGCAGGTTGCAGGATGCCAGTGGTTTTCGGTGTCATAGCTCCACTTCGTCATATCGAAAGTATGTACGTGATCGAGTCTGCCGATTGTTGCGGTCTTGGTTTTGCCGCAAGTGGTGCAAGTGTAGGTCTTCACGCCTTCCTCGGTTTCTGTCGGCTCTTTGGTGACGACGCCTTCGTTCCATACGTGCGCGCCAAGATCTTTTTTCTCGTCCGTGTGGCCGCAGGTTGCAGGATGCCAGTGGTTTTCGTCGTCGTACTTCCACTTGTTCATATCAAACGTATGTCCGAGTTTAGGAACGGCTTCCGTTTTTTGATACCCGCACACCGTACAAGTGAAAGTTTTCACGCCTTCCTCGGCTTCTGTCGGATCTTTTGTGACAACGCCTGCATCGAAAGTATGGTCGGCTTTGTCCGCAACGTCCGTGTGTTTTTTGGTCACACATTCGTGCCAGTGATATTGCTCGTCATTTTTCCATTCGCTTGAAAAGTTGTGTTTGTTTTTGTTGCAAGCGGCAAGAACCGAAAGCGACAAAACAAGCATCAACGCTATTGCGCAAATCGTGACGATTGATTTCCTTTTCATAATTTTGTTTCTCCTTGTTTTTTTAAATATATATTTCAAATCGCATTTTGCGACGTGAAACCGATTTTGTATCTTTGATTTGTTGATTTGTTCGCCTTAATATGCGTCGTATTCGCCGGGCGTTTTAATGCCGTTTCGTTATGTTTGCTATTTTGTTTGCTGTTAAACGGCAGTTGACTTTCGCATGCGCATGTGGTATACTTTTATGTACTCGTATATACTTAATGGTATTTTTGCGCTTGCTTGCAACGTTTGAACTATCATGAGTATAGCAAAAACGCAACGAAAATTCCCCCACCCAAACCCTAAAAAGGTGGGGGAAACCGGAAAAATCAAAAAACTTTTAGAAATCGGGTGAGCAAACTCTCACGTAACCGATAACGGAAAATCAATATGAAACGTAAGACCAAAAAATTTGTTTCGTTGTTCATCGTCATTGCAATGACGCTCGCAACCTCATTTACTTTTTTTGCCTGCAATAAAAACAACACCTTGCTGAACCCGAAAAAACCGACGACTCTCACCATGTGGCACGTTTACGGCGAGCAGGTCAATTCGCCTATGAACGACTTTATCGAGCAATTCAACGCAACCGTCGGCAAAGAAAAAGGAGTCATCATTAACGTTACGCTGATGTCAAACGCCTCGCAGATCGGAAAAAAACTGAAAGACGCGCAAACAGGCAAAGCGGGATCCAAGGCAATGCCCGATTTGTTCTTTTGCCATTCGAGCGACGCGCGCGGGTTGGGGGCAAATAATCTTTTGGATTGGAAAGATTGTTTTTCACCGTCCGAACTTGACAAATTCGTCCCCGATTTTCTGAGCGACGGCATACTGAGTGACCACCTTTCGGTTTTTCCCGTTTCCAAATCGACTTACATGCTGTTCGTCGCGGGCGGAGTTTTTGAGAGATTCGCCGCCGACAAAGACGTTTCGCTATCCGACCTTGAAACCTGGAAAGGGTTTTTCTCGGTTGCCGAAAAATATTACGAGTGGTCGGGTGGCAAACCGTTCTGCGCGATAGATTATCTGATAAGGCTTGCGGAACTGTGCGCCATATCCGACGGGGAGAATATTTCTTATACGGACGGTTGGTACGACGCAAACAATCCCGCTCTGCTAAAAGCGTACGATATGTTTGCCACGTCTATCGCCAAAGGACATATTGTCGTGTCCGATTTGTATTCCAACACGCAGGTTATGACGGGACAGACTTGCGCAGGTATCGGTTCTTCGGCTTCCGTTCTTTATTACAACGACGAAATCACCTATCCCGACAACACGTCGGAAGCCGTGAATCTGAAAGTCTTGCCGTTACCACAACAGGCAGGCAAACAAAAAGTCGCAACGCAATCGGGCGTCGGGCTTTGCGCCTATAAAACGACCGCCCGTAAAGCCGAGGCCGCAACCGTCTTCGCGCGGTGGTTTACCGAGGAACAGCGCAACCTGGACTTCGTCCTTTCTACAGGATATATGCCTGTAAGAACGGGGGCTTTTGACAAAATCGGCGAAAATTCTTTGCAGTCGGAAGCATACAAAAACCTTTATAAAGCTTTGGCCAAAACCGTTGAGACCTGCTCTTTCAAAAAAGAACCGGATTTCGAAGGATATTACACCAAAGTGTACGCTTTGTACGAAAAAATCCGCAATATCCAGAATACTCTTGAAACCAGATACGAACAAGGCGAAACTTTGGAACAGATAGTTGCGGAAATGAAAGCCGCACTGAATAGCGTCGGCTGACACAAAATAGCGGAGCAACCGGAATATGAAGTTCATAGATTTCAAAAAAAAGAAAACGTCTATGCATCGTAAGCTTTTGTTATATATGCTTACGCTTGTTCTCGTTGTCGTTATGTTTATCGCATTCGGTTTGTTTTTCGTCGGGCAGTTTTCTACGACAACGGAAAAATATTCAAACAATCTGACTTTTCAAAACGAGTTCTATACAAGACAAATCGAAAAATACTTTGACGATCTCTCGATGATGAACGAGATGCTTTCAAACGATGCCTCGGCGATAATAGACAAGTATCTGAAAGAAAAAGGAATTTATATAAGCGCGCTCAACGATTCTCAATTATATACGGAAGGCGTGCAGAAAGCGCTTTTCCCTAAACTTAAAGAAGAGCTGCTTAAAGCGGACGCTTCGGGCGCGTTTATCATGCTTAACGCAACCGTCAACACCGGCAAAGCCGACTCGGACAAATCCAAAACAGGATTATATTTTCAACGCAGCACCCTTGACCGAACGGACGAAACGCTGCTGCTGTTTCGGGGCAGCGCGGAACTCGGAAGGAAAAACAACGTAATGCCACACCGCAAATGGCGTCTGGAATTCAGAACCGATTTCGCGCCGCAAACGGAACCCTTCTTCGACGAAACAATCGTCAAAGAAAAAAAGTCCGTGCTGACCGATATTTTTACACTTAACGGAACAAGCGAAGAAGCAATGGCGTTTATTACGCCGCTTTTCGGCGCAGACGGCTCGTATTACGGCATTTGCGGATTTGAAATCTCGAAAAATTACTTTAAGGATTTCTTTGCTCAACCCACAAGATTAGAACAACTGACCTGCACCTTTTCCAAAACGGCAGAAGACGGCAAAATCGACTGTGACAACATATTCTGGGCAGGCGTCCTCGGCGACTACTCCCTGAAACCGGGCGGTACGCTCGTACCAAAGGAAATGAACGACTCTCTCACCGAGTTCTTGGGCGAAAAAACTTTCGTTGCCGCTAAAAACGAGATTACTATCTGCAATACTTCATACACCCTTGTAGTTATGCAACCGAAAAGCGAATTCGACAAAACCGTTGCCGTAAGTGTCACAAGAATCGTGTTAGTATGCTTTTTACTCGTTTTTTCCGCCGTTGTAATCTGCGTGATTTTTTCACAAAAATTCGTTTCCCCTGTGATAAAAAGCCTTGAAAAAATACGTATGCAGGAGCATGCCGGAACAAAATCGGACATTATCGAAATCGACGACTTACTCGTCTATCTTACCGAACAGAACAGGCTTCGCGATCTCGAAACGGAAAACCTGAAACGTCAAAACGAAGAACTTGCGATCGTAACCGAAAACCAGACAAATGAAATCGACAAGCGGCAAACGGAAATAGAACGGCTGACTTATTCCCGCAAAAACGAGATAGACCCCGACAACTACGAAGCATTCAAAATCGGGTTAAAAGAGCTTACAAAAACAGAAAAAACCGTTTTTAACCTCTATCTGCAAGGCAAAACCGCAAAGGAAATCGCCTATATACTCAATATACGCGAAAGTACGCTCAAATTCCACAACCACAATATTCTGGAAAAACTCGGCGTATCTTCGCGCAAACAAATGCTGCGCTACGCAACTCTGCTGAAACAAGAAACGCAGAGCAATGACTAACCGGCGGAGACGCTTTTCTCTGCCCTTGTGTTTCTGAAAATAATAAAAACAGCAGGCCGTACATTCGTGTTTTTAACGCCATTTTATCTATGGGACACGTCCCGAAAAGGTTGACGCTTGCTTTTTCTGCTTAAACATGTTAAGGTTTATATCGGAAGAAAATTGTCGGAGAAATTTATGGAACAAAAAATCGTACGACCTTATAATAAGGAGCAAACAAAAGACTTTGTAAAAGCTATTGTAATCGAACATTATGCTTGCGACGCATTAAACATTAAATACGCAGGCGGCGGCTCTTTCGGTTTCGTCTATAAAATCGAGCTTCCCGTTTCTCCATATAAACTCATAGTTAAAGCTTTCCGCGTCGACGGCATGCACAAAAATGAAGCCGCTGCTTTGAATACTCTCGGCCGGAACACGCTGATACATCTTCCTGCCGTATATTTTACAGTCGACGCAAACGATGATATCCCCATGGATTTTATCGTTGAGGAATACGTTTCGGGCACGGATTGTTTTACCGATTTCGGAAAATTATTTAAAAGTAAAAAGAAAAAACAACAATTTGCCGATAACATTGTTGAAGCCTTGGCTCATTGGCACGGTATAACGAATGAAAAATTCGGTTCTCTCGATAAGCCCGAATATGATGATTGGCTCGATTATTATAAGCCGTTTGCAAAAGACGTTCTCGACACCGCCGTGCAAATGAATAAGGACGGAAAAATTAACGATAAAACAATAAAAACCATGCAAATTGCGTGGAAAAATTTCGAATATATTTTTTGCGAACCTATCCGACAAGCCTCTCTTATTCACGGTGACTTAAACGTAATGAACGTTATGAGCGACGACGATTTAAACATTACCGCCATTATTGACCCGTTAGATTGTAAATGGGCGGATAAGGAATTCGAGCTGTTTCAGCTAAGAAACCTTACAGGAAACTTCTTCCGCCTCTATGACACTTATAAAGCAAAATACCCTGTTTCAAAAAACGTCGACTTAAAGTGTGCGTTTTATGGCGTATACCATGAAATCTATTGTTATATATCCTCGGGCAGACATACGGAAATCATCTTAAAAATAGCTGTGAACAGATTGAGAAAAGAATTGAAAAAAGCCAAACTTCTTCCATAAATTTCGCCTGCATCGCTGTTTGTCTTTCGATTGTCGGAAGTTTTGAGGCGCTCAATGAATTGTTTTTCCATATTCATTTCGGTATTCTACATTCCAAAAAACATTTAAAAAATAATACGAACTCTGGTTTTTCAGAGTTCGTATTTCTTTTATGTGGTGGAGACTACAAGGCTCGAACTTGTGACCTCTACGATGTCAACGTAGCGCTCTAACCAGCTGGGCTAAGCCTCCATGCGAATATTATCTTACACTAAAAAACCGTTTGTGGCAAGCAAATTCGAGCTGTTTTTTGCTGCAGGACGAATTTTTTTTGTTCAGCCTCCGATAAGCCCCTTGATAAAAATCTCCAGGCCGATGGCCACCAGAATCACGCCGCCGACGATTTCGGACTTGTCGGAAACCTTGCCTCCGATTTTTCGGCCGAGGAACACTCCTCCGAGGCAAAATCCGAACGTAACGACCGAGATAATAAGGGCCTCCACGATTGCCGACAGAAGATTGTATTCGGCGATGGTGAAGCCGACGGAAAGCGCGTCGACGGACGTTGCCACGCCTTGCATGAAAAGCGTTCCGAGGGCAATGGAAGCAGGCGTTTCGTCGTCGTGATCGACCTTGCTTTTTTGCGCGCCTTCAAAAATCATTTTTCCGCCGATGTAGCACAAAAGAACCAGCGCAATCCACGGAATAAATTTGTCGAACGCCTTAAACTTTTCGGCGACGGTGTGCACGCACACCCAGCCTATCATAGGCATTGCCGCCTGAAAAACCGCAAACGTCCCCGCAATCAGAACCGCTTTGCCTCTTTTCATGTTCGGTTCGGCGAGCGCGTTTGAAACGGACACGGAAAATGCGTCCATGGTGAGCCCCACTCCCAAAAGCAAGCTGTTGAGAACAAACAAAAAGTCCATTATACCCTATCCCTTGCTCCGCCAAAAGCGGAAAAATTTCCACCGCCCGTTTTCGGCGGTGGAAGAAATGCTATTTTGCTCTCGGTTTCATGGTAGGGAACAAGATGACGTCCCTTATGCTTGCGCTGTCGGTCAGAAGCATAACCAGTCTGTCCACGCCGAAGCCCAAGCCGCCCGTCGGAGGCATGCCGTATTCCAAAGCGGTGATAAAGTCTTCGTCGATCTGCGCGTCAACGCCGCCTGCGGCTCTCTTTGCTTCAACCTGACGAGTGAAACGCTCCAGCTGATCGATAGGATCGTTAAGCTCGCTGAAAGCGTTTCCCATCTCTCTTGCATAGATAAAGTACTCAAAACGTTCGGTAAACGCCGGATTCGACGGTTTACGCTTTGCAAGCGGAGAATTTTCGACAGGATAATCGTAAATAATGGTAGGTTGAATGAGTTTGTCTTCAACGGTTTCCTCGAAAAATGCGATAAGCACGTGTCCCTTGGTCGCTTTGTCGCCTTCCTGAACTTCGACGCCCGCTTTTTTGGCCGCCGCCCTTGCCTCTTCGTCGGTTGTCCAGTCGTTGTAATCGACGCCGGCAAATTTCTTGACCGCTTCAACCATGGTGAGCCTTTCCCAAGGCTTGCCCATATCTATTTCTGTGCCCTGATAGGTGATGTCGGTGGTGCCGCAAACCTCTTTTGCGAGGGTGCGATACATATCCTCTATAAGGTCCATCATATCCTTGTAGTCGCTGTACGCCTGATACATTTCGACGGTGGTGAATTCAGGGTTGTGGCTTCTGTCCATACCTTCGTTTCTGAAGATACGGCCGACCTCGTAAACCTTGCCGAAACCGCCGACGATGAGACGTTTGAGGTAAAGCTCTGTTTCGATCCTAAGGAACATATCGATGCCGAGTGCGTTGTGGAAGGTTTTGAACGGTCTTGCGGAAGCGCCGATTTCAAGCGTCTGCAAAACAGGGGTGTCCACCTCGAGGTAGCCGAGATTATCCAGATATCTTCTGATGCCGGAGAGAATTTTGCTTCTCGCCACGAATGTGTCCTTAACCTCCGGATTTGCAATGAGGTCCAGTTCTCTTTGACGATATCTGGTGTCCTCGTCTTTTAAACCGTGGAATTTTTCAGGCAACGGACGCAGAGATTTCGAAAGCAAAATCATATTTTTGGCGTGAATGGTGATTTCGCCCATTTTGGTGGTGAAAACGAAACCTTCGACGCCGACGATGTCTCCGATGTCGTAGACCTTTTTGAAGTCGGCATAGCCTTCTTCGCCCAGATCGTCGCGGCTGACGTAGCACTGAATACGGCCGGTGTCGTCCATGATATGCGCAAAGCTGGCCTTGCCCATGATGCGTTTGGACAGAATTCTGCCCGCGATTTTCACGGTTTTGCCCTCGAACTCAGGGTAGTTGTCGACTATTTCTTTGCTGTGGGCGTTGCGATCGTATTTCACGATTTCAAACGGATTTTTGCCTGCCGCCTGAAGGTCCGCCAGTTTATCTCTTCTGATTTTGAATATTTCGTTAAGTTCCGCTTCTTCCTGCGCCACGTCAGGCAAAACTACTTCCTTCTCTGCCATAATAACCTCTTCTTTAGTCAATGCTGATGGAAATGATTTTGTACTTCAGAACGCCGCTCGGAGTGTTCACGTCCACAACCGCGCCTTTTTTCTTGCCGATAAGCGACTGGCCGATCGGGGATTCGTTGCTGATTTTGTTGTTCATGATGTCGGCTTCGCTGCTGCCGACGATTTTGATTTCGACTTTTTCGTCCAGTTCCATATCCTGAAGCTTAACGATGCTTCCGATGGAAACGGTTTTGCTGTCCAGGTTGGATTCGTCGATGATTTCTGCATTACGGAGTTTTTCGGCAATCTCTTTGATTTCCTGCTCCATAAACGCCTGCTCGTTCTTGGCAGCATCGTATTCGGCGTTTTCCGAAAGGTCGCCGTATTCACGGGCGAGTTTGATTTTTTCGCTCATTTCCTGGCGGCCTTGGCCCGTCAAATAGTCCAGTCTTTCCTGAAGTTCGTCGTAACCTTTTTGAGTTAAAAAGATTTTTTCCATAAAATGCCTCCGCTTTATATGTCTTAAATACTTTCAGATTTGTAAATTATAACAAAGCCGCCGCCGTTTGTCAACATTTTGCGGACTTCGCCGACTTCTTTTTTGATTTCGACAAAAAACCCCCGCCGAAACGGGGATCTTCGTCAGACTTCTTCCACCTGCTCGATCGCAAGGATATGAGCCGAATTTTCTTTTATAATTTTGTCCAGTTCCTTCACTGTGCAAACGCCCGAAGTCACTATGTAAACCGTTGCAACCGTCCTGCCGTCCTCGATTTTTGCCGCAAAGCTGGACACTTTCGGGTTTATAAAACTGGTCATTATTTTGTCTACCACGTCGTCCGTTTCCATCCAGACTTTCAGCTTCACGGTGGCGAGGTGCTTGGTCTGAAAAGCTTTTATCGGCAAATGGAACACGAATTGCAATATCAAAATAATCAACGTTGCCGTTATGCCGGTTATGACGAATCCCGCGCCTATCGCCATACCTATTGCGGACGTGGCCCATATTCCCGCAGCGGTGGTTATGCCGCGCATTGCGTCGCGGCGATACATGATTATGCCTGCGCCCAAAAAACCTATGCCCGTCACGATCTGCGCGCCGATTCTTGCAGGATCGCCCGTGGTTCCTTCTCCTCCGAAATCTGCGGAAGTGAGATACCTCGACACGATCATAAACAGCGCCGCCGCCATGCACACTATGGCGTGAGTCCTTATTCCGGCCTCTTTGCTGCGGTTCTTCCTTTCGAAACCTATAAGTATACCGCAGGTGACCGATATCGCCAGCCTGACTATGAAATGCCAGACATTTTCGTTAAAATCAACTATCCACATATATCCTCCGTATAGTGCCTTGTAAAAAAATTATATTATAGCTTTGGCGTGCTTGTCAACGATGTAAGAAAAATTTTTTTCTAAAAACTGATTTGCTGCCCTCATCGGACAGCAAACAGTCTTTTTATCGTCGAATTAAGCCGTTAAAGCTTCAATACGGTTATATATGCGTTGGAGAACGTTGCCTCTGCGCCCGAAGTGTTATACAGCCCCAAAGTGGTGCCCGCGGCAGTGGAATTGACCACCGTGGTTTTGGACGCGTTTACGGTTTCGCCCGTGGAAACGGTTTCGGTTACGCTTTCTCCGGTAAGCGGCGTGCCATTTAGATACAGCGACGCGGTGAGAGCGCCGTTTGTGGCCCTCGTTCCTTCCACGCCGTAGGAAACCAGATAATTTCCTTCCGGCAAAACGACGTTGCCTCCCGTAACCGTGATGTCGGTGCCAGAGGTTTCCCTAACGAGAGTCACCGGAATCTGCGTTGCCGTGGCCACGGTCTGATCCGTTGCGTTTGCATATAAAGCTTCTCCCGTGCCTGCCGGGCCTTGCGGACCTTGAGGCCCCGTTTCGCCTTGCGGGCCGGTGGCTCCTGTTTCGCCCTGTATGCCTTGTGGGCCTTGAGGGCCCGTGGCTCCAGTTGCGCCGGTGGCGCCGGTCTCACCTTGTATCCCTTGAATACCCTGGATACCCTGAGGGCCTTGAGGCCCCGTTTCACCCTGCGGTCCCTGCGGACCGGTTGCTCCTGTGGCGCCGGTGGCGCCCGTGGCTCCCGTCAGGCCCTGCGGGCCTTGAGGGCCTGTCTGTCCTTGCGGACCCGTGGCTCCTATAGGTCCCATCGGTCCCATAGGGCCTTGCGGGCCGGTCGCTCCCTGAGGGCCCATAGGGCCGCGCGGGCCGCGGGTAGGATAGCAGCAGCTTTGCGTTACTTGTCTGAAACAATTCACGGCATTTACCTCCAAAATTTTATGTACGAGGCATTCTGTTTTATCCTATGCAAAAATCTCGGCCGCCGTTACGACGAAAAAATCCGCCCTTTCGGACGGATCGTTATTCGTTTTAGGTTATTCTTTCGTCAGATACCCACTGACTTTTTCGGGGATTTTTGCCACCACCGCCAAAAGCGTGAACACGACCACTGCCACAGCGCCCTGCAACAGGTCGAACGGAACGCTGGTTGCAGCCGTTTTGAATTCCCATTCGAGAAGGAAGGAATTTGCTAAAAAATATCCTCCCGCCATAACGAGCTCGGCAGGAATTGCCGAAATCGGATATTTCAAGGCAGGCTTGGCATTTTTGAGTGCCGTCAGCAAAAGCTTTGCAATAAGCGCCACCAAGGCTTTGACGACCAGCGTGAAAGGCGCGTAGGAAGCGTACCCCGTAAAAACGTCGGCAAGCGCCGCGCCGATTGCGGAAGACGCAACCGAGAACGGAAGCGGTAGGCACGCCGCGCTGAGCAATATAACCGCGTCGCCGAAATTGATGTTTCCTATTGCAAGCGGTATGTGTATGACGGTGAAAACCATGGTCAGAGCCATGAACATTCCCGCAAAAGCGAGATTTTTCGTCGTGCGTTTATTTTTCATTCTTTCATTATTCTCCTTACCAGATTCAATACCGCGTTATATCTGGTTTCGACGTCCGATTCCGTTTCGCCGAACAAGCTTTCTTTTTGAATTCCTCCGTCCAGAAAAACGCTTGGTATGTCTTTTGTCTGAAACGACGTCGCGTCGGCAAATCTGCCTTGTTCAACAACCTTATCGACGGTTAATCCACTCTCTTTCAGCGTTTCAAATGCCGTTTCTGCCAAACGTCCGCCGTAATTCAATTTCAGATTTTTGTCCGCAACCACGACGTTCGCTTCGTTTTTCCTAAGCGCCGAAACGTCCAGAAAAACGGGATTTATCAGCAGGTTGTCTTTGCCGTAATGCTCCTCCAGAAAAGCCTCGCTGCCCTTTGCGCCGGCATAGCTGCTTCCAAAAGCCGCCACCACGACTCGGACGTCGGAAGGAATTTCTTCGGAGTTTAATTTGAGGTGCTGCGCAACCGCAAGCGTCAGTCCCAGTCCGCTGAGAGCGTTTTTGTTCATTCTCGCGCCGAGCTTGAAATAGGTGACGTAAGTCGCCATATAAACGACGCTCACCGCAAGCGCCACGAATCCCACGAACATGACGATGGCCTTCGGCCCGGATTTCAGGAATATGCAAGCCACCGACAGCGCGGCAAGAAGAAGGTTCGCCGCAAACGCGTACCACGTCATAAAGGTATGTAAACTTGCGCTGTTTTGCTTTGCAATCCACTTCGGAAGCTCCATTCGGCCGTAGTCGGTGTCGTAATGGCACCCCAGAACGACGGTTTTTCCGATGCGTTTTTCGCCGTTTTCGATGACGCTGACAACGTTGTAGGAAGTGCGCTTCGGGAACAGTTTTGAAAAGTCGTCTTTGTTTTTGATGACCTGCACGAAGATCATTGCCGCCACGGTCGGGAACAGCAAAACCCCGAGCGGCGACCATATGCACGACAATATGAACGCCACGACGCTTATCGCGGCGAAAACAGGCAACCCCTGCACCGTCGCAAACGGCCTGACGTCAAACGGCTCCATGCGGGCAAACCCGCCAAGCTCGTCCTCGAACAAATCCCTTATGACTCTTGCGGCCTTTTTTTCCTCGGAGCTTCCGGCGTATCTTGCCTTTCCGACCTCTTCAACCCTTTCTGCGGTTTCTGCGTAAACGTGGGCGGCGCGCTCGTTGTCGGTGACGCGTTCGGCTTTTATGCGTTCCACAAATGCCTGCTCCTCGGAAATCGGTTCTTCCCCTATTTCTTCGGATTTTTGCTGTTCTTCGGGCTTTTCTTCCTCTTCGGCGGGCCCCGCAAAAGCCTCCGCTTCGGCCTGTGCTTGGGCAGACTCTTTTGCCGCTTCTTCGATTTCGGCCTGCGCTTGGACAGACTCTTCTGCCGCTTCTTCGATTTCGGCCTGCGCTTGGACAGACTCTTCTGCCGTTTCTTCGATTTCGGTCTTTTCGGGCATAATTTCGGCAGATTCGGCCGTTTGTTCGCCGTGCGGGAGTTCTTCTTCCGTTTCGGACAAATCGGATTCGGCGTCGGTTTGCGGCTCCTCGTTCAGAGGCTCGGCAGCAGGCGGCTCATCAAAAGCGGCAGCAGGAATATCCTGCTCCTGCGGCTTGTCCGAAACGGGCGCGGGGGAGGGTTCTTCGGCAGGTTCCGAAACGGTTTTCGGCTCTTCGTCCAGCACTATTTCGGTTACCTTGACGTCGCCTGAGGAATATTCGGTTTTTTTGTTTCTAAAAAGTTTCATTTCAGTTCTTTTTTAAATCGTATCCGCCCGGGACGTCCACCACGGTGTAGCCGAGAGCGGCAATCTGCCCTCTGATTTCGTCTGCCAAGGCGTAGTTTTTGGCCTTTTTTGCTTCCTTGCGGCTTTCTGCAAGCTTCACGACTTCTTTCGGAGCGTCTGTGGTTTCGGGCTTTGCGGCTTCGGGATGCTTTGCTTCGTAGCGCGCGCAGAACTTTGACGGCTTGGCCAAGAACAGTCCCAAAAGCGAGTAGGTTTTTTTGATTTGATTGACGTCCGCCGCGGCGGAATCGTCGCCCGCTTTCAGTTTTGCTTTTATCTTTTTGAACAGGCCGAACAGATTGCTTATCGCAAGCGCCGTGTTGAAATCGTCGTCCATGGCGGCGTTGAAGTCGTCGTCGATAGACTTGGTGAATTCGTCCGATTTCAGGCCGAGCTTTTCTGCTTCGTCCATAATTTTGTAGAACCCGTAAAGGTGCTTTTCGGCGTTAGGGAACAGATCGTCCGTCACGTTGATGTCGCCGCGGTAGTTGGTTTGCAGCAGCGCGAACTTTATGGTTTCGTCGTCGTATTCGGCCATAAGGTCGCCCAAAACTATGCTGTTGCCGAGCGATTTGCTCATTTTTTGGCCGTTCACCTTGATGAGGCCGTTGTGAATCCAGTATTTTGCAAACCTCTTGCCGGTCAGAGCTTCGGTTTGCGCTATTTCGTTTTCGTGGTGCGGGAAGATGAGGTCGCGGCCGCCGCCGTGAATGTCAATCTGATCGCCGAAAGCCGCCCTGTTCATTGCCGAACATTCGATATGCCAGCCCGGTCTGCCCTTGCCCCACGGCGAATCCCACGAGATTTCGCCCTCTTTTGCCGCTTTCCAAAGCGCAAAGTCCAAAGGGTTTTTCTTTTCCTCGTCGTTTTCCACGCGGACGCCGTTCAGTGCGTCCTCCAACTTTCTGCCCGACAGCTTGCCGTAGTCCGAAAACTTTTCGACGGAAAAATAGACGTCGCCGCCCGGCGTCGGATAGGCGTAGCCCTTTTCGATTAGCGCAGAGGTGAAATCGATTATGTTTCCGATGTTGCAGGTGGCTTTCAGCCAGATATCGGGATCGTCGATTTTAAGCTCGCGCATAACCTTGTCGATACGCTTTATCATCATTTCGGCATAGCGATCGGCAGGGATACCCGTTTCCTTGGATTTTGCGATTATTTTGTCATCGACGTCGGTGTAGTTTCTGGCATAGGTAACGTCGTAACCCGACTTTTCGAGATACTTTCTGATGATGTCGTAGATGAGGGCCTGATAGGCGTGGCCGATGTGCGCGTCGCCCGACACCGTGATGCCGCAGGCGTACATTTTTACCGCCGGCGGATTCATAGGTTCGAATATTTCTTTCTTTCCGGTAAGCGTGTTGTAAATTCTAAGCATTTTTGCCTCTTTTATCGTTGATTTTTGTCGCCGCCATCGCTTTTTGGAACGTTGTATTCGTCTGCCGAAAGCGAATAACGACAACTTTTTACGCCGAGTTTGTCTTCTAAAGCGGCGATTCGGTCATTAAGACGTTTGAATTCTTCCAAAATCGGGTCAGGGAGTTTAACCTGATCCATGTCGTCCACTTTTTTGCCATTCTGCCGCACGATGCGCCCCGGAACGCCCACCACCGTGGAATGCGGAGGCACGTCTTTCAGCACCACGCTGCCCGCGCCCACTTTGCTTCCTTTGCCGATGACGACAGGCCCCAGAACCTTTGCGCCCGCAGACACCATAACGTCGTCCTCGAGAGTCGGGTGGCGTTTGCCCGTCTGCTTGCCCGTGCCGCCGAGCGTTACCCCCTGATACAGGGTTACGTTGTCGCCTATTATGGCGGTTTCGCCGATGACGAGCCCTGCTCCGTGATCGATGAAAACTCCGCGGCCGATTATTGCCGCAGGATGAATTTCAATGGCCGTTGTGCGGCGCGCAATCCTTGCCACAAACCTCGCCGGCCCCTTAAGACCCTTGCGATACAGCGCGTGCGCGATTCGGTGGCACATAAGCGCCTTAAATCCCGGATAGTTCCAAAAAACCATCCACTTGCTTGTGGCCGCGGGATCCTTTTCCATTATGACCCGAAGGTCTTGTTTTATACTTTCAAACATGTTTTCAGTTTATGCCGCGAGGCGGTTTTTCGTCCTCGCGGCAAAATTGTTTACGGCGTTGGCGTAAGGAACGCTGTCGGATCGAAATAAATTGCTCCGGTTGCGGCATTATACTTCATTCCGTTAAGGAAGTCGACAACGGTCAGTTCTCTGCCGGCGGCAGTTTCGAATGCGGAAATTTTTTCTGCCAAGGCCGGATCTACGGTTGCGCCGGACCATTCGTAAAGCTTCAGAATCGAAGCGGTTTTGAAAAGGTTGGTCGCTTTGTCCTCAACATTGTTCAGCGTAGCATCCCTGAGCGCGTACATAATGCCGTTCTGATCGGTCGGGTTGACGAGTTCTTCGATAGTCATATTGTTGATAATGCCGGGCGCTTTTTCGCCGAGCTTGCCGACTTCGACGTCCTTAAGCGCAACGAGAACGGCGTGCGATGTTCCGTCGATGGTGATAATTTCGCCCAGCTTGCTGGTGTTGACGGCGTTGTCGATTTCCGCGGACAGGTTTTTGACCTTCACGTTTTTCACTTTTTTGAGAACGACGTTGGCGTCGTCGTTTATCGTTATAAGTTCGGAAATTCTGGTTTCGTTCACGGCATCGTTGATGCGAGCAGGAATGTTCTGCACGGAAACGGTTGCCAGTTTCTTCAAAACCGCGTTGCCCGCGCCTTCGTAAACTCTTTCGTAAAACTCGGTTTCGGCAGAATCGGTGAGAGGATCATAAGCAAGGAACATGCTGTTTTTGCACACGAAAAGCGTAGCTTTTTCCGCTTCGTCCGCCGGAGTTTTCGCCTTGAACACGTCGCCGTTTATGACCATTGTTTCGGAAAGAAGCATCTGATCGATGACGTCTTTCATACCATCGGACATCTTGCCCACCTTGACATCCGCAAGATTTGCCAAAGCGGAGTTGGACGCCGCAGACACAAGGTGATATCTTGCGCCCGTCAATCCGTCTTTATATTTGACCATAACGTGAACCTTGCCGTCCGCTTCCATGATTTCGTAGGTGCCTTTGTAGGTTTCGCGGGCCTGCTCTTCGGTGTCGAAGGTGGCGAAGATAACGTATTCGCCAAGCGCGTCAGGCTTAAATTCGCTTCTGACCTTGATGTCGATAAGTTCTCTGAGATAGGTGTTGTCGATTGCAACGTCAATCGAATCGGACATATTTTTGACTTTCACCGTGGCAATCTTTTTGATGATTGCGTTGGCGGAGCCGTCGTATCTGAGTTTGTAGAAAACGGTTGCTCCCGCGTGGTCGGAGTTGGTCGGATCGTAAGCGATATACATGTCATGATCCAGAACGTAGTAGTTCACTTTGTCTGCCTCGGCAGGAACCGTGCTAAGTTTTGTAAACACGTTGCCGTCAACGTCCATAACCTCGTCGAGGCGCATTTCGTCGATGACGGAGCTTGCCGCGGTGGCAAGGTCGGAAACCTTGGTGTCCTTAAGCGCAACGAGAACGGCGTTGGAGGCTTCTACGGTTTGACGATAAAGAACGGTGCTTTCGGTGTAGCCGTCGTTGGAGATGCTCCCGTCTTCGGCGTAGGTCACTTTGACGAACGCTCCGTACGGCGCTTCGGTTTCGGCGGCGTTTGCTATGCGCATAACCTTAAAGGTGCCTGCAAACATGCGCGAGAAGTCGCCGGTCGTTGAGGAACCCAAACCGATATAAAGCTCTTCTTTTGCGGAAACTGCATTTCTCGCCGCTTCGTCGGTTGCCGTGGCGCCCACTCTTTCACAGACGTTTTCGGCTTGGATTTCAACCACGTCGTCCAAAACGAGGTTGTTGAATTCTTCGCCCAGCGCGTTCACTTTGGTATCTTTAAGCTTGATGAGAACTTTGTTTGATTTTTCGTGAATGACGTTTCCTTCTCCGTCTAAAACGTCTTCCTCGTAGATGTCCATAACGTCGGACAAAACGAGGTCGTTAAACGCGGTGCCGAGGTCATTCACTTTGGTGTCCTTGAACTTGATGAGCACGTTTGCCGATTTTTTGTGAATAACGTTGCCCGATTCGTCCAGAACGTCCTCTTCGTAGATGTCGATGACTTCACCCAAAGTGAGGTTGTCGAACTTGTCGGCAAGTTCGCCGATTTTGGTGTCCTTGAAGTTTGCGAGAACGCCCGTCATGCTGTCTTCGCCCAAAACGTCCGCAAGCTTGATGTTGTCGAATTTATCCTTGAAGTTTCCGGAGGACAACTCGGAAAGCGTCAGCGGACTCAAAGCGTTCATAACGCCGTCGCCTTCGTAGATACGGACGTAAACTTTGTTTACGTTTTCAGGGACGATAGCCGCTTCGCCGCCTTCCAAAGCTGCCAAGGAATAGGTGATTTTGCCGCTTTCGTCCGAGCTTTCGCTGACGATGAAATAGTCGGCCACAAGTTCAGGGGAACCGCCTTCGACGTATTTGCCGAGGTGTTTTTCCTGCCACTTGTAAAGCGCTTCGTTATGTTTGCTGTCCGAAGAATAGAGGCCGGTTGCCACGTCAAGCGTAAGCTTGCCGATTTCGGTCGGCGCACTGTCTTTGAATCCGTTGCCGTATTCGACGATTTTGTCAGGCGCGGCGTCGGTTTGCAAATCGGTGTATTTGACGAAGGAATCGCGATTGGTCTTTATCAGTTTGCCCACTTCCATAACTTCCATTTCGTTCATAAGTTTGCCGATAGGCACGTCGATGAGCGCGGACAACAAATTGTCGGAAGAGATAAAGTTTATGCCCGTCAAATCCTGCACTTCGCCGATGCTCTTTTTCTCGATGTTGTTGAAAACGTCCATCAGAGTGTCAAGCATAACCATGATCGGCAGGTAGCTTCCTTCCGCCATAACCTTGATGTCTTTTATGGAGGTGTTGCCCGTCAATTCTCCCACTAAATCCAGATTGATAACGTCCAGAAGAACGTTGATGTCTTTGGTTATATCGAAAATAGGAGTGGCAAGAAGCGTGTCCTTGGCATTTTTAGACGCAAGGTAAAAGTCGCCGTCGGCAGTCGAAACCAGTTTATCGTTGACGATGCCGCAGCGTTCGGTGACGTCGGTGCCCTTGTAGGTCAGAACGTTTTCGCCGCCTTCCGTTTTTTTGACGTCGTAAATGCTGCCGAACGGAACTTGCTGATAGGCCGTAACTTCGCCGGTATCCTTGTTCGTCTGCGCGACGACTCTTTCAAAAGCGTTAGTTTCGGCGTTATATATGTAGCGGTCGAGCGAATCGGCGCTTCTTCCTCCTTCCGAGTCGAAGGAAATCGCTTTCACGTCTTCAACTCTGACGTACACGTCGTTGCCGTCGATTTTGAGGTTGAGTTTGCTTTCTAGAATTTCCAGAACGTCAATGCCGAACTGCTCCTTCACGTCGGCAATCGAAGGACTGCTGCCGCCTGCGAACATATCTTTCATCTTGACGAAAACGTCGTACAAAGTCATGCCGCCGATTTCTTTGCCCTCAGTCAGATTGTCGCCTTTATTGAATTTGTTTTCAATATCGGACACCTTGGTTTGTGTCGCTATGACGTAAACCGTGCCGAAAACGGCCCCGAACACGAACACTATGCCCATGACGAAACCTACTAAGAAAGACAAAAATTTGCCTCCGCAACCTTTCATTATATCCTCCTGTCGCACGCACGCAATGCGGGTGCGAGTTTTAGTCTATTTATTATATGATACACTAATCATCTTGATTTTGCAAGAATTTTTAGCATACTTGCCCAATTTGCCATAATCTGACAACAAGCAAAGCCGACGAAAAGCCGAAGGCCTTTCAGGAGGCGTGCGCAGAGGACAGCAAGCCAAAGTTTGACCGTTAGGGCAAGAATTGCGAAGCGATAGCCGTCAGGCGACTTTGGCGAAGATGACAAGTGGGAGTGAGAGGGTGTCCCTCGCCCAACAAAACGCCTGCGTTTTGCCCATGAGAGAACAAGCACTTTCCCCGATAGAAAAATGAGGTCACGCCGCCGTCTATGGTTAAGGCTT
>ULRA01011580.1_pt1 | contig 18755 bp, 13 predicted proteins | sample 1954981 | NCBI WGS metagenome assembly ULRA01 (sample SAMEA4835669, study PRJEB28245) | human gut metagenome | biome: gut microbiome; material: fecal sample | place: Denmark | collected 2008
AATGATGGCAGGAATCAACGAATATCCGTTGGAATATCGTCGTATGATCTATAAACGTATTGAGGCAGCGACCGGAGAAAGTGCCGAAAAGATCGAGAAGGCTTATTTCAAGAAGTTGGAAAAGATTCTCAAACGCGGGGTAATAAAGGATAGAGAAGAATATGAGTTGGTGCATAGTCGCATCGACGAATTGGTCCATAATACACCAGAAGACGACCCAGCCCGAAAAGACCTCCCGGAGTTGGAACGGATCTTTATGAATTATGCCATTGGAGAATAGCCAAATCGAATCGCCCGTAATGCTACGGGCGATTTTTTATATCGATATTTTTGTTTGTAATTTGTCTGATCCAAGAAATTCGTATTACGTTGAATAAGGAGGCTGTGCGTCCGACGGGTTTTATTTGGCTGATTGTCCTGTGGTTGTATGTGGTGGCTGACACAGCCGCAGCCGCAACCTTTGTTGCTGTCGCCCGGTTTTGGATAACCGGCTCTGTTTCCGGAGATATTCGGCGGCGTATTTGCCTTATTCGGTCCTATGGGAGTTTTGCATAGAATTTGTGGAATTTATAAAAATGTGTAACGATAATCGGATGATTATGAAAACAAAAAATGTATTGCTGGGTATGGCTGCGGTTTGCGGCTGCGCTTTTCAGGCGATCGCTTGTACCGGCATCGCGCTTACGGCTGCGGATGGCAGCTATGTACAATCCCGCACTATCGAATGGGCGCGTGGCGTCTTGCAGAGCGAGTATGTCGTCATCCCACGAGGTCAGCGTCTGCGATCTTTTACTCCTTCCGGAGCTGATGGCATGGTTTTCACATCCAAATACGGCGTGGTGGGATTGGCCGTCGTGCAGAAAGAGTTCATCGCCGAAGGAATCAACGAAGCGGGACTGTCGGCCGGACTTTTCTTCTTTCCGCAGTACGGAGGCTATGAACAGTACGATCCGGCGCAGAGCGACCGCACGCTGGCCGATCTGCAACTCGTGGCCTGGATACTGACGCAGTTCTCGACCATCGACCAGGTGAAAGCGGCCATCGCTTCGGTTCGGGTCGTCGGACTGGAGCCCTCGTCGGTCGTGCATTGGCGTATCGGAGAGCCTTCCGGACGGCAGGTGGTGCTGGAAATCGTCGGCGGGGTGCCGATTTCTACGAGAACGAAGTCGGCGTACTCACCAATGCCCCCGGTTTCGAGTGGCAGCTCACCAATCTGAACAACTATGTGAACCTTTATCCCGGTGACGCTCCTGCCCGGCGGTTGAGCGGCATCACGCTGCGTCCTATCGGCGGCAATTCCGGATTTCTCGGTCTTCCGGGCGACGCCACGCCGCCGTCGCGCTTCGTGAGAGCGGCTTTTTATCGGGCGACGGCTCCGCAGCGTGCTACCGGATTCGAAACCGTGCAGCAATGTTTTCACCTGCTCAACAATTTCGATGTGCCCATTGGCATCGAGCATCCCGAAGGGGAGTGTCCGGACATCCCGAGCGCTACGCAGTGGACTTCGGCCATCGATCTGACCAATCGCCGGGTCTATTACAAAACGGCCTATAACAATACGATCCGCTGCATAGACCTTGCGCAGATCGACTTCGGTAAAAGCTCCTACCAGTCCCATCCGTTGGACCGGATCCAGGAACAGCCCGTGGAAATGGTCGTCCTTCCGGAGTAGGTTCGGTTACACTTCGAGCATCTCTTCGACGCTGTCTTCGTCGGTATCGCCCAGACTGAACTCCTTGTCGGCGAAGAGGTCGGCAAGGCCCGTGATTTGTTTGAGCCGCAGCAGTTCGTCGCGGTCCATACCGATATGACGCATGATCCACTGGTCGGACATGTTCGCCCGGGTCAGTTCGGCGACGATTTCGCTCATCAGTTCGACGTTGTGCGTGCCGCGTGCCCGGTTGTGGCGGATGGTCGAGGCCATGCGGTTCGAGAGATCCTTTTCGATCACGGCGACGGGGAGCAGGCCCCGTTCGCGTTCGTAGATCCGCTTCGAGGTTTTGAGGACCAGGTAGCGGTGATAGCCGTCCACGAGTTCGTAGCGGTCCCGCTCCGCATCGTAGTAGCAGACGCACGGCATCGTGTAGCCGTCTTCCCAGATCGACAGTTCGAGCAGCTTCATTTCGGGCGGCGCAACCACGTTGGGATTGTAGCTGTTCGCCACGACCTTCTCTACCGGCACGGCGCGGACGTTATAGACCGGGCTCCGGTAGGCGCTCTTCGTTTGAGATTCAGAGTAACGATTCATATTTTTCCATGATTTTCTTGCGGCGCTGCGTTTCGTTCTTGTTCGGCGCGAAGCCCATGTATTTGCAGGCGTGGTCGTTTTTCAAAATACAGATACAGATGCGCTTGAAGGTAGGCAGATGGCTGAATTCGGGCAGGCTTATGTCGTCGAGGTACTCCATACGTACCGGCCGCTTGTCCGTGCGATAGGCGCTGCGGTCGCCGACTTCGATCCGAATGCCGGCCTTTTGCAGCTTCGTGATGGTTTCGTCGGAGAGGCATCCGCCCTTGTCGCGCCAGAAGCGGATGCTTACGGAGAGTTTTTCCAGATAATTGCGTCGTATCGGTTCCGGAAGGGTCGAGAGCAGGAAATGCATGTAGCTCTCCCAGGTCATTCCTTGCGGCAAATGAACCGACTGCCAGCCTGCGGCGGTTGTCCGACCGTACAGCGCTGCGAAATTGGCTCCGTTTACCCGGCCCACCATACGGCCCCATGTGTTCGGATCGATGGCTTTGTAGAGATGCAGGCTTGCGATGGCCGGCGAGATGAAGGGACTGGCGACACGCTGGCTGTCCAGCGGTACGCCTGCGCGGTAAAACAGGTCGTACAGCCGGTTGTACGACCACCCGAACCGTCCGTTCGCCGTCCATACGTCGGTTGTCAGCCAGTCGTAAAGCGGATAGGCGTTGCAGATGCCGCTGCCGACCCATTGGCGGATCCATCGTTTGCCGGCGAACCGGTAGTGGTTGCGGTCGCTGTAAATCGTGCGCCAGCGGTTGAAGCTCTCCTGCGTGCGGATGCCGATCAGACAGCAGGTGCGCTTCGCACCGCTGCGTCTGTGGAGCCACTCGGCGAAACGGTTCTGAAACTCGTAGTCCCACATTTCGTCGGTGAAGAACGGAAAATCGTGCTGTGTCAGGCTTCCTTCCGGCATTTCCCGTACCCAAATGTCCCGCATGGAGCCGTCCCACGGCCGCCAGTATTGCTGGAACATCGAAGTACAGGTCTGTACTTTGAACGGGATGCAGACCCGATAGACGTCGAGAATATCGGCGTTCGCGGCCAGCGTCCGGTTCACGTAGTCGAGCGTATCGCGGTACTGGATTTCGTAATCCATATGGAACACTCCGATTCGGCGTTGCAATCCGTGTTGCCGGATGTAGTCGATGCAGAGGTTGAGCAGCACACCGCTGTCCTTGCCGCCGGAAAAGGAGACGTAGATATTGTCGAAAAGGTCGAAAACCGTTTTCAACCGTTGCTGTGTCCGCTCATAAACATTCATGGCTACCGGTTTTTGCTGTACTCCATCGTTACGTACTGCGTCCACTCTTTCATCGGGACGAACCCTTCGGAGCGGAATATCTCCGCATGGCGGATCAGCGTCATGGAGCGTATCGTATAGTCGCGGCGGTAATATTGGATTATTTCGCGTAAAAAGCGCGACAGCAAATGCGGATCGTCGCCCGAAACGTAGTAGTTGTTGATCTTGGCCACACCGCCGTCGGTGATCTCTACGGGTATGAACCCGAAAACGGTTTCGCCCTCCCAGGCCACGAACCAGGTATGCGAGCGCGAAGTCCAGAACGGGTAGTTGTTGTTCTGGCGCAGTACGCTGCGCCGCATGACCAACGGTGCGACGAGTGTGTAGAGGCGAGGCGAAGTTCCGTCCAGTTTTTCGATTGTCATATCCGAAAGGTTATAAAGTGACCGAATGTTATATATTTGGAACCGAATGTGTTAAAAATGCATTCCAGAGCCACAAATATAAAAAATAACGGTCGTTTTCTCAAATTTCCGGGTCTGTACGATAATCGATATTTTACTATTTTATTCCTGATTATATGTCCCGGTGCACCGATCGGCTCCGATCGGTATGCCTTGACTTTTCTCTTCGAATCCTTTTTCGAAGAGGAGGGGATGGGGCACGTTGAATAATGTGCAGGGTACCGGACTATCGCCGAAATAAGCAAGAAAACGATCGTGGTATATCTATTATGGCGGATTTTTTCTCCACCTAAGACTGTTTTGTATTTGGGAATATTAGCTTCGATTTATGAACCGTGCCGATCACTTCGGTTGATGCGATATTCGTTTGATGGGTGTGGATAATGGACTATTGTTCCGCAGACAGGAAGCGACTTGCCGAGCTCTGTAGTTCGTGACGGGATGATCCGCCGGTAGACTTTCGTAGGACAAGTTTTCGCCGCTTTCGTCACCGAAAAGAGGGTCTTTGTCCGTCTCTTCGAAGAGTCTTTTTCCTTTTTGTTGTAAACATAAAAGATTATTTAGACGAATCGATGTATTCCGCCCGTGATATATTTACAATGAGTCTGTTACTTGCGGACTTTGATCGTGCCGCTCTCCGTGTCGAAGGTGACGAACGAATTGCTGAACAGCCGTTCGATGTAGCCGCTGCACGCCATATCCGGGGTCGGAAGGTAGCGCAGCACGGGTGGGTCGATCAGGGCGATCGAGTCGCAGAGCGAAAGGGCGATGTCCAGTTCGTGCGTCGAGAAGAGGATGCACTTGCGGTGGTCGTGTGCCAGCCGTCGCAGCAGCGTGCAGAGTTCGTAACGGTTCGGCAGGTCGAGGAACGAGGTCGGTTCGTCGAGCAGGATGATCGGGGTGTCCTGGGCCAGGGCCCGGGCGATCATTACCCGCTGGCATTCGCCGTCGGACATGCGGTCCATCGTTTTTCCGGCGAAAGCTGCCATGCCGACCAGTTCCAGCGAGCGTTCCACGATGGCTTTGTCCTGTTCCTGTACGCGTCCGATCCAGTTGGTGTAGGGGGCTCGTCCGAGGGCTACGACATCTTCGCACCGCAGGTTGGGAATGCGGACCCGTTCCGTGGTGACGAAGCTGACGGTGGTGGCCAGTTGCTGGGGTGAGAGCGTTTCCAGAGAGTGTCCGTCGAGCCGGATTTCGCCCCCCAGCCGTTCGCCGAAGCCGGCGATAGCCCGCAGCAGGGTCGATTTTCCCGTACCGTTGCGGCCTACGAGGGCGACCAGTTCCCCGGCGGGAATCGTCGCCGAGGCGTGTTGCAGCAGAATGCGGTGGCCGTAACCGATAGTAAGGTCGTTCAGTCGGATCATACGATGCTTTTGTTACGGATGACGACCCAGATGACGATGGGGATGCCCAATAGCGCCGTGATCGTGTTGATGGGGAAGGTGAGGAGTTTGGCCAGCACGTCGCAAAGGAGCATCACCACGATGCCCGTAAGGATCGAGGCCGGGACCAGAATCCGGTGGTCGGCATCGGCGAAGAGGATGCGGGCGACGTGCGGGACGGCCAGGCCGATGAATCCGATCGGGCCGCAGAAGGCGGTGACCGTACCGGCCAGCAGGGTGGTGGAGAGGAAGATCAACTGCCGCGAACGGCGGATGTAGAGGCCCATCGTGCGGGCGTAGTTTTCGCCCAGCAGGAGCAGGTTCAGAGGTTTGATGACCGCGACGGCCAGCACGAGTCCGAGAACGACAGCCGGAAGCAGCAGCCCGAGCTGTCCGAGCGTAACGTCGCCGAGCGATCCCATCGTCCAGACGACGAAAGATTTGAGGGCGGCTTCGTTGCTCAGGTATTGCAGGATCTGCACGACGGCTCCGACACCCGACGAAAACATCATGCCCAGGATGAGAATGACCATGATGTCTTTGATGCGGCGGCTGACCGCAGCGATCAGCATCAGGATCAGCGCCGAGCCGATCCAGGCAGCGCCCGCAATGCCGAGGGTGGAAATTAGCGGGTGTCCCGTGAGGCCCAGAAGCGGAGCGCCCAGCAGGAAGATCGCTACGCCGAGGCTCGCGCCGGAGCTGATGCCCAGCACGTATGGTCCGGCCAGCGGATTGCGGAAGAGGGTCTGCATTTGCAGGCCGCTCACGGCGAGGGCGGCGCCGGCCAGCAGAGCGACTACGGCTTTCAGCAGGCGGATGTTCAGGATAATCTTCGTTGTGACGGGGTCGTTTCCGCTGCCCGTCAGTGCGGCGAGGACTTCGCGGATCGGGATGGGTACGGCTCCGACCGAGAGATCGACGACGAAAAGTACCGCCGCCAGAACTCCGAACAGGAGAAAGAGGATGCGCTGCCGCCGTTGCATCGGTTTAGTTCAGTTTTCGGTAATAGGTCGGTTCGGCATCCGTCAATTCCGGGTGGAAGATGCGGATCAGATCTTGCAGAATCAGGTCCGGGTGTATGACGCCCGATTCCCAATAGTCGTTGCCGCCCGAGGGATTGGTGCGCCGGTTGTTGTTATAGACCCTCCCTTCCCGCACGGGGCGCGTATCCATGAATTTGGGGACGATCTCCGCTAGTTCCTTGAGCGATGCGGCGGAGCCGACGTTGATCCAGCAGTCGGACATTTCGGCCAGCCGGTATGCCTCCTCCGTGTCGATGGGGCGCGACTGATTGCCCGTGTCCTGGGTATAGACGTATTGTCCTCCTGCGTCGGCGATCAGCCGGGCGACATAGCTCGAAGGCGGAGCCATCAGCCAGGAGTCGCCGTAGGGAGTGTTCAGCATGACGACGGGTTTTCGTTCGGCTTTCGCCGCGAGGGTTTTCAGGCTGTCGTAACGGAGGGGTATTTCGCGGAACACCTCTTCGCCCCGTTCGCGCATTCCGGCGATTTCCGCTACGGCCACGAGCCATTCGGCCTTGCCCAGCGGCGACTGTTCGAGGTACTCGCCCATATAGGCGTAGGGAATACCCAGTTCGCGGAGCTTGGGTTCCATGGCGCTGGCGCCGCTGACGCCGAACAGCAGCACGATGTCCGGGGAGAGCGAAAGCAGCCGCTCGTAGTTCATGTTGCCGTCGTAGCCCACGTCGCCGATCTGTTCCTTGTGCGAGGCGACGTAGGGGTTGCTGATGTAGTCGATGCCCGATACGCCGACTACCCGCTGCGGTTCGCCCAGGGCGTCGAGCATGGCGATGTAGGTCGAGGACATGCAGACGATGCGCCGGGCGTCGCCGTCGAGTACCTGTCCCGGAAAATCCGCCGGAGCCTGTTCGCCGTTGCGGGCGATGAAGAGCTGCGTTTCCTCGCCTTCGGCTCCCTGCCACGGGGCGTATGTCTTCAGTATCGTGCTTTTCATCCCTTCCGCTCCGAAAATTTCGAAGCCCGAGGAGTAGGCGGGGGCGTAGAGGCTGATGTCGAAATCCCCGAGCGAGGCGGCGGATCGGTGGTGACAGGCGGTTGCGGCCGCGAGGATCGCCGACAACAGGATATAAAGTAGTTTTTTCATTGTCAGAGTTTCGTTTTCAGCCCGGTCGGAGTTTCGAGGGGCGGTGCAAAGTTACTGTTTTTTATTCCGTTTTCCCCATTTAGGGCGGATGTCGAGGAAAATCTCGTAGTTCAGCCGGGGCATCGGGCGCGAAAGCACCGACTGATACTCTTCGTTGAAGAGGTTGTTGATGACTCCTTTAAGCGAGAGGTCGGCCCAGCGGAACGAGAAGGCTTTTTCGAGCGAAATGTCGCTCATGAAGTAAGGCTTCACACGTCCGATCTTGGTCTTCATATCGTTGTCCGAGGTGGTGAAACGCTCGCTGTAATAGCACCATTTGTAGGTGAACCGCCACGAACGGTAGGTCAGGTGCCCCGTTACCGAAGCCGAAAATTCGGGGATGTAAACGAGCTGTTTGCCGATCGCCTTGTCGTACCAGTCCACCGGGTCGCCGTGGTTGATCGAGGGGGTCCACGAGAAGTTGCCGTCGGCGCTCAACTGCCAGTCTTTGGCCAACTGTACGTCCAGCCCCGCTTTCACCTCCACGCCGTAGGCATGCACCTCCTTGACGTTTTTGGGCGTCCAGAATCCTTTGGCCGTAGGCAGCCAGACGATCCAGTTGTCGATGTAGGAGTCGAACCAAGTGGCTTCGCCCCGCAGGGTGTAAACTCCGTCGCGGCCCGTAGCGAACGACAGACCGGCGTCGTAGGTGAAGCCGTGCTCCTTTTTCAGGTCGGGGTTGCCGCCCGGCAGGAAGTAGAGGTCGTTCAGCGACGGGAAGCGGTAGTTGCGCGAAATGGAGGCCTTGGCGACGAGGTTGCCGCGTTTCGAGATCAGATAGTCGGTGAAGAAGGCCGGAATGATCGGTGTCCACTCCGAGCCGAACATCTCTTCGCGCAGGCCTATCGAAAGGCCCAGGCGCTCGGTGGGGCGGTAGCGGATCGACACGTATCCCGACAGTTCGATGCGTCCTTTGTCATAACCGACGGGCACTTTGGTTTTGTTGCCGTTGGGATCGGTCGGCTGCTGGTTATCCATCGGGATAATGTTTTTGTCGATGCTTCGTACCAGATGCTGGTGTGCCGAAACGGTTGCCGTGAAGAGCCACTTCTCCCCGAGGTAGTATTCTCCGTCCACCTGGCCGAAGAAGGTGTTGATCGTGCTGCGCGAGCGGATCATCTTCTCCATTTTTCCGTTGCCGAGTTCCCGTTCGTAGTCGTAGGCCATCCAGGTATGGATATAACCGGCTTTGACGCCCACTTTCCACTTTTTGCGCAGGTGATCCCACGAAAGGATGCTGCGCAGGGTTTGTTCGCGCTGTTGGTTCAGGTAGTCGTCGTTCTCCTTGTGATCGACCGACAGCATCGGAAGTCCCCGCTTCGAATTGACATACCAGGCCTGCAATCCGAAACGGTCGCCGTGTCCGGTATTGTAATAGACTTCCTGCAACGCGTGGAAATCGTGGTATGCACCGCTTTTGTTGCGTTCGATCGGGTAGTAGGAGCCGATGATGTTGTGGTCGTCGTCCAGGATAAGCACGTTTTTATCGTAGTTTCTGTACTTGAAGTCGTTTGGCGAGGAGGAATAGACGACGCGTGTCGAAGTTTGCCAGCGGTCGTTGCCGTAGGTGAGGCGCAAAAACTCGTCGAAAGTCGAAAACGAGCCGACACCCTGCGTGTATTGCAGGTTGAAACCGTCCGCATCGGCAGGGCGCGTGGAGAGCTTGACCGCCCCGCCCAGGCCGCCGCCCGCCTCATTGACCGAAGAGGTGCCGTGCAGCAGCGAGGCGTCGTCGATGAAGTAGGAGGGGATCATCGAGAAGTCCGTCATGCCCAGCATCGGGGAGTTGATTCGCATACCGTTCCACGTCACCTGCGTATGCGAGGGCGACGTACCGCGGAACGCCACGGTCGAAAGGGTGGCGCGGCCGTACTGTTTGACGAAAATCGACGTGTTGAAAGTCAGGATGTCCGCCATCGAGAGTGCGATGTTTTCATGCAATATCGTAGTGTCGAGCTGGGTTTTCTGGATGCCGATCTCCTTCATCGGCCGCCGTGCCGTGACATTGACTTCGCGGATGGGAACGGCATACGAAGGATTGCCGTTCCACCACTCGCTTTTTTTGATTTTCTCCTCCTGTGCAAGCCCGGTGAGCGTTGTGAGGCACAGTACGATTGTCAATAGGTGTTTCATCATTTGGATTCGGCTCCGGTTTCGCCGTCGAGCATTTGTTGATATGTAGGGTTATAGCTGCAGTCTGTCACGCTCCAGGTCTGTTCGGAGAGTCGGGGAAGGACCTGCGTGAAGGTCGAGAAATCCGTTACCGACGAGAGGTTGCCGATGCGGATCGCCCCGGCAGCGGTCAGGGCGGAGAAATCGAGCGTTGCGACCGACCTGTTTTTGTAGGCCGTGTGTCCGACGCTGATTTCTCCCGCGACGCTCTGCAGGGAGGGGAAGCGGAACGCGACGGCCCGGTCGGTCGATGTGTTCCAGGTGGATACCAGCATGCTGCCGTTTACCCGTTGCAGGCTCGGCAGGATGAATTCACCCGCGCAACCCGAAGGCATCGTGTAGAGGGCGTAGTCGTCTGCCGGATCATCCGAAACGGGCTCTCCGTTGCCGACGGTTTCCAGCAGCGGAAATTCGAGGACGGTGAACGACGAGGCACCTACGTAGAACGAGAGCTGCCGGCCGACGTTTTTCAGCCGGGGAAACGAAGCCGAATTCGCTTCGCCTGCCTTGCCGCAGTTGCGGCAGAGAAGCGTTCCCCGCACTTCGACGAGATTCGGCAGCGAGAGCGTGAACGGGGCTTGCGATCCGCAATTTTCGATCGTGAGGTCATCGCAGCTTTCCGTCGGCAAAGAGAGTTCGGAAACATGCGTGAATCCGGCGATCCGCAGGGTATCGAGGTTTTTGAACCCGGTGATTCCGAAAGGCATCGCTTCCGGTTGCGGCGTCAGCGACGAGGCGTCGATCCGCAGCGAGCCGCCGAAATCGCCGCCCCGGAGCTCCGTCAGTCGCGTCGCGGCGACCAGACGCAGGTCGAGCGTACTGTTCGGAGAAAAAGTGCATCCCGAGAGATCCAGTACGCCTTCGAGCGACGACAGGTCGTCGATCGACAGGTCGCCTGAAATGGCTTTGAGCGCCGGAAGGAATTCCCCGAAATCCTTGATCGCGGGGAGCGTTGCCAGGCTAACGTCGCCGTCGAAACGCTCCGCTTTCGGGAAGGATAATGTTTCGATGGCCGGACACCCCGTAATTTCGAGCGATCCGGCGTCGGTGAGTGCCGGCAGCAGGACCGATCGCAAAATAGGGCAGTCGGTGACGGTGATGTTCCCGGTGGTTTCGATCAGCGGAAATTCGAACGTATTGGCCAGAGCGAGATGTTCGTAGCGAAGCGCTCCGGCCTGGGTCAGAACACCGAACGTGGTGCCCAGTCCCGATAACCGGTCGAAGCGGGAGAGGGTAAGCGTCCCGTCGATGCGTTGCAGTTTCGGAAAATACATCTGTTCGCACGGGGCTTTGGCTTCGTCTGCGGTCGTTCCGATCAGCGTCATATTCCCGGCAACGGTGGTCAGCTCGTCGGCCGTCAGTTGGAGCAGGGCGTCCGACTGGAGGACGAAGTGCCCGGCGACGCTTTGCAGGGATTTGAAATCCGCCGTTTGCAGAGCCGTGCCGTAGACGCACAGGTCGCCTTTGATCTCTTTCAGGGCCGGGAGTGAAAGCTGCCTGAGCGTTTCGTTGGGATGGGCCGCGCTGCCGATCCGCAGCGATTCGCAGGCGGTCAGGTTTTCCAGTCCGGCCAATGTTTCACCCGTATAGGCGGCGGTGATCGTCAGGTCGCAGCGGACCGAAACGAGGTTTTTCAACCCGTCCAGATTCGTGACGGGGTTTTCTTCGTCCTCGCCTCCGATGGTGAGGTTGCCTTCGACGGTGTTGATTCCGCTCCGGGCGAAAGCGTCCACTTCGGCCTGCGTCCGAAGTGTCAGACTGCCATCGGTCGCAATGTCGGTGCGCTCTACCGTATAGAGGTAGGTGCGGTCGTTTTGATTGTCGTAGGAGCTGACCAGAAACTGCCACTCCTGGTCCCAGTCGGCGACAGTCGCCGGGTCGGGGTAGATCGAGGCGTGCTCGCATAATTCGTAGGATACCTGCGCGTCTTCCAACGATACGTTGTAGGGGATGCTTACCGTAATCCGGCCGTCGCGGATGACGGCCGGGTAGGTGTCGGCGCCGGTAGTCAGCGAAAACGATACTATGTAGTTGTCGCTGCCCCAGGGCAGTTCGGTCTTCTCTTCGCTGCATGCCGTGCACAGTAGTGCGAGGCAGCAGATTATACCTGTTATTTTCATATTCCCGCCTATTTGCCCTGGTTGATGTTTTCGTCCGTAAATCCGAATACCTCCGTGGAGTTCTCGCCCAGCCAGCCGGCTTTGGCATTGACGCCGGTCTGTACCCGGATGAAGTCGATGTATTTGAGGTTGGCGGGCTGTCCGTTCTTATCGACCGCGTTCGAGATTTTGAAATAGACCTTCATGGCGCCTGCTGCGGCATTGTCGTCCTCCGAAAGACGGTCGTTGCCGAAATTGTCGGCGTAGCCCCAGTCGTATTCGCCATTGACCCAGTAGGAGCCGTTGCCCGACTGGTCGTAGGTGCGGCTCTTCAGGCAGGGACCGTAAAGCGTATAGCTGTCCGTGCCGATCCACGCCGGGTAGTAGCTGGGCTGGTCGTGGTACTGTTTCAGGTAGTCGATCTTGCCCTTGACGCCCTGGTTGTCCTTCCATTGTACGTCGGCTCCCGAGTAGGTCGGCCGGTAATAGGTGACCGCGTAATCCTGAACGGTCTCCTCTTTGCCGTATTCCGATCCTTTGAGTTCATACCATTCGTCGTCGGGCAGGGTGTTGCCGTTGGTGTCCTGCATCACATAGACGATACCCGGTTCGGACGAACCCTTGAAGGCGTTGCCCGTGATCGAGAAGTTGTAGCCTCCCTTGTATCCGGACGAGGAGTTGTCGATGCTGTGGTCGAAGCCCACGACGATGTAGCCGCCCCAGCCGCCGAGCGATACCCAGGTATTTTTCTTCATCCGTTCTTCGGCGTAGGCGACTGCCGCTTCGGGACTGGTTTCCGTACCGGTGAATCCGCCCGAAACCAGTTCGTTGATGAACTGTCCCGGGGCCGGCGTATATTCGTACACCCGGTCCCACGTCGCGCTGCTGGCTCCCGAAGCCGGGCGGCGGTGCGACTCTTCTTCGCTGTGGCATTCGACGGTGAACTCCAGCGTAGCCCGGGTTTCATTGGTGCGCGTGATGCACTTCGAGAGGGTCATTTCGGGTTCGTCGGTGGTATCCGTTACGGTGAAAACGATCTTTTTGATTCCCGTTTCGGTCGGGGTATAGGTGTACGAAAGCTCGGTCCCGACCTCTTGTCCGTCGATCGTCCAACTGAACTTGGGGTTGGTGCCGTTCCAGATGAATGGCCGCAGAGTGATCGTGCGGTCGAGCGATACGGTGCGGGTCAGACCGTCGTATTTGCGTCCGATAGGTACCGCCGTAACCGATACCGCCAGTGCATCGACCACCTCCACCTCGATTGTCATTTCGTCCGAGCCGTCCTCGTTTTCCGTGCGCAGGGAGACTTCGTATGTTCCGGCGATCTCCTCGCAGAATTCATAGACGGCCTCATCGCCGACCGGTTCGGCTTCGGCGGCACCCGGACGGCGCAGCGTCCAGAGAAAAGTGCTGTTCTCGGCCGACTGTACGGTGGGCGCGAATTCGTATTTGCGTCCTTTCACGACCTCCAGCCCGTCGGTCTGCATGGGGAAAGAGATCAGGGGCGGCAGCAGCTCCTGTACCTCGACGAGAACCGTTTCGACGGTCGTGCCGTTCGGGGTGGTTACCTCCAGGTCGATGTAGTAGCCGTTGACGCCTTCCGAAATTTCATTGCCGGAATCGAACCGGTAGGTGAGCTGCGGTTCGGTCGAGATGATTTTGCCCGTTTCTTCCAGTTTCCATGAGTAAACGGCCCGATCGACGAACTGGTAGGAGGGCGTAATGGTGAACTCCCGGCCGACCTTGACGGGATAGACGGCCGGGTCGGTGTCGAACGTGATGATCGGCACCTGTTCGACATCGGTGGTGATGAGCTCGTCCTTGTTGCAGGCGACCGCCGTCAGAGCGAGCAATATGAAATAGATCCGTATTTTGTTCATGGATGATGATTCTTATTATATGATTAGCGCCAGCAGAAGGCGCCGGGGATGATCCCGACATAGAATTCGTCGAGCAGTTCGCCGTCGGGCGAATAGCGCAGTACGACACCGTTCTGCACGTAATCGATCGCGTCGGCGATATAGACTTCCGAATTGACAGGGTTGATCGTCAGTCCGTAGTAGAGCGTATTGTTGTAGGGAAGGAATGGTTTTACCGGAAACTTGTCGGCCGTTACCGGCAGGCGCCAGACCGCCTTGTTGATGAAGTAGAGCGTGTCGCGTGTGCCGTTGAGCTGCACTTCGGAGGGCCAGTCGCCGAATTTGAACTTGAACTGTTTCTCGATCTTGCGGGTTGCGGCGTCGATGCAGTAGAGCGATGGCGCCTCGTGTCCGTAGGGCGAACCTTCGTAGCCGCCGTCGGTCACCGTCCAGATCTTGTTGTACTTGTCCATGACCAGCGAGGTGGGCTGGATGCCCACGGTGATCTGGTCGCAGACCTTGTCGGTTTCGGTGTCGATCACCAGGATTCGGTTCTGGTACGACCAGCAGTTGGTGAAGACGTATTTGTCGTATTGCACCATCTGTTCAGTCGAACCGGTTTCGAAATCCATATCCGTTTCGACATAGCCGGTGATCTGGTAGGTCTTGGGATTGACGATGTAGATGCGCGGATCCCAGATTTGGGTGACGTAGGCTTTTTCGTCGCTCAGGAAATGGATGTAGCGGGGCGAAGTGAAGCCCGTGATGCGTCCCACCTCCTTGAAGGTGTTGATGTCGATCGCATAGATCACGCCCGAGTTGTTCACTACGATCCAACCGATACCGTTGCGGATGACCATCGACTGCGCGACGTCGCCCAGCTTGATGGCGTTGGCTCTGGCGAAAACTTCATTCTCGACATGTTTTTTCTCCGGATCGTAATAGGAGAGCGAGGCATTGCCGTACATGAAATTCCCTTCGTTGGTGATGAAGAGCCCCTTGCCGGTCACTTCGTCGCCCGAACCTATGTTGTCGATTTCGAAATCCTCTTTCTCTATCGGTCCGTAATCCATGCACGACACGGCCAGCGCCGCGCATGCACAGATTACGATTCCTCTTTTCAACCCATTGAACATAAGTCTATCTGTTTATCCATTCGTCCGAGAAACGGTAGGCGAAATCCACGCCTGCCGGACTCGCTTTCTTCTGGTAGAAGCTCGAAAACTCCAGGGCATCGCTCCGCGATACGTCATAGACATGGACGGCGCTCTGCGTATAGGTCGATTTGCCGACCCATAACTGTTCGGTCGTCGGGTGTACGCCCATGTAGCCGTAGATGATGTCGCCGCCCGAATGATCCGCATCGAGGTCTGCCGTGATGTAGTCCCAATTGACCTTGCCGGTTTCGTAGTTGTAACGCATCGCTTCATAGGCGCTGAAGTCCTGTTTGCCGATGAAATAGAGGTGCGGCTGCGTGAAGCTCGCACACATCTGCACTGTCGGCGAAGCCGTGCCCGTGCGCAGTTCGATCTGTTCGGGCAGGTTCGTTTCCGAAACGACCTCGCCGTTCGCGTCCAACGCTACGATCATAGCCGGTTTGGTGAAGCTCGCCGCACCGGTCATGCCCGAGTTTCCGGTAAATTCGCCCGTAAAGATAGCATAAATTTTCCCATCGTAACCCTTTGCGAGGTCTTTCACCTGGCGGTTTTCGTAGGTGACGGTTTTGATTACGGCATCCGTCGCGGGATCGAGGACGATCACCGAATTGCCGCGTCCGGCGAAGACCTTGCCGCGCGAGAAGATCATGCGGGCCTTGGTCGCCCCCGTTTTCGTGAAGACGCCGAATGTACCCGGGATGTCGCTCGTACGGATGATATTGGTCTGAAGGTCCACGATACGGATGCCCGAATGGGATTCGTTGTCGGCCGTGGAATATTGGATGTAGGCTTTTTCGGGACTTACGACCACGATGTGCTGCGGCCAGCAGAGGGTCGATTTTGAACTTTGGGTGGCACCCGTAGAGGTATCGATGTTTGCGTAGAACGGCATGTCGCGTGCCACGAGGCGTTTCATCGTGTGGGCATCGCAGACGACGAAGCGTCCGTCGCCGTTGAATGTAGTTCCCATGCTGCTTGTCTTGCCGTTTTGGGTAATGAAGTAGATCTTGCCGTTGGCCAGGTACATATCCTGAAGGACGTTGCCGATTTCGTTGTCGTTGATCTCCTCGTAAACCTTTTCATGATAGCGCATGTGTTGGTCGAAATAGACGATCGTGCCGTTCTCCGAGGTCATGTTGCCCTCTATGAGGACGAACGTGCCTTCGGGATGGGTGAAGTCGAGCACGTAGTACTCCTGCGAGAGGATCGGTTTGTCGTCGGACTGGATCGTTACGGTGTTTTCCAAATCCATTCCGTCGGTGTATTCCGCAGGAGGAGCGATCAGGAGCGAACGCCGTGCGATATCGAAATCGGCCGTCCAGCCTGCCGGTGCCGATGTCATTTCGACCGTGGGAATCCATCCTCCGGCCGTCAGTGCATACGCTTCCGAAGCGCCGTATTTCATACAAACGGGTTCGTCCGAATCCTCCAGCCCCTGAATTTCGAGGCTGCCTCCGTCGCGCTTGGTAATCTCGGTCGTCAGGCGGTAGATACGGCCCGCTTCGAAATTGCGTCCGGTTTTGGTCTCGGTATAGACGCTGCCGTCGGCGAAGGTGTAGGTTACGTGTATTTCCTCTGCGCTGCAATCCGCCGGATAGACGACCGCTGCGGCGAATACGCTCGCGGTGCTGCTCGTCGCGGGCAGTTCGACACCCTCCTTGCCGAACGAAAGCGTTACGGCGTTGTTCGCATCGGTCGCATCGCTGAATCCGGTGCCGTCGAAGGTGCGCGTACCGGTCAGTACGGTCGAGGCGTCGGTCGCTGCCAGCGTGACGGAAACGAGCTTCTCCTTCACGTCCTGCGACCAGGGGTTGAACCAGACGTAAGCGGTGGCGTGCGAGAGGGTGAATCGTCCTTCGGAGTCGGTCGTGGCATAGCCGAAATCGCCGTTCGGTCCGAGTTGCAGTTTGCCCGGCTCCGCCTGGCGTTGTTCGGTCGGAACGACGGCTTCGGCGTCGGTGCCGGTCATGTTGTAATAAATCCGGTAGGGTGCAGCCCCCGGGAGGTTCGTGAATCCGAAGTCGGCGACATTGCCGTCCGTTCCCGCTTCGGCGCTCTGTACGCCGCCTGCCCAGATTCGGTCGCCGGTGCTCCATTGAAATTGAATTTCGGTCCCGTCGCCAGGCACGAATTGAGTGCGGCTCGCGGTGCCGGAAATACCCGTGAGGGCTACCTCCCGTCCGGGTTGGGGACCGACTTCGGGAAGTTCCTCGATGTCCGAGGTGCAGGCCGCCAGGCCGAGTCCTGCGAGGATGTATAGTAATTTTTTCATGGCGATTCGATTAAATGCGGATGAAAATGCCTGCAATCCGGGGAGGATTGCCGACATTTTCACCGCGCGATCATTCTATTTTAGTGTTAGCCTTCCACATCGTATTTGAAGGCGAATCCATAAGTTGAGGAGGTCAATTTAACCCACGAAGAGTCGGCGTAGGCTCCCGTACCGCCGACCGGATCGGCCGATTTCGGAAGGTGGATGATCCGGTTCTCAGCAGGGACGTCTTTGCCTGCAACGGGACTCCAACCGCCGCCGAAGGGACCGGTACCGTAGTCGTCCTTCAGGGTCGGCGGGGTAGTTGCCCGACAGATGATGTCACCCAGCAAGGGGCAGCCTTTCGAGTAGCCGACGAAACAGTATGCTTCGAGTGTTTTCATATTCTTGCCTAACGAAATCTTAGCCAGTTTTGGACAATCTCCGAAGGCATTCTGCCCGAGTGTTTCCGTGGCATCCGGGAGGATGATCTCGGTCAGCTCTCCGCAATTTTGGAATGCGGAATTCTCGATCGTTTTTACACCCTGACCGAAGTTGATCGTTGTCAGCGAGCAGCCGTTGAATGCGCTTGCTCCGATCTTCGTGACGGAATTGGGCAGGGTTACGGAGGTCAGTTTGGTGTTCTGGAACATGTAGTTGCCGATTTCGGTCACACCCTCCTCGACAGTCACGCTGACGAGCGATGCGCAGGAGTCGAAAGCGTTCGATCCGTAGCTGATGTCTTTCAGTACCGTTACCGAAGTCATGCCCGTTTTTTGGAAGGCCGCCGAAGCGGTCGCCGTGACGTTCTGCGGGAATACGATGCCTGCGAGGTTCGCATTCGACTTGAACGAATTCGGGAAAGTTGTCGATTCATAGACGACTTCGGAGAAATCCACCGTGGCAGGGGCTGCGAGAGCCAGAACTGCATCGGCTACGGATTTCATTTGAGCGGTCGTCATCACCGTATTGTCACCGGCCGTCTTGACGTACAGCGTAGTGAAGGTTTGCGGAATTTCCGATTTCCAGGGATCTTCGCCGGAAGCGCGGTAGTAAAGGCCTTCGCTCAGGTAGTCGGGACCGAGCGCCTCCATCGTATAGCCGCTGGCGGCTGTGGTCCAGGAGGAGTAGGCTTCGACCGACGCAACGTGGAACGTTTTGGAGCCTTGGACCGAAGTACCCGCGCCGGAGAAACTGTCGGCCTGTACCGCAGGGGCCGTTGTCGGTTCCGCATAGACGTCTGCGAGCAGTGCGGCGTTTTCGAAGGCCTTGCTGCCGATCGAGGTCAGCGTGTTGCCCGAGATGGTCAATTTGGTCAGTTTCGACCAGTTCGCGAAAGAACCGGCGCCGATCGTGGCGATTGTTTTCGGGATGGTTAGGCTCTCGATCGCGTTGTTTGTTGCGAAAGCATTGTCGCTGATGGCGGTGAGGCCTGCACCGAATTGGAGCGTAGCGATATTGGGGTTGTTGCTGAAGGCTCCGTCACCCAGCGTGGTAACGTTGTCGGGCAGGGCGAGTGCCGTCAGGCCGCAGTCGGCGAAAGCACGATCGCCGAGGGTCGTCACACCGGTGCCCAATGTCAGGGTCGCCAGTTTGGAGCAGCCGTCGAAAGCGCTCGCGCCGATTGTCTGAACCGAAGCGGGAATGGTGACGGTCGTAATAGCCGTACAGCCGGCGAACATTTCGGCCGGGATGGTCGTTGCCGAACCGAGGGTAA
>ULRA01052866.1_pt1 | contig 18643 bp, 12 predicted proteins | sample 1954981 | NCBI WGS metagenome assembly ULRA01 (sample SAMEA4835669, study PRJEB28245) | human gut metagenome | biome: gut microbiome; material: fecal sample | place: Denmark | collected 2008
CTCCTGTATTTTATTGATAACATTAATGCCTCCGGTTGAGGTGAGCCTGACCCTGCCCGGCTGGCGCCAAGCACCCGCTCCGTCGCTTTCAAAACCGGGATGCATTCCAGGAATACCTCCTCCTGTTGCGCTGTACAGGTTCGGATCCACCCAATCTTTTTTATCGGGCGCAATGTGTTGCGGATTAATTGAGTCATGAGTGCCGGTAGAAGGGATTAACATAACCTCGCTCTGTTCAAATGCCCCGTCTTGCACAAGCTTGTTAAGCTCATTCTCCGCACAGTCAACAACAAGGTAACGAACCTGCTGCTCATGGCAGTTCGGCTTTATGGTTTTGTTAATCGTTTCCTTTATGCTGCGAAGTGCCTTCTGTCCCGTACCGCCTACGCCGATAAAAAGGTAACTCTCGCTCGGAGAAAGAGTCTTTTTCTCAGCTTTCAAAAGGCCGTTGCCGGAACTATAATCCAGCTGTTTCATGTTCGCGTTAATCTTGGCTCGCCTTTCTTGTTCGGAAAGAGCCGGGTTCCTGAATTGTTCGGTGTTGATTGGCATAATGCGTTTTCCTTTCTTTGTTGGATTAATATCATTTGAGATCTTGAGCACGTATGCAGCAGCCGTCATTCTCCGAAGCTTTACGAGTGTTCTGTTTTATCCCGAATAAACTCGAATCGGTAATTTTTTAAAACTCCCCGTAATCATCATCATATTCTTCCTGCCTGTTCCTTCTTTTCCGTCTGCTCGGGAGACTCAAGTTCGGAAGTCGAAAGCGTCTTCTCCGCGTCCCGCTACCGCAAGCTTTTCGTTCCCTGATCAATCTTATTACTTCCATAACCGCCATTGGGAACCCAACAATCCAACACACGAGTGTCAGCAGCCCCAATCCGATGGGAACCAGTATTAGAATGACAATAGCCCAGAGGAACATTCTGAATAGGAATAATGATGCCATTGCTTTAAACATTGACCGCAGGAACGCAATCATCCATGGTCCGATGCGCGTTATCCCGTACACAAGTCCTATCAGATATATCGGCAAAATGAGCAAATACCCTGCGTCTCCACCTCGGCAAATAAAATATATTCCAATGAGCAAGCCAGCAACCGTTGGTATGCAGATTTTAAGAATTGTTTTTCTTGAGTCAATTTCCACTTTTGTTACCCCCCAGACAACTTAAATCAAGTACATTGTAGCGCCACCCCCGTTCGCCGTCCTTATACCCGCACTGCACAATAGCCATTTTTGTATCAAGCATAATTATATCTTCAGGCAGAATAATTCGTCTGCGTTCTTCGCTGCGTGTAACCGTGCTGCTGCTTGTTTTGCTGAAAAACCTATAGTTTTCCCTTGAGTTTCCGGATGAAACCTCTTCTTTTTGCGCATAATACTCGCCAAAGTATGTTGACCACACATCCGCACTGTATCCTGATGTGTGTGCAAGCACAACAACATTTGTGCCCGACCCAACAATATCATTGAACAATCCGAGTTTTCCGGCATAACTCTGAGCAAGATCGGGGGAAACAATCATAACGGGAGACTGAACATCAGTGCTTCTGTATAATTTGAATGCAATGCTGTTTTCGTTTGATGCAGGAATTGAATCAATTACACTCAAAAAACGATAACCCTTTTCCTTATTCAGCTTCAACAAAGAAAACAGAGTTTCAGCAAGCACATCGTTTATATCCGTTCCGACATCAATTGAAACAATGCAGGCACCGCCTTGAAGAACTTTGCTCAAGCTTATTTTTTTAACATCAACACACTGTTTTTCCATCAAATGGACCTTGAATTCGGTAAATAAGGCCGCAACCGCAGGTATTTGCTCTGAAAACGGCGCAAGTCTTTGGATCAAAACCAGCTTATCGGAAACATCAATATTTCTGCTGTTGAAAATAAATGCTGATATCATCTCCCACGGAAAGCTGCACAGTGTCAGCAGGTCAATCGAATCCCCGTTCTTTTTCAATGCTTCGATTCCTATCGAAATCACCGTTTTTGCCTCAATCCCAAGATTTGCAGTGCTTTTCCCTGCTTCATACAGCACGCTTGCCAATTCGTTTTCCGAAATATCTCCAAAGAGATCCAGAACATATTCTTCCCCATTGTATACAGCCGTTCCTGACCTGTATTTTTCGTTGAAAACAAGGTTTGACCTATGAACAATCACAACAGGATTCCCGTTGCGGCATACGTTTTCCGCAAGCATAAGTGCAAACTTTGTTCTGACAACATTAAGTGAACCGGAAATCACCGTTTTCCTTATCATTCCCGAATTCTGTGATCCCGCAAGAAAAAAATCGTTTAATATGCCGTTGCTGGCTGCTATTTCTTTTCTATCTCTCATATTCTTTAAACTTAAACTTAAATGGGCTGTTCTCAATGATTCTTATAAATGCTTCTCCCGGCTTCAATTTGCTGACTTCCCACGCTTCAACCACATGGCCTTCCCTCCGCTCGGTTGAGGGCAAACTGCCGGCTAATGTAGTCTCGCTCAGATAGTTCAATCCGAATGCATCCCTCACGTACTCCGTTGTCAGCCAATCATTTGACCGGAATGCCATAACAGAGCTGAACCCTGCTGCAATACTGAGCCCCTTATCTTTGCCGTAGACATCATAAAGCTGCGCCATACTTTGCAGTCCGGCAGCAACTTTTAAGCCCATGCTCCTACCAAAGTTTACGGCATCATCGATATGAGTCAAGTTGGGCAGAAGTTTAAACTCATCAATTATAACGTATACATTTCCTCGTTCTTTTTTTTCCTGTCGGCCGAGCGCCTCTTTAAGTGCAAGGTCAAGCAAGAGACTGTATACCTGCGATAACGCTTCACCAATCGCCATATCATATTCGATGAAAAGCGTTCTCCTTCCTTTTTTGCGCACGAACTCACGTATTGAAAAATCACCTGCCTCACCGAACACACCAAAGAAGCTGTCCTTTATCATTACTATTGCTTCTGAAAGCACACCCAATGCCTGATTGTTTTTTCCGTCGCCAAGGTACAGATTCACGTTCGACAGATCCGAATATTTTTGAACCATCTGCTTGTAATCATCAGCAAGCGATCTCTCGAACCAATCTACTAAATCCATATTGCATATTTGCTCATTTGTGCCACCGCCATCTCTTTTCTCGCGCATCATATAAAGCATCACAGCAGCAACAAGACCGCGTCCTGCATTTGAAAAAAAGGGTTGACTTGATGACTCGTATTTTTTAAACAAACACCTGCACAAATCATTGATGTTCACAACAATGCTGTCATCATCTTCTCCATCCACCGCAGCCTCACAGAACACGTTCCATCGTTCGCTTATGCTGCGGAATTGCTTTGAATTACCGATTACTTTGTCGCCCGAACTATAAAAGTTTTCGTAAAAATCACCTTTTGTATCAAACACAATCATAACATCATTGTCGGTCATACATGCTTTAATCTGGCTGACAAGCTGATTTATCGTGTTTGTTTTACCGCTTCCTGTCCCACCGATGCACAGCAGGCCGCGGGACAGGATCTCCTCGCTGAGCGAAAAGCCGGTTTTCCCATCAGAACTCACAAATTGAAATTCATCCTGCAAATTATAAAGCGGCACGTTTTCCGCGGCACGACTTCCGTATAGTGTTTCAGTAATAATTGGCATATTAACACCTCATTAAACTATAGATTCAGCATCAGCGGTCGTGTCCTCCGTCGTTGTCACGTTCGGTTTTGTCCGTCTGCATCTCTTGAGCCGAGTCGCGCTCGCGCTGACCCTTATCCGGCCCCGTTTCTTCAGTGTTATCCTCAGAGTTTGATTGGTTATTATTTTTATTTTCGTTAAGTTCCTGTTTGGATACTCTTATTCTGTCCAGAAAAGATTGCCTGTCCGAATTTGCCATATTTGTTTTTCTCCTATTCTTCATTTTCTCTGTAGATGAGCAGCGCAGTGCCGGCAGACACCGCGCTGTCATTTTCACATGTCCTTACTTATTGCTGAGACCCTGCTGTTGTCACAGGTTCATTAGACTCCGGCGCGCTTGTTAGTCGTTCACTGTTTCTGCTAAATTCTTTAGATTCTTTCCGTCTTTCTGCCTGTGCTTTCTGCATATATATGCTCGCCTTCATTAACTGCTTCGCCCATTCAGATTCCCTTGGATCCACTGTCGGCTCGACAGTCGGTTGTGTCGTTGCCGTCGGTTGTGCCGTTGCCGGCGGCTGCGTCGGAATCGGCTCCTCATCTTCTGCAAAGAAATAATTATACAAATAAATCCCTGCAAATGAAAGTATAAGCACGAGCGAAATCAGAATTACTATTAACCGAATGTTGCTCGATTTAGTGTCATGATCCCGGTCCGCTGACCTTCCCGGCTCTGTCCTTAGTTCATTTTCAATTCGTCTGAGCTCCGTTTTCTCGTTCTCATTCAAATTGCACTCTTTAAGCATTCTTATACAGCTTTCCTTAAGCTGCGCGTTTTTGCATTCATCCCAAGTTGATGCGTCGTTTTTGCGTGACGAGCAGCCGGAAAACTGGCTCGTTTCGTCTGGTGCTTCCCTGCTGTCGGAATCACCAGACCGCGCATTATCACCGTTGAGACTCACCTCAATTTTTCTAATCAAGTCCAGAGCAACACCAAGCTTAATTTCAAACTCTGTTTCTTTTCGGCACGGGAGCTTCTCCTTAAACATCCGCAAAGGCGCCGGTCCTTGGTTCACGATTTTTTCTTCCTGCGTGCTGTTCTTTTTTCCGGAACTCCCGGCAAGGTATCCTTCCGTCAGGCACTTGATTGTATACTCATCTCCCTCTTCCGGTTTAAGATATCTCAAGTAAAGAAGTTCCTCTCGAATATCAGCAAGAGTTTTGCTTCTGCTCGCCATTATCGATACCAGTCCGTTTTCTATAATGAGTTTGACCGCATCATAGACGGTTTGATCTTCATAGATATCATATTTTCCCGAGACAAACTGAGCCGCATGCATCAAGTCCTTGACACTGCAATCAACACAAACGTTCTCCTGCATATTTTTACGCAGGCGGTCAATACACTCACCACGCCAATTGACCTGTTTGCCTTTTTCGCAGTCGGCTTCAAGCCGTTTAATGTCCTCTCCGCGGAAGAAATTCTCAACGCATTTGCAGCAATTAACGATTTTTTCAAATCGCTCTGTTTCGATTCCGTTTGCTATCCGTTCGATTACTTCGCAAACGGTATTTGAATATTTTTTCTTAATCTCTTCATCAACCGTTGCTTCCTTGTATTCTTTCATTTCTTTAAGCAACTCATTGAAGGCGGTTAACGAATCTGACTCGCCTCTGCTGCTGTCTGCATTAAGATCTCCGGTATCGTAGGAACCGCAAGTATTTTTTTTGTCCTGTGACTCCTCTTCCGCTCTGACATTATCATGCTCGTCTTTTCTCGGCTCCGAAGGTTGCTTTCCTTTTCTTTTCGACCCTCTATTTTCACCTTGCTTTGATCCCGTGCAGGCTCCGTCTCGCCCTGCTCCTACGTTTTCGTTTTTTTCATTGCTGCCCGCATGAACGTCGATTGAAGAACCGGAAGTTCCAAGGAGCGCAGTTTCAAGTTTCGCTTTAATATCTTCAAGATATTTTTCTGATGCCTCTCTGTTTTCAGCTTCAAGCTTTTGCATGCGGCGCTCAATGGCTGCATTTGATAGAAATTCTCTGATGCGAGAATGCGTATCACCGGTTTTCAGCTCCTCATAAAAATCATGTGTCTCTTTTAGGATATCCTTGGGCTCCTTACCTTTTAATTCGGTCGCTCTTTCTATTAATGTTTTTGACGTTGCTCCATCAAGAGTTACGCCGTTATCCTTCAATGCTGACAGAAGGATTGAATGTTTATCTAAACTTTTTTTCAGTTTATCTAAACTTTCTTTCAGTTGTGACGGAGTTTCGCATTGCAAAAAGTCGCTCTCAGGCGAGGTTAATACATCACCAAGGTTGCTAATTCTTTCTCTAAACGAGTCTGCAACAAGCTTGATGATTGTTTCATCGTCCTTGTTATTTATTATCATTTTACTATATCCACAAAAAAGCTCCCAATTGTTCTGACAGCTGGTGTCCGCCAACTCACATAATTGTTCATAAGCTTCATATGCATTTATGCTTGGAAAAGTGCGTCCTCTGTATTTACTCTCAAAATCTTCATAGACTTTACCGCGAAAGCTTCCGTCACTGTCATGGCAGTAATCGTAAAGCAACTTCCAAAACGAATTCAGTGTTTTCTCTTCTGATGTTGACAGTTTAAAGTTAACAAAGAACTCATTATCTTTGTTTTCTGCCTTTTTCCCTTGTTTAAAAACAACGCCTCTTTTTTTCCCTTTCGGATTAGATTCGTTTACAGAAAAGCTGAATGATTTCCATAGGCCGTATGGCACATGCTTAAGAATCTCAACCACCGAACTTCTGAATGTGGCTATAAGGTCATATTCAGCTGGGACAACTAACTCAAACATCTCTTTGCGTAATATTACCGTGCGTAATATTTCCCAAATTAGATCCGTATTCGGCACAGCTGCCTTTTCTTCACTAATGCACATTTCATAGCTGCTGTACCATCCCTTGGAAATACAGCTCTTATTTCCAAGTTGTTGAATGTCAAACGCCGTTGCAAATCTTACTTTTTTGATAAAGTCAGCAACATTGACTTTTTCCGAGCTCCTGCCCGCAAAATCATGCATCGACATTTGTGAAATGCAATATGTATGAGTATATATTGCAGTGTCGCTCGGCTTCTCAGTGTGTCCCAACAGCAATCTACCTCTACCGTCAAAAAGCACCACTTCACAAGGCAGATCGCTATTACTTAGTTTGATGTCCAGTACATCTTTTTCTTCTCCATCATAGCCTATTGTTTGATACCCTTCTTTTGCATGCCAATATACTGTTTCGTTAATTTTCATTTTGTTGTGCCTTTCTGTTAAATATTACACAGATAATGCTTTTTATCCGCTTCCGAAGACAGCGTAATTTTTTCCGTATTCCTGCCGGAGTTTAATCCTAACCAGTCTAATAATCCTACAAACCACCCCGTCTCATCTTCTCGATTAATTTCGACCGTCATCCTACCTTCCATCGCTATCATCCAAAGAAGCGGAAGCATTGTGTTAAATGGCTGTATTATTCCACACTCGCCTGGTTTGTGTCCGTAGTTTGAGGTTGCAAAAACACAAGCTCTCCCTCCCGCTCCGCGGCTCACCTCCGTGAACAAGCTGTTACCTATAAAATGTATCAGTTTTTCTTTAATATGGCTCGATTGACCTTTTATAACCGCTGCATCCAGAACAGACCCCCTCTTTATAACGCCATAGCCATTGTCATAATTATTACTATACCTTTCAGTGTATCTTTTCCAATCGGCAAGCACTTTGGAGGGTTTCTGAGTTACAACCCCCATGCGATCCTCCTTCGGATATACATCGATTTTTCCCCAAATCAAGGCTACCCCTTTCAGCTTATAATCCGAGCTTCTTCTTATAACCACCTCCTTAAACGAATTAATAATCGCATCTATTCCAGTAAATTCGACCTTCGTTGGACTATCTTTGTCATCCTTGTCAACCTTGTCAGCCTTGTCATCCTTGTCATCCTCATATCCAAGTGCTTTTACAACTTGTTCGTCTTGTTTATTAGCCTGCGCAGTTTCATGGATCAAGGTTGAAGCATCAATGCAAATCCAAAGATAATCAACAAACTTATATTTTGTTATATATGTGTTTAGAATTTCATTTTCTTTGTCGTCTTTATCCTCACGTGTCGAAAGAGTTCTAAAAAGCTCTCCAGCAATATCTATTGCTGAGATAAGTACTCCCGCCCTGCCTATCTTCACGAGGAACGAGCAGGCAATCCCGGTTTCTGCAATTGTTGTAGTTGCGCCAACCCTTTGATTCGTACGATACATATATAATGGAGACTTTTCGTCGTCTTCTTTGGTGACTGGCCATTTGTCTGTTAGCTTCTTATTGTTGTCAAAAGAAACGGTTATGTCCCTTACCCTTTCATGATCACGCTTTAATGCGTGTATAGCTGCACAAAGGGTCGTTGTTTTCGATACTCGCGGTCCACCAAGCAATGCCATTACTATCTCCGGATAACAACCGGAATATCGTGATACCTGACCATTTTCTTTACATTCAGGACAATATCGTTCCGATGAACTGAGTTGTTTTTTCCCGATGCTAACAGACCCTGTCACAGCATCATTATCTGATGATGGTATTAACTTCACTTTTCCAAAGCGCGAATTAATAATTTCTTTTATTTTTTTTGCGAGAGGCTCTTTTTCCTTCTGCGTAAAACCGGCATCTGGAGCTTCTACTATTTCTTTAATTTTTTTGTAAATTTCATGTGCTTCTGTGTCTTCATCGTCTGCCAAGCCTTGTAATTCAAATCCATTTTCTGTGTAGCTGCGAAGTTGCTTTGTTGATTTCAAGATTTTGATTTCTTCCACAACTCGCCCCTTGAAAATTTTTTGATTTGCTTCACTCAAAATGCCCTTTGCAGCTTCCGTCACATGCGCGATTATAACCTCGCTAACATCAAACAGCAGATCATCGCAGTCTCCGCGCCAACCGCAATTGGGGCAAAAGGAATAATATCTGCCTGTTCCGTCAACTTTCTTGCAGTAATCTATCGCTCCGGATTCAGTATTTGTGTTTTTAGTTCTTCTCTTTTCCATGTTATTTTTTCCTTTTGTGTTATTTTGCATTCTTATAATTCAATCGGCTTTCAGAAACTCCGTTCAGCGCTCGGTTATCATTTTTATTGTGTCGTTGTAAACTATTTTCCATATCATGTTCACTTTTTTGGGCAAAATGGTGAATTTACCGTCTTTGCCGGTTATGCAAAGTGGAACTGCGACATTAACAGTTTTTACGTCACGCCTCCCTGTGAAATGTATCTCCACATCACCTTCAGTAAGTTCTAATCCTTCCGACTTTATCGTTACAGTTGTACGCTTTCCGAAGCATCCTCTCATCTCTCTAATTATCGGAAGTTCGGGCTTTTTCCCGATAAAAATTTTTCCAACTTCTGTCTGTCCTTCATCAGCGTCATATGAATAACGATATAAACCGGGATTGCGTCTTAGCGCTTTATTAACTTCATCGTCAATTAGCAGTTCGAGAACATCACCAACTATGTACGGTTCAATTTTACCGGTCGATGTGTTCACTGACTGACTATTAAAGCTAACCAGTCGAATTGATTCAAACCTGATAGTTGTTTCCTTAATTCCAGGTTTGGTATAACTTGCCTTATAGCACAATCTGCCTAAGCATTCTTGATTACTGAACTCTATCTTAATCATTCCTCTTCTCCCTGCTGCGCGCTTTCATCCATGTTTTCCGTCTGTACATTTCCCAACGCTCCACGTTGGCTAAACACCAGCAATCGTCCTCCGAACATAAAGCCGGGCGCCAAACCACGAATCTGAATCCTGTGTTTACGGTTCTGTCCGTTATTATGGAGTTCCTGTGTTCGCTCACCGGAACTGAACAGATAGTCTTGCTGCGTATCACTGCCGTCAGCAGCACGGTTCTGTATTTCACCCCAGATCCTATCCTGCTCATTCATTTCAAACCTGCTTCTCGCTTCGCATGTCTCCAGGAGTTTATCGCAGTCCAGCCCCTGCCAGTTTAGTTTATCAGTATGCGAACCGACGTTCCCATCCTCAAAGCAAATTGGCCTTAATATATCTCTGCAGGCGCAAAGATCATTTCGCATATTTCCTGCGTCCTCAACCAAAGCCTTAAACGTACTTTCAAAAATATCGATAAACCTTTTTTTAATGCCCTTCTTGAGGCGTTCTTCCCATGCTCCAGCATACATTCTTGCGTCTTTGTGGTATTCGTCTTCCTTCCAGTCGGCCAATTCAGCCTTTTCTTTGAGATGTTCAATCAGTTTGGCTATGTTTTTGTTTTCAAACATGCTAAGGGGAAACTCTCCGAAAAACGTTTCCTCCTGTGAACACAATTCTTTTTTGAAAAACTCTTGGGCAGCTTTAAGAATATTCTTCCTGAAAATTTCGCAGATCGGATGACCTTCTTTATCCGTTCCGTATACGGTGTGTATATCTGCATTCCGCAGGAATCTTGAATATTGCGGAAGGAGTTCAAGTTTACACGGCGCAACAGAGAGGAATGTTTCCGTCAATTCGTTCATTTTCTCTTCAGCGTTTTCCTTGCAGGCTTGCAGCTGAGCATCGAACTTCCTGCACTGATCCTGATTTGCTCTATCAACGACCGTTACACCGAGAATACTGTTGATCCGCCCGCACACAGCCCCCACACGAGAGGACTCCTGCGCGCTGTATACTTTTCCGTCTTTAACGCGAATGTATTTAACTCCTTCTACTTTATTAAACACATGCAAAGTTAAAAGCAAAATCAAGTTAAATGCTGCAACTTTGTTGGGATCTGTCAGTTTCCACACGCGGTTCACGCCGTTTGGAACGTCCGATGGCGAACAGTCATTTGTATCAAACTCTTCTGCATTTTCAATGCAAATCTCAACACGGCAATAGTCTCTATTTTGTTTTTGTTTATTTCTGTTATTAATATGTTCGACTATTGGCTTAATTTTCGGAATATCGTCTGCTTTTTCAAGCAAAAGCAAAAGCACTGTCCCAAGTCTGTCGGTCGATGACGTGGCAAGGACTCTTTCCCTTTCGGCTGCAACTCCTTTCAAAGCTTCGTCTATGGAATGCCAAGCTTCATCCATGGATGTAAAATCAAGAGCACATGCGACTTGTGTCCTGCCGTTCAGAAACATTTTATTAAGCAACGGATCTTTCATGATCTTGCTGCCGTAATGAGCAATAACAACATCACAATTTGTGTTCACCGGACTGATCCCCGTGATGTTGCTTGTTGCTCTTTCTTTGATTTTTTGCAAAATATTCTCAGAAATTGGCATTACATTCTCCTTTGCTGCATAAGCCGGCAAGCGGAGTGAACCTCCGCCCGCCGGTTTGTTCGGTGTGTTACCTTATGTACCGTGAATCAGTTTGCGATGGGAGCTTGTATATCTCTGGTGTAGAACTTGCGAAGCTTGTCGCAAAGACCCTCCTCGATTCTTTCAGCTTCATCGCTGAATTCAACCGATGCCATCGGGTAGCTCGAGTCAGATTCAGCTTCATCTTTGCTGCTGCGATCCCTGAACTCTTGAGCCATCTTACTTCCGCGCTCCTGGTCAGCCGCCCATACTTCATCGATATTTTTTCTCGCTTCTATCTGCCTCCTGATGCTGTTGTAATCAGCTTCCGGAAGTTCGGAGAAAGCCACAAACGTGAAATACTCTTTGCATTCTTTGTAAAGCGTACTGTTCGGCTCACGATCGCTGTAGCCGATCCTGGTCAACACACTCCAATTCGTGCCATCCTTCTTAATTTCCACCCTTTCTCTAACAAATCGAATCAACACAGGTCTGTCCTCCGTTGTTCCGTCGTTCTTAACAACAGTTTCATATGCGCGCAACGCTTGTGCGAAAGTTGTCCTTCGATCCTTCATTCGCTCCTCCTTTTCAAGCTCATTACGCTTTGCGTCGATTGCGTCCTTAAGCTTTTTAACGTACGGAATGGTCTCCTTCACCGCGTGCCACAGATGGAACATCTGGCGCAGGGTGTGCCAAGCGTAATCGTAGTAGAAGTCAGCAGGCAGCTCTGACCCGATCGCACTCAGATTATCTCCCTGCTGCATAAGGTCAACACGACTGATAACGCCGTTCTGTTCCAACTGATTCAGGCAGTACTCAAGGTTAAGATCATTACGACTGTTCGGAAGGCTATCCGTGATATAGCCTTCGAACTCCGGTATCATCCATCTCTCCGTGACGGATCCGACATCCTGAGTTTTGTTAAGCCTGAAGATCGATTTGATCTGCTGATCGGGATAATTCGGAGAATTCATAACCATGCCGAGCGCAACGGCAGCATCGTAATCATCCTTCGCAGCTCTAAGATTCCTCTGCTCTCTGGGTTGATTTCCGTTGAAAACGAGGTTGGGAAGATTTACCCAGTTGTGAATGCCGCTTCCACACTGCTCAATATGAATCCCGGGGAAGCCGTTCCAGTGTGCTTCATAGACGGGTTCGTTCTGCGCCGTAGTTTGGAAAGACAGTGCCGGCAGCCCCTGCAGCATAGTTATCATAAGCAATTCATCATCCGACTCTGACTTGTATACCTTTACCTTTGCACTGTCGGCTTTCGCACATTTCTCGATCTCTTCGAACAGGTGAGTGCACTTTTTCGGGACAGTGATAAACCTGCGGCCGCTGACCCTGTTCTCAATACCACCCAGAGTGTTTGACATTGCCGCACCTTTTGTGGTAAGTGTGTTATATATCTCCTTCGCAGCGTTCTTCAAATCTTTTGACGCAATCTGCCTTGCAGGTTCATTCGGGTCGGGCTGCGTAGTTTCTGCCTGCGGGTTCCCGGAGAAGAACTTAACGAGGAATATCTCTATGTTCTCGTTAATTATGGTTTCGAACCTCCTTTCGATAAAGCTCCTTATCATCCCGGCGGGGTCGAACTGTGCGCTGATACCCGCATCCGCTGATGTTACGCCTGCAAGCTTCGCAAGGTCATCCGTAAACAGAATCTCATAAATGAAAGCATTTGTAATCGTATCCTCTTGTCCTCTATAAATGCCGGTGATGAATTCCATCAGTGCATTTGCCTGCCTTTGTGTCGCCAGGCTCTGCGTCAGATTGATCGGACAGAAATAGAGCGTCCTATTGAAATTGTTTTCAAATGTGCGGACATCAGTCAGAATTCCGTTCTCTCTTTCAAGAAGACCTTTGAAAGTTTCAAGCACGATCCTTGACGTTTCCCAAACGGTGTTGTTAAGCCCGATAAGGTGATCCTTGACCGCTGTCAGCAAATGCATGGTTTTGTTCCACACGTCTTTTTTCGCTTTTCTGTTCGCATACGGAATGTATTCATTTTCCAACAGTCTCGCCGCATCCCTTGCCACGTTGATCATGGCCATGATTCCGTGTTTGCGGATAAATTCCCTTGACTTTTGCTCAACCTTATCGAGCAGCTCATTTTTTGACTGTATGTTTGCAATCTTTCTAGCCTCTTCAATCCCGCAGTCATTAAGGAGTTTGATATGAGCATTCTTCCCGGGATCCTCATTCCATGCCTTCCAAAGCCTTTTAAATATGTTGTGCACCACCACGCTCGTCAGCAGCTCAACAGGAACCTTTACGGAGGCAAAACCTGCTGCATTGAAGCTGTAGCCTGCATAGCGCGGGTACTTGTCAAGGGGCAGGCTTGCGATCGCTGTGTTCACATCTTTCGGACTGTTCGAATATATTGAATCGACAAGGCTTACCTGTTCACCGCCTACAACATCCCTTGCGGTCATACTGCCGAGGATGGATTGAACAACAACATTTCTTGCGGTCTCTGCAGGCTTTCTAAATCCACCGAAAGCGGGCGTATTGCCGTCAACAATCATGCATGTGTCAAAGATATTCCTGTTGAACGTTACGTTTGTGATGCCGTAGTTCATTTTTATCTTTTCGCCGCGGTCGCCAAGCCTCATGAGGTAGGCAATTTCTTTCATCGCCGCATAGTGATTCGCGCCCGGATTACGATCCGCGTTAATTTCGCCCTCGCATGCTGAAGGGCTGAAAATGTAGCCGAATATGCATGTATTATTATACAAACCGGCAAAATTTGTTTCAAGCACATGCCTCGTCATATACACAAGGTCAACGATCGTTCCGCTGCCCGTTCCTCCCGCAACGCTGCAAAGGAAGAAAACTTTCAGTTTTGTTCCGGCGGGATGTTGTGTGCCGTTGATGACCTGCTGTATTTTGTTGATAACTTCAATGCCTCCGGGTGAGGTGAGCCTGACCCTGCCCGGCTGACGCCAGGCACCCGCTCCGTTATTCTCGAAGCCGGGATGGATTCCGGGAGCGTCCCCTCCTGTTGCGCTGTATAGCTTCGGATCCACCCAAGCCTTTCTGTCAGACGTGATGCTCTGGTTGATCGTTTCGTGTGCGCCTTCATAAGGAACGGTCATAACTTCGCACTGTTCAAAGACTCCGTCTTTAACAAGCTGGTTAAGCTCATTCTCCGCACAGTCAACAACAAGGTAGCGAACCTGAGCATGATAGTTGGGATCTATGGTTTTGTTAATCGTTTCCTTTATGCTGCGAAGTGCCTTTTGTCCCGTTCCGCCGGAGCTGATAAAAAGATACAGCTCTTTCGGCAGCAGTTCTTTTTTTGCTTTGCTCAGAAGACCGTTGCCTTCGGCGTAATCCAACCGTTTCAGGTTGGCTTCAACTCTGGCTTTTCTGTCTGCAGGAGTCAGGTTGGGGTTTTTGTATTGTTCGGTGTTGATTAGCATATTTATTCTCCTTTAATAAAATATCTCAATAATCTCCGCGGAATTCGAATTCATATTCCGCATCAAGGCCGCACTCTTCCGGGCAATTATCATTGACCTTGAAGCTTTCCCCTTCAAGTTCACAATCCACGGCATTGCCGAAACGGACTTTGTAGCGCCAATTCTTTCTTGTTATGTTGAGCTCATCGTCGGTCGTTTCCTTGAACGATTCAACATAGATCTTTACCTTTTTGAGGATGCGTTCATCACCTGTTGAAATATTGTTAAATCCTGCCTTAGCGAACAGATCGTACGCCGTGAATGAGCGCCCGCGCACACGCCAGGATGAAAGGCTTTCACTCACACCGTCGCGCTTCAGATAAAACTCGCCGCGAATCTTGTTGAAAGTCAGGTACGAGATTGCGATTGCTGCCGCAACGACTGCAAGGATCGCAGCCGCAATGATGATCAGCATGGGGATATAATTCTTTGTTACAGTAACGTTATAAACGATAACATGGTTGCCGCCGAACTTATCGGTGATCGTGTTGGTGACAACACATTTGCCTTTGCGGTTGGCATGGATGACGGCCTTGCCGTCCTGCTCGGTTACGGAAGCAATATCGCTGTTGCTGCTTGCAACAACATGCTCACTGCCGACGTCTATCCAATCGGTGTAGAAATCGGCTGCAATGTCAATTGTCTTATCCTTTCCTACAATGATTGAAATGCTCTGTTCTTTATCGGAAACGGTTTTTGAAACGAACTCGATTTCCGTCTCGGAAGAGACCTTTTCGTTTGAATCGGAAACATACTCCTCATCCATCACGGCGGTGACCTTGTATTTGCCGGGCAGACCGACAGAGAAGGTTCCGTCGTATTTGCCGGTTGCGGAGTTAAACTGCAATCCGGAGCACTCGACGCTGCGGGTATGCGCTTCTGTCTCACCGGTTATCTTCAATCCGATAAGGTTAAGCAGGCTGCCGTCGGGAGATTCCGCATTACCGTCCACAATGCGGTTTGCCGTTACGGATATGCTTCCTTCGTTTGGTTTGCCCGTGATATTTGCTGCTTCAACGGAGACGGAATACTCTTCCGTTATCTCAATCTCCTTATAATAAGCAATGTAATCAACGTTTTGGGGCAGTTGGATTGTGTATTCGCCGAGAGCGGGGGCGTACATTGTTACATAGGCGCTTCTGTCTTTTTGCGTAATTGTGAAGGTATTATCCTCATAATCGACCGCAGGGTCATAGTACTCCTCGGTCTCGGTCAATGTGACCTGTTCATTGTTGTAAAACAGCGAGACACTGTCGATATCCCTGATATCGTCCGAAGTTGCAAAGATGTTAACGATCACGATTTCGCGTTTGTCAACATTTATCACGCCTTCGTATTTATCGATCTTAACTCCGATTTTTTCGGAAATGATATCCATCAGGAACCTTTGAAGATCCTCATTGATTGCTGTTGCAATGAGGTAGTTCGCTTTGCTGAACGAAGTTTGAGTCTTGTCGCTGTTGGGTCGCTGGGCGATGCCCTCCGTACGCTGCGTTGTGTTTGCCATGCTGTAAATTGTTTTTTTCGCAACGTCGTCTATGCTTTGCCTTGAATTAAGGCCGAGAACCATAACTTCGATGTCGTATTCGCTCATTGCTTTTATTGCTTCGTCCGGCCGGTTCAAAACCGAGTTCGCATCTTTTCCGTCGGGCTTGCCGTCAGTGAACATGAAAACCATGTTCTTGCAATCAGATTTTGTTACCGGAAGAGCGGAGTAAGCAGCTCGGAGCGCGGGACCGTAGTAAGTTGCGCCCGTGTTCCTTTTTTCGAACTTAATCCCTTCAATTTTCCGTAGAATATCGGCACGATTTGATTGGTCACTGATGTCGGTCAAGTCGGAAATTTTCGTTGCTTTGTCGGAAAATGCGTATACGCCGACATTTATGTCAGGCAAGTCATAGCCGAAACTCTCGGCGATACTCATCGTTTCGGATAGGTATTCAACAAAATTCTTAGCTGCCGCAACTGATATTCTGTTTTTGTCGTTTCGATTCATCGAACCGGTGTTGTCGAGCAAAAGAACTATGTTTACCTCACTCGGAGAGGCCGAATCTTCTGCCGCAACGGGTAAAAAGCACGAAAGCGCGAGTATGAAAAGCATCACGCAAGAGATAATCCGTTGTGCGGCTGTTCGTCTTTTGGGGTTGTTGTACATGTTTTTACTCCTTTGGAATAACAAATTATTATATTAACCTTACAGCATCATGCGCTGCATCGGTCAACATCATTAGGGGTCGTTGGGGGGGATCCTCAAGGTTGGTAAGCATTGACGCTCACTTTATCGCTCGTTCTAAAAAGAACTGTCAAATAATCAATCGTTTCCGAAGTTATTGCTATGTTTGCATGCCGCTTCGGCAATGTTTATACTAAATTGACACCATTATTATACACGATGCACAAAATTTGTCAATGTGGCAAGATATGGCTTCTTTCAATATATTATCACATTCCATTCAGACCATGTTTCGCTCTGTGTCTCAGCTTATCGGCATGCTCTCCTTTTTGTAAATATATGTTGCGCTCTTGCATAGCGCATGGTATAATTGATTATATAAAGATATTTAATCCAGTAAAATTGTCGATTTTAAAGCGAAGTGCAAGCAATATGACGTAATTGTTTTGCTGGATGTCCGGACATAACAACAATAAACACCTTCCTCGGCTCATCCGCAGAAGCGTATGTATTAAATAACAAAATTTCATTCATACCACCTTAAAGGAGGCTTATTTTGAAAGAGTATAATCTGACACGTTTTTTATCAGCGCAGGAAGCCACTGTAGACGGTTATTCTCAGGCACTTGCGGAAATTCGAAGCGGGAGAAAAGTTCACCACTGGATATGGTATATTTTTCCGCAATTGCATGGACTCGGCAAGAGCTCCAATTCTGTGTTTTACGGCATTCGCGGACCTGGCGAGGCAAAAGCCTACCTGTTGCATCCGGTATTAAAATCGCGACTTCTGGAAATCAGCAAAGCATTACTTGAGTTGGAGACAAATGATCCTCGCGCCGTGATGGGAACGCCGGACAATTTGAAGCTGCGCTCATGCATGACGCTTTTCGAAGCAGTCGCAGAGGATTCGACTGTTTTCAGTCAAGTGTTGGAAAAATATTATCACGGCAGACGGGATAGAGAAACACTCAGAATGTTGGAATCTCAATCGCGGCAAAGTTAAAACCTATAAAGTGTTTCTTGCCGCAACATCCTTCTTTAATGAAGTCGGATTAATGATTTTTCGAGAACTTTCTCGCTGCGGCAAAACAGGTTTTTACTGCCGCCGGCAACAGCCGCACTGTTTTGCATACAAAAAAGTTTAACTGATTGCGAGATTCTATTCCAACCGTGGGTAGCGGCCGTTTCTTTTGCGGTACCGTTAATATAGCTCCACAGCTTCGGCTCCGGGCTTATTTTTGCCGATTACTATTGTATCGGGTATCGGGCCTATTGCTGTTAAGCTGTTTCTTAGTTTGGCTTCGGTGTTTAATTATGTAACTTTTCGGCATAGCCGATATCAACCCAAGCATCGGGGCAGGCGAAAAAAGTTTTTCACTTCTGCTCATCCACCAGCGGAACCATTTCCGCATCCGTCAGGGCAAAGTCAAACCGGTCAAAGTTGGCCTTGATATGCTCCGGGTTCTTTGAACCGGGAATAACTATGCTGCTGCTCCGGATGTTCCGGCGGAGAATGATCTGCGGCGCGTACTTGCCGTACTTCTCACCAAGCTGAGCAAACAGCGACTCCTGAAGCAGTGCCTTGTCGCCATGTTCCAACGTGTACCACGCCTGCGGCACGATACCGTTTTCCTTCAGGAAGGCTTTCATCTCCGGTTCCTGATGATAGGGGTGCAGCTCGGTCTGCAAAACGGTGGGCTTCACTTCACAGAGGGAGAGAAGTTCCTCGATCTGCGCTTTATTGAAGTTTGACAGGCCGATAGCACGCACCTTGCCCGCCTTGTATGCCTTTTCCATCTGGCGGTAGCCCGCTGCATATTTGCCTGCGGATTGATGGATCAACAGCAGGTCAAGCAAGGCTGTTTGCATTTCAATGGTAAGAGGCGAAACGGAATTCAACCGCAAACAGAACTGCTGTATTACCACAGCAGCGACTTAATGCCTGTTGAGAACAACGCTCAAAGCAGCTTTCAATGTATTCGCAGATGCGTAACATAAGCTCCGGGTCGCAGCATATAATATTGCACATCGTACCTGTGCAATATCTTTTTTGCAGGTGTTTAAGATAAGC
>ULRA01072634.1_pt1 | contig 18634 bp, 15 predicted proteins | sample 1954981 | NCBI WGS metagenome assembly ULRA01 (sample SAMEA4835669, study PRJEB28245) | human gut metagenome | biome: gut microbiome; material: fecal sample | place: Denmark | collected 2008
TATTGTATTTAAAGGAGTTACGACTCACTCTATTAATATGTGGCATTGAAAATAAGTTCGCGGACGGCGGTTGGTGCGTTTTCAAAAGAGAGAAGCGCAGAATAAGCCACATATTCGATTGCAGAGTTATACGGACACAATTTGTTGTGCCGAGAAAAAATTGTCAAAATCGTATTGAAATATGATTTTTGTTATGATATGATAGAAAAGTAATATTATATATATTGTGCGTGCGCTTACATACGTGGGCGTGAGCACGAGAAGTTAAGGAGAACATTATGAGCCAAAATCAACAGTACCAAAAGGTCAAGTTGTATCGTGCACTGAAAATCGTGTTCTATATGCTTGGTCTTCCGCTGTTTATGGTTGCCGTGTGTTTCACGACAGTCAAGTTCCTCGGTCATGACCCGTTTATGGGGGACACGGTTACGACAACCGCTCTCGGTTTCTTTATGCAAATCGAGTCGTACGTCACCGCACCCGCTCTTTACGGCGTTTGGATTGCGTTTGCTCTTTGGGCGATTATTTCCATTGTGCATATTATCCTTGCCAAAACCGTTAAAAGCAGTCGAGTGAGAATGTTTGCGGTCGTCGCGACGTGCCTTGTGGTTATGCTTGTAGCCGGCTTTGTTATGGACGCGGCGTTCGAGTCCCAAATCGAGCAAATTGCCGCCGACGCAAAGAAGTCTTACGGGGACGGAGTTACGGTTGCAGACTATAAAACGCAACTTTCTTACTACCGCAACCTCTCTTCGAACGCTTTCAAAAAGAACGAGACGAACAACCTCATTGAAAAAATCGACTTGATTAAAAAGGCATACAACGTCGAGATGGAAGGCAAAGACAAGGGCGGTGTTGCGGGCAACATCTCCAACAAACCCGTAACTTACGGCTATCTCATCTCCGACGAAAAGGACGGTATGGTCGAAGTCGGCGTGGACATCAGCTTCACAACCGACGAAACGACCGGTGCGTCCAAAGTAAACGTCGATAAAAACAACAATATCGAAGCGGGTGACGGTCTTATCACCGACGTCGAAAGAAATCAAATCGTAGAACTTAAACCTATCGACGGCAAGCTCGTCATCAACGGCGTGACTTACTCCAACTATTGGTATAAAGAGAAAGGCTACAAAACCGTTCAATACGATACCAAAAAAGGCAAATGGGTCACAAAAACTCCCGATAAAAAGAAAAACGACCAATTCGTTTACGTTTGGTATTCCAAAGATTTGATGCCCGTCGGCACCGTGTACGTTGACGAAAAGGGCAAAGAACTTCCCGAAGGCGCGGCAGGCGGAACGGTGAGCGTCGTCAATACCACGGAAGGCGACTTCGGCACCGGCATTTACAATCCCAACGGATTGTTCTCAGACGGCTGGGTATTCAGCCTTTACAACGTCCTCGAGATTCTCGAAGACTATTATGAGTCGCAAGCTCTCGTAACGTCCGGCGATTATAAAGACGAAGTCTCGATGATTATCCAAAACGCAATCGACGCACGCGACGCGTACTATACCACGGAAGCAAGCGCACGCGAGACGGCGTACTACGAGCAAGAAGTCTACTTCAACGACAAATTCTCTTTGACGCACGGCAGACTCGATTATCTCGTTGCGCAAGTGGGCGCATTGCTCGGCGACAACCATCTCTTCGACTTGTTGCTCGATAAGAACGCAAGCGGTGATTACGGCGCAAGCGAAATCGTCAAGAAATTAGGCGAAAAGATACCGCTTATCAACAGTATCTCCACCAACGACGACGGCAAACAAACGACTATTGCAAATATCATTGCTCCTATCCTCGAAAAACTCGCAAAAGGTTGGAGCCTCAAAGATATGGGCGCGGATATGAATAGCACTGTCGGCAGCACCACGCTCGGCGGACTTATCAAATCCTTGGTCGGAGTTGACGCCGGCTACGAATTGAAAAACGCAAGTCTCGTGCTTATTTACAAGGGTGAAATCTTTGGACAAAAGAAAGATCACCTCTATATTGCTCTCGTAAGATCCGACGAAGCAGGCAATATGGGTACGAACCCTGCCAAAGCAACGGAGGGAGGCGACGTGTTGCTCGACATCGACTTTGACAACACGCTTCTCGGTGAAGACGATTATGCGTTTGACCTCGATCATCTCTCTCAATTCCTCAACACTGCTCTTGACGGCGTACTCAATACGTTCGGCATCGATCTTTACAACATTCTCGTGAAAAACACCATCGGCAAACTTGTCGGCGGTCTCGTGCTTAAAGATCTCACCGTCAACGGCGAAACCGTCAAAGGTCTCAGCATCAGCGGTATTGAAATTCCGCTCTTCAAAGAGGCAAAGAGAGCAGACGGTTCGGTGTATTATCAACCCGTCATCGATATAACCGCAATCCTCGTGAACGTGCTTCAAGGGTTGTATTCCTATCAATCTCCGCTCATCAAGCCGTTCTGGGAATTTATAGATCCCGAAATGGGCGAAGTGGACGCAGCGGTGAAGAAATTCTACAAAGCACAATACGAAGCGCAAACTTATGGCAAAATGATCGGTTCCGTTCTCGTGGGCGACACGCTCGGTGCGGGAACTTATCCCTCCGCACTCGGTCTTGCCGACCTCAACTCCGTAAGACAAGTCAAGGTTGACCTTTCCTACAAGCCGAATATGTATCCGCTTTTCTCGCTCAGAGACATGATTATGTTCTTTACGGGACTTGTGGTGTTCTTCTACTTCCTCAGCTTCGTATGTGCGGAAAAAGAGCGTGAGTACGCCAACGGCACTGCCGTCGTCGAAGAACGCAAAAAACGCAATAAAAAGAAAGGTAAAGACGTTTTGCAAGACGAAAACGCCGTGCAAGACGCAGATACGGCAAATGCCATAGATTCCCTCTCTACGGAGGATACCGCCTTACCTGCGGAAGAAAATACGCAAAAGGAGGTAGAATAATATGAGCGACAATTATAATGTAGTCAACGAAATGAACGACGTCGTCCAAGACGAAGTCGTCGATACGCAACAAAACAGTGAAGAAGTCGCAGACGTCAAGGTCAAAAAAGCATTCCCGATAAGCAAACGCACCAAAAACGACCAATCAAGAACGTCCGTTTTGTACACGGTGGCAACGGTGGTGCTTTACGTGCTTGCATACTTGCCCATCTTCCTTATATCGCTCGTTCTCGGCGTCAAGTGTTACAACCTTATGCCGTACTATTCTTTCTGGCCGTTCGTCGGCGTGATTATCGCGGGGCTCTTCGGCGTTATCTTTATGACGATTACGCTTGTCGTGACGAGAAAAAAATCCAAGAGAAGCATCCGTTCGCAAACGGTGCGCACGCTCATTGCGTTCGTGTGTCTCACTTGCGTGTTCGGACTTATCGTCACGTATATTTTCCCCGACGTCATCTCGAGCGCAACGCAAAATACGCTCTTCTGCGAGGATTTGTATTACAACGGTGAATCGCAAGCAGAGAAGAATGCAAAACTCGAAAGAGACTTCTTCACCTACAACGTGCTCAACGGCAACCTCAACGATTTCGAGGTGGACGCAGACACGGGTGAAGTCAATATCAAAGAAAACGGTGACTTCTCGTACAAAACTCTTGCAAAACGCACCGGCCTCGAATACGACAACGAGTATATTGCGGAAAGATTTGCAGAGTGGTACGACAACTATCTCGATATCGAAACCATAGACAAGGCAATCGAAAACCTCAGAAAAGAGAACCCGACCCAAATCGAACTTTTCGATTTTATCTACAAGTACGATATCCTCAACGACTACGATTACGCTTTCAACAACAGCGTTGAAAGACGTGCTCTCGGTCTTGCAATCACCGACTATATCTACAAATACTTCAATACGTCGAAAGGCGGTTACGAAGGCTTGCTCAAAGAAGGCTTCAACAATCCGCGCGTGAAGAAGTTGTTTATCGACAACTACAACAGTTTCAACCAAGACGGTTATCTTACGTTTGACGACCCGCTCCTTCTTTATGCACAGGTCAACGGTCGTATGACTATCCCCGTAGTGTTGCGCCTTATCCTCAATAAGGGCTGGAGTTATTCGCAACCCGGTTACGAAGGCACTGACGGAAGCGGAAAGACCATCTATGGTGAAAACGGCAACTTCCTCTATCAATTGTACGACAAGGCGATGGTTGACAAATACGTCGCAAACGGCGGTACGTTCGATTACGAGGGTACGATAGTCGACCAAAACAACAAAGAAGTCAAGGTCAGATACGGCTACAACGAAGACGGTTGGATTATGTACGAAAACGGCTATACCAGACGCCCCATCAACTGGCTCGTCCTCGATATGCTCGGTGACCCGATGTCAATCGCTTCTCTCGACAACGATATCGTAAGCTTGGTTATCGGCGTTCTCGACCAACTCGGCGCAGTCAAAGCACTCGGAGGTCTCGTGCAAGAAGACCTTGCAGACGTCATCGCTGCGGCAACGCAAGGCTCTGCGCTTCAAATCGGCCTTTGCCTCAACGATAGCGACCAACTCGAAATCAACCTCTTCTCAATGAACGCTCCTTACGGTATGCTCGGCTATATGCAAGCAACGTGGGTTGACAGAGACAACTTGCTTATGGCGGTTATCAACGTCGTGTCTTTGCGCAACTGGTTCTGCACTCTCGGTGCAGTCGGCGTGGTGCTCATCATAGCCGCAGGCATATGCCGTGATATGGGTGAAAAGACTCGCAAGAGAACGGACGATTCTCGCGAACGCATTATGCTCGCAAAGGAACTCGGCACGGACGAAACGGACGAAATGCCCGAAAACGCCGATGCGCCCGTGGCGGTAGATACGACGGCAACGGCGTAATAGTGTAAGAGCAAAAAACCAATAATAAAAAGCACGCAAGGAAGCGTGCTTTTTTATTGTTTTTTATAAGTTATATTACACATTTATATTATATATTAGAAACACTCTTATAAGCGAAATGTGCTTATTCAGATCTTCGAGCCGCAAGGCGGCGAGCGTCTTTGCGCCAAGCTCATCGATTAGTACGAGAATGCGTGGCATGTTGTTGCGTAGCCGCCACGCAGGCGAAGTGGCATAATGAGAGAAATGTCCCTTTCTATGCGCGTGCCAAATGTCTCCCCCACGAGCGACGGATAATATTGCAGAGAAATGCCATTATACGAGTGGTGGGAGAAATGCCGGCGTGTCCGGAAAGAGGGGGTAATTCTATTTAGAGGAGTTACGACTGTCCATGTCTTTAAGCAATAAATCACCCTTTTGAACGGCGTAGGGGCAAGCAAAAGAGTAGGTGTGTTGCACGAGTTTTGCGTCGTCTGTTTTTTCGTTCGTTTGAGTGTGGGTTATCTCGTCCACGGTGAAAAGCCTGTCGTCTACGCTCTCGTCGGGGGAGAGTATACGCAGGACGTCACCCGTTTTGAAGCGGTTGCGCATTTCCACGGTCGCAACGCCGTCCGAGTAGTCGAGAACGAACGCAGTGAAGATATATTTTTCTTGGGATTGTCCCTCGTCAATACATACCGTGTTGAGGTTGTCTCCGTCAAAATACGCGTCGGTGTAGGTGCGGTGTGCAACCGTTTCGAGACGTGCTTCGAGCGCGTCTACGTCGTCGATACGTCCCGTGGACAAATATTCGTCGATTGCCTTGCGATAGGCGCACGCCACCGTAGCGACGTAAAATTCGCTCTTCATACGTCCTTCCACTTTGAGTGAAACGATGCCGGATTGTGCAATTTCGGGGATGTGGCTTAAAAGGCGCAAATCGCGACTGTTCATAAAGTACGTGCCTCTCTCGTCTTGCTCGATATCGAGAGGTTTGCCCTCGTGCCGTTCCGTCTCCGTTATGCGATATCCCCAACGGCAAGGTTGAATGCACGCTCCGCGGTTGGCACTGCGATTGCTAAAATATGACGAGAGGAGACAACGCCCGCTATAACTCATACACATTGCACCGTGCACGAATGCCTCGAGTTCCATATCGGGCACTGCGTTGTGAATGGAAAGTATTTCGTCATAGCCGAGTTCGCGTGCAAGCACCACTCGTTTTACGCCCATACTTTGCCAAAATTTGACGGCAAGAATGTTGGTGGTGTTGGCTTGCGTGGAGAGGTGAATAGTTAGGTCTGGAGCAACTTCTTTGCAAAGCGTCACGAGACCTATATCGCTTATAAGCACTGCGTCCGCTTTGACTTTTTGCAAAAACTCAAAGTATTCCTTCGCATTTTCGAGGTCGGAGTTTTTGGCAAATATGTTGACTGTGACGTATACTTTTTTGCCGAGCGCATGCGCAAAATTTATGCCTTCTATCATTTCTTCTTCGGAGAAGTTGTCCGCAAAGGCACGCAAAGAAAACTGTTTTCCGCCTATATACACGGCGTCCGCACCGAAGTGGAAAGCAGTTTTGAGTTTTTTGAGATTGCCCGCCGGCATCAATAGTTCAAGCATAAGTCAAATCGTGCGATTCTTTCGCAATAAAGCGTTTATCAATGCAAATCGGCATTATAAAATGCCGATTTCAATCAATATCGATTAGTCCGTGATAATAGGTATCTTTGCAAGATACACTATATCGTTGCGGTTTGCGGCGTCGCCCTCTGCAAGGACGAATGCTTTTTTGTAGACAGTTCCGCCTGCGAGATTGACTATTTGTTCAAGTCCTTTGAGGCTACCGCCCGTGGACACCACGTCGTCTACGATTGCCACTTTCTTGCCTTTGAGAAGGTCCGCGTCGTGCTTGGACAAATAAAGCGTTTGAGTGCCTCCCGTGGTGATAGACTTCACGCTCGTTTCGATGCCGTCTTGCATATAAAGTTTTTTGGACTTACGACATACGGCATAATATTTTTGTCCGAGTTCGCGCGCGATGACGTGCGAGAGTTGCAAACCTTTGGACTCCGCGGTGAGAACGATGTCGCAACCGTGGAGAAGTTTGGCAAGTTCCTTTCCGCAATGCTCGGTCATCTCTTGATTGCCGTGCAAGTTGAAAAAGCAAATGCTAATCCCGTTGGGGAGCGGAAGTATAGGCAAATCGGCTTTGTAGCCTTTGATGTCAACGGTGTAAAATCTATCCATTGTTTTCCTCTAATGTTTGACTGAGCTTTTATTATAATCCGTGTGCGGACAATTATCAAGTTATTTATCCGTCGGGGGCTGGTTATTTTTGTTGTAGTCGGTGAGTTTGACTTTGTTTTCGTCCTTGTCAAGCACGTACGTGTTGTCGAGTTGCGAGCGCAAATCTCCCACTACGCTTTGGATATATTCCTTGCGGAGTTTTGCTTGTTCGGCTTTTTCATCGTCGGTGAGTCCGACGGTTTTTGCCTTCTTTGCCAATTCGTTTATTCTTGCGATATCCATATTATACCTCTTATATCCTTATTGTACGTCAGTGCGCCAATCGATGGGCGTTTGCCCGTGTTTTACAAGGAAGTCGTTGCACTTGGAAAAGTGTCTGCATCCGAAAAATCCTGCGTATGCCGACAAGGGGGAGGGGTGTGGGCATTCCAAAATCAAGTGTTGCGGATTGGTTATCAATGCCTTTTTGGAGCGTGCGTTTGCGCCCCAAAGCATAAACACGATAGGTTCTTTGCGCGCGTTGAGCTTTTTTATAATGCTATCGGTCAGCACTTCCCAGCCCATACCTCTATGCGAGTTGGGTTGCCCTTCGCGCACGGTGAGCACGGTGTTGAGAAGCAAAACGCCTTGCTTTGCCCAATTGACGAGATAGGGGGACGTGTTTTTGACGCCGACGTCGCTCTCGATTTCCTTGAAGATGTTGACAAGCGATGGCGGAGCGGGTACGTTGGGTTTTACGGAAAAACACATACCGTGAGCTTGTCCTTCACCGTGATAGGGGTCTTGACCCAAAATCACCGCTTTCACCGCCTCGTAGGGCGTTGCTTTGAGCGCATTGAAAATGTCGTGCATATCGGGGTAAACCGTATGCGCACGATACTCTTGCGCCAAAAATTTGCGTAGATTTTGATAACTTTCGCTCTCAAAATCTTCTTTCAGTATTGCGTCCCAACTGTTTCCTATATTGACCATATCCATATTATACCACATTTTTTTGATTGCGCAAGGTATATAAGCACACGCTTTTTGCCATACTATAATCAAATCCGCTCAAACGGATAACTCGAGGCGCAACGCCTCAAAATAAAAGGAGATATTTATGGCAAAAACAAATTCAACCGGCAAACAAATCAAGAAATCCGAAGGTTGCCATTGCGGTGAACCGAAAGCAGAGAAGACGACGAAATCTCGCGCGAAAGGTAGTAGCGTGTCCGATTGCAAAAACTGCAAGTAAGCAAAAAACGCGCTAAACAGCGAATAACTTCGGCAGGACTGTCCGCCCGTCAACTCATTTACGCAAAGTAAATTAGGGTTGCCGTGCGAACAGTCCTTTCTTGTTCTTCATCTGTTTATCGCATTTTTTATAGAGGGAATTGGAATTGTTGTAAAAAAAGACCGAGAACATAGTTCTCGGTTTCTATGTTATTCTACTTCTAAATTCTCGTATTTGAAGAGGTCGTCGTCCAAAAATTCTAGTACGGTCATTCCAAAACCGTGTGAAATCATCATTACTGTGGATAAAGTCACGGTTTTGCTTTTCCCGCTCAATATCCATTGCATATGTCCGTGTTGTATGCCCGAAAGTTGCTCCAAGCGATACTGCGTCATCTTCTTTTCGGACAATAGAGCAATTATTCTTTTTGCCACGGCATCATTTACTGTCACAACGCACCTCTTAATTTTCTCTTCCCAACAAATAGTCTGTCGATACGTCGAAAAAGTCTGCCAAACGAACGATATAGGTTGCCTTGGGTTCGTTGATGCCACGCTCCCAATAGTCAATAGCCTTTTGACTAACGCCGATTTTTTGAGCAAGCACACTTTGTGAAAGGTTTTTCTCTTGCCTCAATTCTTTTATTCGTTCAGCACATATCATAAGCGACATTAATTTTTTATCCGTATGACGTTACAATCGGACGGCTCTGCCGAAGTTATTCGCTTTCTCGCGCCGTTTTTTTACTCTTCTTTGTCGGGAAGGGCATCGATTTCCGCCGTGGACTGTCGTTCGCTGATTTTCATATCGCCGAGGGCATAGGTTTTGACGTCGAAACTGCCGTCTTTGAGCATAACTTTCACGCGAGCGGTTTGTTTTATGAGGTCGTTGGATTCAACCGTGCCTTCGCCGTCGGGAGTGTGCACTTTGCTTCCCACTTTGGGCATAAGTTTGTACACTTCGCTATAATAGGCGTTTTCGTACTTCAAACAGCACATAAGTCTGCCGCAAACACCGCTTATTTTTTGCGGATTGAGGCTCAAACCTTGCACTTTTGCCATTTTTATAGACACTTTTTCAAAGTCCGGCAAGTGGGTGGTGCAGCAGCACGGACGACCGCAAGGCGCAAGCGCACCGCGCATTTTGGTGTCGTCGCGTTCGTAAATTTGGCGGAGTTCTATACGCACTTTGAATATTGACGCAAGCACGCGCACGAGTTCTCTGAAATCCACTCTGCCTTCTGCGGTGAAGTAGAAGATGAGTTTGGAGCGGTCAAAGGTGTATTCGGCGTCGACGAGCTTCATATCGATGTTCATTTCCGCCACTTTTTCACGAATGACTTTGAGAGCGTGCTCTTTGTCCTGTCTGTTTTTCTCCACCTTTTTGACGTCTTCGGGGGTGGCTTTGCGCACGACGGGTTTCAAGGGTTGCACGATTTCTTTTTCGTCCACGTCTTTGTTGGGAATGGTGCAAGTGGCATATTCCAAGCCGCGCGCCGTTTCCACGATAACGCCGTCGCCTTCGTTAAATTCGATGCCTTTGGGATCGAAGTAGTACACCTTGTTGGTGTTTTTGAATTTTATTCCGACAATTACTGCCATTTGTGTCTAACCTCCAATATAGAGAAGAGCAAGTCGTCAATCGTCGCGATTGCGCTGACGTTGAGGGCGAGTTTTTTGCGCACGGCGTTGATTTTGAAGATAATCTCCGCAATGGCGCGCTCGCTGTATCGACCGCTCAAATTTATTATGTCCTCGCTTACGTGTTTGGACAACATCATTTTTTCGTTTTGTTTGCTTACGAGCATATCTCGCAAAACAATGGAGAGAACGTCCAAAAATCCTTGGATATCCTCTTGCGTTGCGATAATTCCGTCAACCTTTACGACGTCGCTGCTTCTTGCAAGATTATTGAGGACGTAAAGCGCACTCTTGTACAAATCGGCGTACTTCGGGGAAGTTGCGATTTTGCGAGCCTTGCCCAATTGTCCCTCACTGCAAGCGGCGGCAATTGCGCTCATTTCTTTGTCAAGACCGAGTGCAAGCATCGCATCGTATACGGCGCCCTCGTCAAATATATCGACGTATATCTCTCTCGTGCGTGATTTTATGGTGTCAAGCATACCCGCTTCGTTGGCAACGCCGAGGAAAATCGTAACGTCCGACGGCGGTTCTTCAAGCGTTTTGAGAAGCTTGTTTTGAGCTTGCACGTTCATCAAATCCGCTCTATGGATAAAATAAAGTTTGCGACCCGAGAGCGACTTTACCGAGACCGTGTCCAAAAGTCCTTCGATGTCCTCGACTTTGATTTTGTCCTTGACGGGGTAGAGGTGGAATATATCGGGGTGATTGTTGTGAAGCACCTTTTTGCACTCCGCGCAATTAAGACAAGCGTCGTGCGATACGCAATATACGCTCGCTGCCGTAAGCATGAAAAGTTCGTCCACGATTTCGTCGTCGGGAGACACGACCATATAGGCGTGGCCTAACCCCGTCTTCAAATCACTGCTTATCAGCGAAAACGCTTTTGACGCGCGCAAAGATTTCTCAAAGGTGATTTCGTTCACTTTATAGCACCTCTTTCTCTCAATGCCTGAATTATCTTTTGAGAAGTCACGTTTTTGTCAAAATCGGGTTTTATGCGTACGAAACGACCGTTTGAACGCTTGATTTCGTTGTCAAACCCCTCATATACTCTGTTAAAAAACTCGTTGGATTCTTGCTCCAATCTGTCGTCGGGCATTCTGAAAGTGCGCCAAGATTCGCTCGGCTTTAAGTCGAGGAAAATGGTGATATCGGGCAGACAACCGTCGAGTGCGACCTCATTGATTTTCCAAATTTTATCCGCACCCATACCTCTTCCGTAGCCTTGGTAGGCAACCGAACTATCGACGTATCTGTCGCATATTACGAGTTTTCCTTCGGCAAGTGCGGGCTTGATGACTTCGCGCACGAGTTGCGCACGGCTGGACGCGTAAAGGTACGCCTCCGTCACGTCCGTCATTGCGGTGTTTTGCGGATTGAGTATGACCTTGCGAATTTGCTCGCCTATGTCCGTGCTTCCCGGTTCGCGGACGTAAACCGCTTCTTGAGAAGTGGATTCGAGATAGTTTTTGAGCAGTTTGAGTTGCGTGGATTTTCCTACGCCTTCGCAACCTTCAAATGAAACAAACATAACGCCTCTATGTATTTTGATTGAATTATTGTATCACAAAGCAAGCCTTGTGTCCACACTTAACGGTTTTTTGTCGTTGTACTAATTTGTCCAAGAGTAGTTTTGGCGGAGAATATAATAGTCCTTGGTGATTTGGTCGGTGCTTCTCGTGTCGTTGCCGTTGACGTTGAAGTGCGAGATATGCGGGGTTATGCAATCCACGAGCGTTTGATTTACGACGTAATTTTGAGAGTTGTGCCTTGCCCAAATCGTTGCTATTTCCTCTTCCGTCATAGTGAGATAGTTTGCTTGTTCGCTTATATTCGGGACGTTTTTATCGTAGTTGAAGATACCCCAAGAGGAGTGCTCGGCGGCGTGTTTGAAGTTCCAAGTAGTGAAGTTCCAGCCGAGGTCGCAATAAAGTTCCATTGCGCCGTCCCACGCTTGTTCGTCCGTTTGGGCGGAAGTGCGGGAAGAGCCCCATTTGTCCGCTTTATCGTCGTGCGCGTCACCCCAAACGTTGAATTCGCCTATCAAAATCGGCACGCCGTGATTGGCTTCGGCGTTGTCGTTGATAAGACCTGCATAATACACGTCGTTGGGAATGCCGTTGCTTGCCCAGTTGTAGTGGTGGTATTCGTACACGACGTTCGACCAACCGTATTCCGACGGATTGGGCAGATTGATTGCCGCCCAGCAAGATTCCATACAAATCACGTGCACGGGGTCTACGTTTCGGATTGCCTTGTAAAGTTCGTCGTGATAATCCGCCGTGGTCGAGTCGGTGAGTTGACCTATGATGGGATATTTAATTCCCGGCTCGTTGATAAGGTCGTACATCGCAACGGACTTGTTGTTTTTGTATCTTTGCGCAATCGCAACCCAAATTTCTTTGGTTTTTTGACGGCAAATCGCGCCCGTTTCGTCGTCGTTCCACAAAAGTCCGCCGTTTTTGTTGGCAATGTCACCCGTGTGGTCGTTTCCGCTTTGAGAACCTACCGCACCGTGCATATCGAGTATGGCGTAAAGTCCGTATTTTTCGCACATAGACAGGGCCCAATCTAAACGAGCAAATCCGCTTTCTCGGATTTGCAAATCCTTAAAGGGTGTGCGCACGTATGTTGCCGTCGTTTCGTCAAGCGTTACGGCGTTTGTGAGGTTGAGATAAGTGAAGGGGATACGCACACAGTTGAAACCGAGTTTTGCGATGTTTGCAAAATCCGCTTCCGTAAGCCAATTGTCCATATATACGTCGAGAAGTCGATTCATTCCGTCAAGCCCGAATCTGTTCGCAAGCGAAAGCATCATATCGATTTGCCCGTACTCACCGCCTATATCGGTGGGGACGAGCCAACTCTCTTGCACCAGCCATCCGCCGAGATTGGTGCCGTAAAGACCAATGGCGTTACCTTCTCCGTCCACTATTTTGACGCCTTGCGCTTGCACGTAGCCGTCGGTGGTTGCGCCTTTCGGCACACCCTCGTCGTTACACGCACAAAATATAACGGCGCAACACGTAAGCAATAGCGTAATAAGCGCAGTAACAACTTTTTTCATAACAAATCCCTCTATTTTTACTAAAAACTATTCTAACATTTAATTTTTTCAAAATCAATACTTCCGTAAGAAACCCCCGCTTTCTCTTACCGCTTGACAACAGCACTATTTAGGTATTAAACTAAATATTATTATTCTTAAGAGTATAGGAGTGCTTAAAGTTTATGGACTATAAGCAAATTGAAGCAAAGTGGCAAAAGAAATGGGCGGAAACCGGTCTTTATAAATTCGACCGCTCAAAAGTCGATAAAAAATATTATTGTCTCGAAATGTTTTCTTATCCCTCGGGTGCAAAACTTCACGCCGGACACTGGTATAATTACGGACCCGCCGACACCTTTGCGCGCTTTAAGAGAATGCAAGGATACGAAGTGTTTCAGCCAATGGGCTTCGACGCATTCGGTTTGCCTGCCGAAAACTATGCCATAAAGACGGGCATTCACCCTCAAGAAAGCACTCTCAAAAACATCGAAACGATGGAGAATCAGCTCAAACGCATCGGCGCAATGTACGATTGGGACTACGAGATTAAGACTTGTATGCCCGATTACTACAAGTGGACGCAATGGATGTTTTTGCAACTCTACAAAAAAGGCTTGGCATACCGCAAGGAAGCACCCGTCAACTGGTGCCCTTCCTGCAATACCGTGCTTGCCAACGAACAAGCACAAGGCGGTATTTGCGAAAGATGCGGAAGTCAAGTCACGCACAAAAATCTCAATCAATGGTTTTTCAAAATAACCGCTTATGCGGACGAATTGCTCGAAGGTCTTGACAAACTCGATTGGCCCGAAAAGACCAAACTTATGCAAAAAAACTGGATTGGCAGAAGTTATGGCGGAGAGGTCGAGTTTGCCGTTAAGGGCAAAGACGTCACTTTCAAGGTATTTACGACAAGAGCCGATACTATATTCGGCGTAAGTTACGTCGTTCTCGCTCCCGAAAGCCCGCTCGTTGACCTCGTAGTAACTCCCGAGCAAAAAGAAGCGGTCGAAGAGTACAAAGAAAAGAGCGCAAAAGCAACGGAAATCGACCGTTTGTCCTCAACGAGAGAAAAGACGGGCGTGCTCACCGGCTCTTACGCAATCAACCCCATCAACGGCAGAGAAGTGCCCATTTTGGTTGCCGATTACGTTATCGCAAGTTACGGCACGGGTGCGGTTATGGGTGTTGCGGCCCACGACGAGCGCGACTTTGTGTTTGCTCAAAAACTCGGTTTGCCCGTTGAGAGAGTTATCAAAGGCAAGGACGGACAAAACGACGATTTGCCCTTCTGCGAATACGGAATACTTTGCAACAGCGGCGAGTTTGACGGTATGACCAGCGAAGAGGGCAAGCTTGCAATCCTCAAAAAACTCGAAAGTATGGGCAAGGGCGGTCTCAAAACCAACTATCGTTTGCGCGACTGGCTCGTAAGCCGTCAACGTTATTGGGGCGCACCTATCCCCATTATCCACTGCGACCACTGCGGTGACGTGCCCGTTCCCGAAAAGGATTTGCCCGTGCTTCTTCCGCACAACGTCAACTTCACTCCCGACGGCGAATCTCCGCTCAAAAAGTGCAAAGAATTCGAGAATACCGTATGTCCCGTTTGCGGACGTCCCGCAAAACGCGATGCGGACACGCTCGATACGTTTGTGTGTTCCAGTTGGTATTTTTTGAGATACCCCGACGCACACAATGCGGAAAAACCGTTCGACAGCGAGTGGATAAACAAGATGCTTCCCGTAGACAAGTATATCGGCGGTGCGGAACACGCTTGTATGCACCTCCTTTACGCGCGCTTCTTCACCAAGGCGTTGAGAGATATGGGGTATCTCGATTTTGACGAACCCTTCCTTTCGCTCGTACACCAAGGCACGATTTTGGGTCCGGACGGCAATAAAATGTCTAAGTCTCGCGGTAACGTGGTATCTCCCGACGACAGCATATCCAAATTCGGCGCGGATATATTCAGAGTATACCTTATGTTCGGCTTCAATTATATCGAGGGCGGTCCTTGGAACGAGAACGGTCTCGATTCCATCAATCGTTTCTTCGACAGAGTGGAGCGCATCGTCAAGAAGTGCTATGAAGTCAACTTCGAGGAAAAACCGCTCGGCAAGGCGGAGAAGGAACTCAACCGCGTGCGTCACAACACCATCAAGTGCGTGACCAACGACCTTGGTATATTCTCCTTCAACACGGCGGTTGCTCGTCTTATGGAATTCGTCAACGCAATCTACGCATACGAGAGCGCGGTGGACAAGAAGAACGCTTTCTACAAGGACTGCGCAAAAGACCTCGTGTTGTTGCTCGCTCCGTTCGCACCGCACTTTGCGGAAGAACTTTGGGAAATGCTCGGACAAGAGTACAGCGTGTTCAATCAACACTATCCCGTATTCGACCCGTCCGCAATGGTGCTCGACGAGGTGGAACTTGCCGTGCAAATCAACTCCAAACTTCGCGGTAGAGTGACCGTTGCAAGCAGTGCAAGCAAGGAAGAAGTGGAAAAAGCGGCGCTCGAGGCGGTCAAAGACCAACTAAACGGTGCACCCAAGAAAGTTATCGTCGTGCCGGGAAGACTCGTAAACATCATAGCATAAGCGCATAGCGCAAAAAATAGATAATAAAATCATTTAGAGGGATATATGTTAGACCTTATCAGAATCAGAAACAACCCGCAAGAAGTCGTTGACGCTCTTGCAAAAAAAGGATATAAAGCGGACTTTACCGACGTGATTAAGTGGGACGACGAAAGAAAAGCCACAATCACGCAAATCGAGCAACTCAAAGCGCAAAAGAACAAAGTCTCCGCACAAATCCCCGTTCTCAAAAAAGCGGGACAACCCGTCGAACCTATCTTTGACGAGATGAGAAAACTCGGTGACGAGATTACGGCGGGTGACGCCAAAATCAACGAGCTTATCGCCAAAATCAACGATGCGCTCGCTTGTATGCCCAATATCCCCGACGACGACCTTCTCCCCGGTGAAAAGGAAAACAACAAGGTCATCAAAATCGTGGGAGAACAACCAAAATTCGATTTCCCGCTCAAAAACCACGTGGATATCTGCACCGACCTCGGTATGATTGACTACGAAAGAGGCGTAAAACTCTCCGGCAACGGTTTTTGGATTTACAGAGGCGTAGGCGCACGCTTGGAATGGGCATTGCTCAACTACTTCGTGGACGAGCACCTCAAAGACGGTTACGAATTTATTCTTCCGCCTTACCAACTCGGCTACAATTGCGGTTTCGGCGCGGGTCAATTCCCCAAATTCAGCGACGAGGTATATTGGCTCGATTGCGACGAGGACAGAAAGCGCAACCGCTTTATGCTTCCCACCGCAGAGACCGCTCTCGTCAATATGTACGCGGGTGAAATTATCGACGAAAGCAAGCTCCCAATGAAGTTCTTTGCATATTCTCCGTGCTTCAGAAAAGAAGCGGGCAGTGCAAGAGCGGAAGAGAGAGGTATGATAAGAGGTCACCAATTCAACAAAATCGAAATGGTGCAATACGCTCACCCCGAACATAGCAAAGAAGCGTTTGAGGAACTCGTCGAAAAGGCGTCTCGTCTCGTCGAGCAACTGGGCTTGCATTTCAGAGTCAGCAAACTCGCGGCAGGCGACTGCTCCGCTTCTATGGCAAGAACGTACGACGTCGAGCTTTGGATTCCGTCTATGGGCATTTATAAGGAATGTTCGTCCGTATCCAACGCAAACGACTATCAAGCACGTCGCAACAACACTCGTTATCGTGATTCCAAGACGGGCAAACCGCAATACGTGCATACGCTCAACGGAAGCGGACTTGCAACGTCCCGCCTTATCCCCGCAATCGTCGAGCAATTCCAAAACGCAGACGGCAGCGTAACTATCCCCGAAGTGCTTCGCAAGTATATGGGCGGTATGGAAAAAATCACCAAATAACATAGGTTTTAGTATGCGAGCGCAAAATTTTGCGCTCGCATTTTATAACAATAAAAAGATAGTGAGGAAATTATGAGAGAAGAACTCAAAAAGTACGGCGACGATGCGTACAAGATGGTGGAATACGCCGCAAACGAAATCGGTCCGCGTCTCCCAGGTTCTAAAAACGAAATCAAGTATCACGAGTATATGTCCGACAAGCTCAAAGAAATCGGACTCGAACCCGTAACCGAAAGTTTCGTGTTTGCACCGCACGCGTCCATCGGCGGACTTCCGTACGCAGGTTGGGCAGGCATTATCGGTTGCGTGCTTACGATTATAGCAACGATTCTTGCGCATTTTAGCGTGTACGGCGGCGTTGCGATGCATTTCGTCTGCTCGGTGTATTTGATTTGCGTGTGGATTTGGCTTTTCGTCAGCGTGTTCAAATATCACACTTGCTTTGACTGGTGCTTCAAGCACAAAGTGTCGCAAAACACTTATGCGGAACTTCTTCCCGAAGACGGGAAATACGACTACACCATCTTCCTTTCGGGACACACCGACACGAGTTGGACTCTCAAACTTAGTGCCTCGCAATACAAGCTCGGATTCGTGGGCGTAGTGTTACGCCTCGGTCTCGGCGCAATCGCGGTAGGCGTGGTTACCATTGTAAGTTTGATTATGCTCGTGATTTCTATGATGATGCTTTACGGAGATTATTCAGTAGAGGTTACAGTCAACGTGTTCAAAGCATATTCCGTTATGTCGCAAATCGCGCTTTACGGTTCTCCCGTGGCAATCGTTTGCGCATTCTTGCTTACGATGTACAACGAAAAGACGGAAGAGATCGCGTCCCCCGGCGCAATGGACAACGCAACTGGCGTTTCAATCGCATATCAAGTGGTAAAGTATTACAAGGAAAACCCCGACAAAATGCCCAAAAACTGCCGTATCGTCGATTGCAACGTAGGCGCAGAGGAATCGGGCTTGCGCGGTTCAATCGCTTTTACGCGCAAACATAAGGACGACGGTATGTTTGACAACGCATATCATATCAACATCGATTCCGTTGCCGACGCAGAGCATTTTGAGGTTATCCACGGCGACAGTTGGCTTTGCCCGCAATTTGACAAAGATTTGGAAAATATGTTCTTCGACGCAATGAAAGAAGCGGGTATCAAAAAGCCCGGCAACATTGCCAACCCCGTCGGCGGTTGTGACTCAACGCCTTTCCAAAAAGCAGGCGTCAAATCCATCACCTTTGCCGCTCAAAACCCCGTTATGTCCGACTACTATCACACCTTCCGTGACGTACCCGAACGTTTCAGCCCCGAAACGGTTGGGCTTGGACTTGATGTAGTCATCCGCGTAATCTCCAAAATTGAGGAAAGCCGTGTCAAATAGCGAATAACTGCGTTAGAGCCGTCCGCCCGCCAACTCATTTACGACTTGTAAATTAGGGTTGTCGTACGGACGGCTCTTTCTTGTTCTTCATCTATTTGACACGACTTACAGTCGCACTGATAGCCTAATTTTGTCAGCGCCACGATTTGACAACTCACGTACGTATTTGTACGTTAGGGTTGCCAAATCGTGGCGCTTTCGCATTATGCATTTATTTGGTGCGACTTACAGCCGCGTCAAAATATATTTATTAACGGAATGTGCTTATTCGGAGTTGGAGGCGCAGGGCGCCGACCGCACCGAGCGCCAAGCTTGATGATAAGTACAAGTGAGCCGATAAGTGTTGTTCTTTTTATCGGCGAAC
>ULRA01071750.1_pt1 | contig 18448 bp, 10 predicted proteins | sample 1954981 | NCBI WGS metagenome assembly ULRA01 (sample SAMEA4835669, study PRJEB28245) | human gut metagenome | biome: gut microbiome; material: fecal sample | place: Denmark | collected 2008
CAATTGGCACTCTTTTAAACGAGAATTATCCCGAACTCGCGTATATATAAGGTATATGGAAAATTTCGGCACTATAAAATATTTTGTGTAAATGTAGAAAACGGGATTCGTAAAAGTCCATTTTTTTATTATTCACCAACTTTATTGAAATTGGGGAATTATGACAGAATGAAACAAGGTCGTGCCTGATGAAATGCTGTCAAGAAGACCGTATTTCTATCACTCAGGGAAATTGAAAAGAAATGAACGCAACCAATTCAAAACTGGAACTTGATCATGAACCAGTTTATCCTTAATATTTGAAAACAGGATTCAGATATAGGGAGAATCTATCTGAATCCTGTTTTTCTCATTTACACAATATTTTGTACAGTGCCCAAAGAAATTTCAAATCATCTTTTCAAGATATTCATTTCCTTGGTCAATTTCAACAAATCGTTGGTCTTCACTGAAGAAGCGGCCACTTCAGCCTCCAGTGTAGCCTTGATGTCGCGTGAAGAAGCACCTACAAGAAACTTGTAAACACCTGCATCCACTATCCACGAAGAAGCTGCCTCGTTGTACGAAGCAAGGTCGGCGGCATTTACGGTCAGCGACACAGTAGCAATCTCACCTGGTTTCAGTTCTTTGGTCTTGGCGAATGCCTTCAGCTCTTTCTCCGGCTTGTTCATCGCCTTGCTGTCTGGAGCGGCAACATAAAGCTGTACAACTTCCTTACCTGTACGATTGCCCACATTCTTTACATCAACAGTCACTGTATACACAGCATTCTCGTTCTTGATGACAGGGTTGCCATACTCGAATGTAGTGTATGAGAGTCCGTAACCGAACGGATAAGACACGCGCTTACCGAAGCTATCGAAATAACGGTAGCCTACATAGATGTCCTCTTCGTAGCAAGTGTAATCTACGTTTCTTACCTCATATCTCTTCTCATTCTTGTTCACGATGTCAACGTTTCCTGTCAGGTCTACAGGGAAGTTGCTGGAAGAAGCTGCATCCGCAAAATTAACAGGGAAGGTCACGGTCAGCTTGCCAGAAGGAGAAGCGTTGCCCTTCAGCACGTCCGCGACACTGTTTCCACCCTCCTGTCCTGCCTGCCATGCGCAGAGAATGGCATCAGGCATGTTCTTCCAGGAAGCAGTCTCTATAACACCACCGATATTCAGCACGACAACAACTTTCTTGCCTGCAGCGTGGAACGCTCTGGTCACTGCCTGCAGCATCTGTTTTTCTTCATTACTCAGATTGAAGTCGGACGCTGTACGGTCTGTGCCTTCTCCAGATGTACGACCGATAGTAATCAGGGCGACATCAGATTTTGCAACCATTTTCTGAATGAAAGCAGGGTCCAGAGTCATTTCTACAGGACGGATATCCGGCATGAACCATTCCTTCTTGATTTTCTTGATACGTTCCTTCTCTGCTTTCAGATACTTTTCGTACGCACTCTTCAGCTCGGTATCAACCGCATAGCCGACGTTGGTCAGACCATCGAGCAGAGACACTGTATATGCACGGTTCACGTTACCAGAACCTGTACCACCTGCAATGAAGTCGTAGGATGTGCAGCCGAACAAAGCGACATTCTTCACTTCCGCAGCCAGCGGCAGAGCGTTGTTTTCGTTCTTCAACAGCACCATACCTTCTGTTGCCGACTGGCGGGTAACCGCCGCATGGGCTTTCAGGTCGGGCTTGTTGGAATATTCATAGCCTTTGAAGCGTGGAGTCTTCACAATCATCTCCAGGATGCGTTTCACATTCTGGTCAAGAACGGTCATATCCAGCACACTGTCCTGAACGGCCTTTACGATGGCTTCGTATTGTTTGGGCAGACCGGGTTGCAGCATGTCGTTTCCTGCATTCATCTGTGCCACGGCATCCTTGCCGCCAAACCAGTCGGTCATTACCATACCCTTGAAGCCCCATTCGTCACGGAGCAGTGTGGTTTGTAGTTCCTTATTCTCCGATGTATATATACCGTTCAGGTAATTGTATGACGACATCACTGTCCATGGAGCCGACTCCTTGACAACAATCTCGAAACCTTTCAGATAGATTTCTCTCAAGGCACGTGGAGTTACCAGGGCGTCATTTTCAGTACGGTTGGTCTCCTGATTGTTGGCTGCATAGTGTTTGATGGAAGTTCCCACACCATTGCTCTGCACACCGCGCACATATGCGGCGGCAATCTTGCCGGAAACAACAGGGTCTTCTGAATAATATTCAAAGTTACGGCCACACAACGGATTGCGGTGAATATTCAGGGCGGGAGCAAGCAGCACATCGGCACCATACTCCAGCACTTCGTTACCGATAGCTTTTCCTACGCTTTCAACAAGTTCTTGATTCCAGGTGGAAGCCAGCAGTGTTCCGATGGGGAAGTGTGTACAATAATAGGTCGCACTATCGCCGTCACGTGTCGGACTGATACGCAATCCTGCAGGACCGTCGGCCAGTACTACGGCAGGAATGCCCAGACGTTCAATCGCATATGTGGTACCTGCAGCACCAGGTACCAGACTGTGTGTCTCGCCTATCACTGCACTGTCGCCTGTAAATCCGGCCATACCTGTACCTATCACGAGATGAGCTTTCTCTTCAAGTGTCATGGCGGCTATCACTTCATCAATAGAAGCCTTGCCGAGTTGTGGCACACCTGGACCACAAGCTGTCAACGCGCCAGCCATCAATGCGACGCAAAAAAGTTGTTTTTTCATACTATCAGAATGTTTTTATTTAAATAATTTGGAAGCGAACTCTGTCAGATAAATACGCCAGTTGCGCCAGATATGTCCGCCACCTGTTTCTAAGTATGTATACTTATATCCCTTTTGGTCAAGCAGCTTCCTGAACTCTACATTTGCTTGATACAGGAAGTCAGTCTTACCGATACCAATCCAGTACAAAGCAGGTTTCTTACTGAACTGAACATCAAGTTTCTTGTCAAAATCTTCGTATATAGGAGACCTCACATCCTTGTTCGGCATTATGCCCGCAGAGAACAATCCGACATAATTGAACATATCTGGATATTGTTTAGAAATATGCAGGGAGTGATATCCACCCATAGACAGCCCTGCTATGGCACGACCTTTCTTGTTGGCTTTTGTGCGATAAGTCTTATCCACAAACTTCACGACATCAGGGAAAGCGGTCTCGAATGAGCCTTCCATGGTCTTGGGCAGATTCATGTTGGGAGCAACAAAGCCATCGGATGTCTCGCCCGGAGCAGCCTCTTGTGAGGCATTGCCATTGGTCATCACCACAATCATAGGTTCAGCCTTGCCCTGTGCTATCAGGTTGTCCATTATCTGTGATGTGCGTCCCAAAGCCATCCATGCCTCTTCGTCACCACCCATTCCGTGCAGCAGATAGAACACGGGATAACGTTTTCCGCTTGTCTCGTAACCTGCCGGAGTATAAACTGTCATACGGCGTTTCATTCCTAATGTGGGACTGTCGTACCATATGCGTGAAACAGTGCCATGAGGAACATCATTCACCTTATATAAATCAGCACAGCCACCACCGATGATAAATACGTTGGTCACACTTGAGACATCACGACTCATATACACGTTGCTCGGATCCATAATCTTCAGACCATCCACAACGAATGAATAGCTGTACAACTCGGGAGCAAGTGGCTCAGGAGTGGTATATTCCCACACTCCATCCTTGCCTTCCTTCAGATCGGCATAACCAAGACCATCGAACTCGCCAAAAGGTGTCTTGATTTTCTGTGTAGGCAAGAAATCGCCTGTCACCTGAACCTTCACCGCCTTAGGAGCTTTCAACCTGAAGGTCACTGTATTATCACTGTTTATTTCAGGAGACACAACGGGTACACCTCCCCAAAGAGCCTGCTGCGCCCACAATGTAGTGGCAAATAATGCACAAGCCAATAGTGTGAGTAGTTTCTTCATAAGTTTTCTTTGTTTTTATAATTGTTTATTTTACATTTAAATCCTGTATATGATTGTCAGCTTTGGTACAAGGTTTCCACACAGGAAGGCCTTCTCCATTCGGACTACCTGTCTTGGCAAAATTAGTCCAGTAAGACACCATACGTTCACTCAGTTCATAATCGACTTTCTCAATTGGTCGCCAACACTTGTCCAGCGTACCGAACATATACCATAACTCGCTGGAATGGAATGCTCCTTTCATGTCCCCAAATCCACCTTGAGCCGCAGGCATATCTTCACCTGGTAGGTCACGGCTGAAACAATACACGTATGCCGGTTGACGTCCTTGCTTTTCAAGCAGCAGACTCCAGTCTACAGCCGCTTTCTTCATAACCGGGGGTGCGATGTCTTCCGAAGTATAACCAATCATATAAGGAATGTCCAGCTCGTTATTCTGCAATGCCACATCATGTACCGATGCTTCCAGCAGTTGCCCATCCACACAAGGAGAATAAGGCAGTCCGTTGAATGTCTTCAAGGTTTTCATATAAGTCATCATCACTTCCTGAAATTTGTCAGTCGGACACGCACGCATCTGTTCCAGTGTAGTATAGCCTGATGCTTCCCACATAGCCTTTCCTGCCTCTTCGGCATCTTGTAACGATTTTGTTGAAATGATACCTCCCAATCCACCGCCACTCTGAATAATAGCACGTTGTATATATCCTTTGGCCAATGGCGACGAAATCAAAGCCTGTACACTACCTGCTCCAGCACTCTGTCCGAATACCGTTACATTATCTGGATTTCCACCAAAAGCCTCAATGTTTTGTTTCACCCATTTCAGAGCCGCCAGTTGATCGAATATTCCATAATTACCAGAACCTTTCCCTTCATTTTCAGCATTCAGAAACGGATGAGCCAGAAATCCGCACATCCCCAGACGATAGTTTAATGTCACTAGTACAACACCTTTTTGGGCATAAGCGTCGCCATCAAATTCTATTTCATGCCCGAATCCATTCTGGAAAGCTCCTCCATGAATCCATACCATCACGGGCAGTTTGCTCTCTTTCTTACCGGCAGCAGGTGTCCATACATTCAGATACAGACAATCTTCACTCATTTCCGGGCTGCCGTTCTGATAAAACTCCTTCCAATAAAACGTTCCTTTCGTTGCTTTACTTTGCAAAGATGCTGCACCAAAGCGGTCGCATTTTCTCACTCCTTGCCACGGCTGTACAGGTTGGGGGTGTTTCCATCGCAACTCACCTACCGGTGGAGCTGCATAGGGGATACCTTTATATACAGTGACACCTTCTTCGTCCACTACCCCTTCAATCCGTCCTCCTTCTACATTGAGAACGGGAGTCTGGGCATATAAGTCTATCAATCCTCCTAAAAAGAAGGCACACATAATCGTATTCAGTAATTTCATTTTTACCATTATTATATCATTATCTTCATAGTTCTACTTCTTCCAATCATTTAATTTGCTGCATTATTTTATAGTATTCAGGGCTTCCATTAATATTTCTTACAACTTTCTATTATAACTAACATAAGTATATTCAATTGTCAACAAAAATCTCTAATTATTTCTATTATTACCTATTGATTTTGACATCTAGTGTTTTCAAGATATTCCAATATTTCAAATTCTACTACATAAGCCTTCCACCTCGAACACCTATAATATACTTCTCTCTTTAATACTGGTATCATTGTATTATTCAAAAAGCCAGCAATTTGTAAACACCGGCTGCGAACATTCACAGCCAGTGTTGCATATGAAAGAAGAAGAGAATATAAAATCCTAATATTAAACATTTAAATAAAGTTCATCACTCAAAAGCAGCCCCCACCTTTTCGATAATCTTCGGAGTGCAGGCTTTCCAGAATGTCCAGTCGTGAACACCATTACGAGTAATATACTCATGCTTAACACCTGCGCCAGTCAAAGCTTTTTCGAAAGCATCGGCTGCCTGGAACAGATAGTCTTCTGTTCCAATCTCGATTGTGATGCCCGGCAGATTCTCGTTCTGGAAATATTCATCCAGCGACGGAGTGTTTGGTATATATACACCGGGACTGCAAGCATAGATGTAGCAGAACATATCCGGATACTTCAAACCGTAGTACAGAGAGCCAAAACCACCCATAGACAGCCCTGCTATGGCACGCGAACCACGCTCTGCCTTAATGTTGAAAGTGCTTTCAATGAAAGGAACGAACTCTTGAATGAAATATGTTTCATAGTCGAGGCCAGAACCTTGATAGTTGTTGATATAGAAAGCATCGATACCATCCGGACAACCATTCGGACATGCAATAATCATCTCCTTGCCACCAGTAGCTGCATAGTGGCTTGCATACGGATTCACCATACCTTGAGCCAGCCAGTCGTTGTTGCTTCCCATCGCACCATTCAACAGATAGAGTACAGGATACTCTTTCGAACCATCATAACCAGCGGGCAGATAAACTGTGTATTTAATGTCACGGTTCAGCACCTCGCTGTGCATGTTCTGTTCGTACAACTCCATACCTGTGCCTTGCAGGAAAGATACAAAACGATAATTTACCGCATTGGCAGTGCCTGCTTGCTGTGTACCAGTTTCATCCATACCAAGGGTAGTATTCAAGCCGCTACCTGAGAATGTCAACAGAGTTTCACCTTCCGAACTTACAGCTGTAGTCAGAGTGACAGTACCACCTTGAATGAAGTTCTTGGTGCCACCTTCGGGTATGAAGAAACTGCCCCATGAGAATCCGCCCCATGCCATCGGAAGTGCATTACCTGCATTCATCGTACCGACTGCTTGCGCACCATTCACCGCTGTATAGCTGCCTGCCAGTTCATCAGCAGAAGAAAGACCGGCAGTGTTTATCAGATCGAACTGTCCGACAGCATTGCCGCTTGGATCGCTGATGGCAAATGAATACTGAGCAACACCATCAACCACACCTGTCACCTGACCATTCTGGTCTGTAATATATATTGGTGATACTGTCATCGTAGTAGTATAGCCACTTGGTTCCGGATCATCCTCACCAATCACAAAGGAGATAGGGCCTCTAAATTCGCACCTTACTTTTTTCTCAGAGTCTGTATAAAAGACACCTATAATGTAATAAGTATCTTTAATCAAGCTCACATCCAAAGTTCCATTAGCAAAATTAACCAGACTGCCGTTACTGGTTAAAACGGCAGAAAATTGTTTATCAACAGTAACTTGATCAACCAATGAGTATGATGTCGGTTTCAATATCCACTCACTACAACCTATAGTCAACAGCAATTTGTCTCCATCTTCATTTGTCAAAGCCATGTTCAAGGCTTTGACACCTTTTTCCAACTTGTTAGTAGATTGTTCAGTAACACTTCTAAACTTATACAAGCTGATGCGACTATTATTTAAGTCTTCATTGGTATCATCGCTACATGCCCAGCAGACACAAAACATCAACAAAGCAATTATTTGATATATTTTCTTCATAATGTTATCAATTTACTTTATTATAAAATTACCAACCCTCATTTTGAACCATACTAGGATTCTGTCGAATCTCTGTTGCTGGGATAGGCAATAAATAGTGTCTAGGTTTAAATCCATATCGTTCTGGATCCTTATTATATTGCATATATACAACCTCCACTTTATCATTTTCATTAACAAGCAAAGGAGTTTTTTCACCCTGATGTTTCAACAGATTTTCCGCGTCTTTCCAACGAATAATATCTTGATATCTAGTATATTCACAAAATAATTCCAAGCGTTTCTCTATCTTGATAGCATCCAGCGTTGCTTCTTTAAAAGGCAATTTAGCACGTTGACGAACTTCTTTCAAACAAGCATTTGCCTCTGCCTGATTTCCAGCCATCAGATTGGCCTCAGCAGCCAATAACAAAACTTCCGCATAACGCATCCAACGATAATTATTAAAAGAACATGTTGAATTAATTGGAGATTCTTCTTTTGTATAACGACGTTTCCATGTAAAATATCCTTCATTAATAATACTTTTTCCTTTCTGCAATTTCACTCCAAGTTCAGTCATTTGATCATAAGTCTTTATACTTTGATTCAATCGATATCCATCAACTCCTTCTTCAGCAACAAATGCATCATAAAGAGATTTCTGAGGAACTAAAAAGCCAAAGCCTGTTTCCTGATAAGTGTAAAACATCGGAGAAGTAGCTTCCAAACGATCCATACGCCAATGATACATTACTTCAAAGAAACTGAATTCATCCCAAGTATTATTCATATCTAAAATACGATTACTCTCCAACATACTTTCACAACATCCTTCAGCCAAGTATGTCAATAAATTCTGATATTCACCGGAATAAAGAGCATATTTGCCACTACGACGTACTTCGTTTAAAACATCGGCAGCCTGTTGGTATTTTTCTTGCCATAAATATGCTTTACCCAACATAGTCTGAGCGACTTGTTTAGTAATACGCCATTTTGTATTATCATCCACATTATCTTTCTCCTCAAGCATACCAGATTCAATAGCATCCTTCAAATCAGTCTCTACCAATTGCCATAAATCTGCCTTAGATGCTTTTGCTATCTGATACTCGTCCGATGATAATTCATGATCTACCAAAGGAACTTCTCCCCACATTGAAATCAAATCAAAGTATGCAAATGCACGGAAAAAATGAGCTTCAGCAATCGCTTTTCTCTTCACATCAGATTCTGGATCAATATGATTCAAAATCACATTTGCTTTATAAATCAATTTATAATATCCTTCCCAATTAGTACGGATAAATTCTTGATCCGAGCCAAAAGAAAACTCATTACATCCTTCCAAATCAGGATTATCATTCCGCGCTGCACCCCAGCCCATACGTCATCCGACAAGGCTGTCTTCAGCATTGCATAATTATAATACATGTGTTTAAATTGGATATAGAGTGCATCAGCAGTAGCTTGAGCTTGTTCATCCGTCTGGTAATAAGAAGAGTAGTCAAGTACACCCTTTTGAGGAATATCAAGCAGATGTTCGCAAGATGTTGATGTACCCAACACGAACATTGCTCCTATAAACAAAGAATAATATTTAGATTTCATATTGCAATTGTTCATTAATAAAATTAAAAACGATTAGAATGTTAAACTCACACCCAACACTACTTTCTTTGAATTCGGATAAGAACCCTTATCAACACCCAAAGCACTGCCTACCCCTGTAACTTCTGGGTCGAAACCCGGGTAGCTGGTGAAAGTGAAGAAATCTTCCAGTGAAGCATAAAGACGCAAGTTTTCTATATAAGCTTTCTTTGTCAAGCTTTTCGGGAACGTATAACCCAACTGAATTTGTTTGATTTTGAAATATGAGCCATCCAATACAGCTCCTGAAGATTTCATGAACTTTGTATAATCTGTGGCATTTGCTCTTGGCATACTACCATGAGGATTGTTGGTCGTCCAGCGATCTTTTGTAAAGAAAGTCAATTGATTCACATTGTAATCCACACGATTTAAACAGCTATAAATATCATTTCCTTGCGAGCCCGTTCCGAAAACAATAAAATCAATTCCCTTCCATGCTGCAGTCAAGGTCAAACCATAAGTAAAGTCTGCTATACCCTTACCAATATCGGTCATATCATTTTCGTTAATCTTTCCATCTCCGTTGACATCTCTAAACAATGGTTCACCAGTCGCATCGTCCACACCAATATAATCATAGCCATAAAAATACCAAGCTGGCTTACCAACCTCAAAACGAGTAATCGCACCATAAGTCAGCAGCGATGTACCATCTATTGCGGCAAGAGACTCATGAATATGTGTCACTTCATTCTTTAAGGTCGCAATGTTACCACGAATACTATAACTGAAATCACCGATTTTATCTTGCCATCCTAATTCTATTTCAAGACCTTTATTAGTTACATTACCCGCATTGACCGGAGAGAATGTATTACCAACAACTGTAGATGCCTTGATGCCAGAAACAATCAAGTCCTTTGTTTTCTTATTGAAGTAATCGGCAGATAAAGTCAAACGATTGTTCAAGAAACGTGCATCAAAACCGATATTTATCTGTTCAGAAGTTTCCCATTTCAATTCTCTGTTACCAGTTGACGAAGGAGCATAACCATTGATATAGTAGAAATCATTATTGTCACCCACAGCCAAATGACCTATATTGCCAATTGATACATTCCATTGATATCCTCCAAGAGAAGCTGTAGAGCCATTCTGTCCCCAGCTGGCACGCAGTTTCAAGTGAGACAACCAATTCTGAGTTTTTTCCATAAATTTCTCGTTAGAAATAACCCAACCCAAAGATACTGCGGGAAAGTAACCCCAACGCTTCTCCTTAGGCAGTACAGAGAGGTCGGCAGCATCGGCACGCAGTGAGAACTGTGCCATATACTTTCCTGCATAATCATAGTTCAATCGACCAAAATAAGCCAACTTACGTGAATAACTTGGTTCACCACCAGAAACGTCTTTAGTCGCATCTGAAGTAGCATAAGCAAAATAGAAAAAGAGTGGATTATTCTGTAAGAAACCTAAGTTCTTATCATCGCCTTTCTTATTACCACTAACTCCAAAATTACGATTTTGACTATATGATGTACCCAACATCAAAGTGGCATTGTGCTTGCCAAATGAACGAGTATAGTTCAAAAAGTTTTCCCATTGTACATATACAGAATGAGTATTAGAAGCATCTACCTGTACATAATCCTGTTTTGATGTTGATTGATAATAATAATCCCTACTTACACCGTAAGATTCATTTGATGACAGATTATAAGCCAAACGTGATGTAAACACCAAACCTTTTATGGGTTTAAAGTTCAAATAAGTAGAACCATTTATATTAAAACCTCTACCTTTAGTATATGCATAATCGCGCATAACAAAAGGATTCTTTGCAGAAGCATCGCCTAAAAATGGAGAAATGCCATAAAGATTTCCTTTACCATCACCTAACACATTAGGATGTTCTGCATAGATTGATGCCATATATAACGGAAGATCATCAACAGGATACATAGGCTTAGTCAATGGGTCTAATTGAAGTACAGACAACAACAAGCTGCCATATTCATTACCTTCAGCTACTGATTGTGACTTATAGTGTTCTATCTGATTGTTTGTTCCAATTTCCAACCAAGGTTTAATATTCCAACTAGCATTAGCCATACCGGTCAGACGTTCATATGTATCAGAATTTCCAACAATGATACCATCATTATCCAGATGTGACATTGACAAATAGAAAGAACCTTTTTCGCTACCACCGGAGAAAGTTGCATTATGACGCATCATCGTACTGTTCTCAAACGCAGCATCGGTCCAATCTGTATCAGTCAAACCATCCCAATACAAATCAAATGCGTTTTGACGAATTTTACCAGTCTCCAAATAATATTCTACATACTGGTCGGCATTCATCACCTTAGGTATGCGCCCCAAACTTTGAGATGTAAACTGAAAATCGTATGTAATCTTTCCGTGACCTTTACCTTTCTTGGTAGTAATCAAGATAACACCGTTACCGGCAGCTGCACCATAGATAGCAGCCGAAGCACCATCCTTCAGCACTTCCATAGATTCAATGTCATTAGTGTCGATACCTCCAATGTTCGATGTAACACGACCATCTACCACATACAACGGATCGCACGAACCATTAGAACTAATACCACGAATACGGACAGAAGGGCCTGAACCCGGTTTTGCCGAAGCACTCAATACAGATACACCAGCGGTCTTACCTTGCAATGCCTGTTCCGCACGTGTAATGGTACGCGCTTCCATATCTTCAGCTTTCACAGAAGATACAGCTCCTGTCAACGAACTTTTCTTCTGCACACCGTAACCAACCACCACAACTTCGTCTAAAGTCTTGGTGTCTTCTTTCATCGTAACATTCAGTGTACCTTCTTTGGCTGTTCTTTCTTCTGTGATATAGCCTATGTATGAATAGACCAGTGTAGAGCCTTTGGTCACAGTCAGTGTGTAATTACCATCAATGTCGGTCAGGCATCCATTGGTAGTGCCTTTCTCCACAACATTCACACCAATCATGGGTTCACTCAAATCGTCGATGACCTTACCTGTTACCTTTACCGTTTGGGCTTGCGCCATACAGAAAGGAAGGCAGAGCAACAGGAAGAGTACCACTGTGGCACATCTCTTCCAACATGTTTGCTTCACTAATTGCTTCATGTGATTTCAAATTAAATTTATGTTAATATTAAAGATTTTAATTTCGATAACCCGATAATAAGAATCCTTACAGTTTAATCTGCAAAGCTTCTTATCATCAGCCTGAATGTACCTGTTTTAAGTTTGTCAATAAAAATATTGATTGTATTATGCCCTGTTGTTTGTCTCAGAATCCTCTTGTAGGGAACGTTCTGATAATATCTATGAGTTCCTTATCATGGTTGTACTTCATTTCGCATTGATTGTCGAAATACATCAACGCACCATTCTCTTTTGTAAAGGTATCCCACTGTGGCAAGCCTTCAGCATTGGGGTTGCCCGTACGTGCAAAGTTGAGCCATGCACTGCTCATCTTCTCGCCCAACGCACAAGCCTCAGCATCGCCACCGGTCATGCTGGCATGACGCACCACATTGTTGAACACAAAAGGGATCTCCATGCAGTGTGTGCTGCGCAGCATGCCATCCATCACGGGCGACTCCCACGCGAGCATATACATATACACAGGAGCGCCTTGCTGAACAGCCTTCAGCCTTCCTTGCTCCAACGTACTGGGGCGGAATATGAAATCTGTGTCCAATAAATCTTTAGGTTGATAATTAGGATAGGCTTTGGCAAAAGCTGCAAGAAAATCATCTGCACGGTCACCATACCTTTGTCTCACCATCTTTATGGCATCTTCTTTCGAAATATTGCGCAATCCCGGCATATAGGTAGATGATGTAAACTCGTGGAGAGTTGTACCCATCATTACAGGTATGTCTTTTGACATTTCGGGAGCCTGTGGGTCGAATGGCTGAGCAGGCAGCACATCACCATCCACCACCGGTGCCCATCCAAATATAAAGGAAGAGAGAGCGTCCTCTTTTTCTGCTTCAGCACGAACCTTGGCTACGGCTTTGTTTCCAGCGGCAAGAATCTGCTCATAAGGAATCTTCTGCAGCTCATCAATTGTTGCAGCATTCAGTCCCAACGCTTCTACAGTGGCTTTCCCTATGCGGCGTGAGTAGGTACTCTCCATTGTGCGAAGCATGGAGCCACTCTGAACAATGGCTTTATGGAACAGACCCTTGGCTGCGGGAGTAGCCAGCAGTGTAGACACCTTTCCACCGCCGCCCGACTGACCGAAGATGGTCACATTAGACGGGTCGCCACCAAATGCCTTGATATTCTTGTTTACCCATTGCAGGGCAGCCACAAGGTCGAGCAGTCCTGCGTTGCCCGACTTGGCATATTTGTCGCCATAAGCAGAAAGGTCGAGGAAACCCAGCACATTGAGGCGGTGGTTCAATGTGACAACCACTACATCACCTTTCTTTGCCAGATTGGTCCCGTCGTATGATGGCAGCTCTTGTCCTGAACCAGTAGAATACCCACCGCCATGCAACCACACCATCACCGGACGATTCTTTCCATCGGCAATGCCCGGTGTCCAGATGTTCACCCTCAAGCAATCTTCGCCAGTGTATCCGTCGTTCCAGTTGAAAGCAAACGCTATTTCATCATTCGCCCATCCTGTACGTTTCTCCTGCGGACAAGTCGGTCCATACTGACGGCAACTGCGCACGCCTTCCCACCTATCGGCAGCTACCGGTGGCATAAAGCGTTCAGCCTTTGCATACGGAATACCTTTATATTTATATATTCCGTCTTCCAGATAACCCGCCACCTTTCCGGCTTCTGTCTGTACAACAGCATCGGAAGAAGAGGCAACGATTGCACCATTCACATCAGATTGTTGCTTGCACGATGTTGACTGTCCGTACGATGTCAGACACAAGCAAGCAATTACTAATAACGGTAAGAATTTGTTTTTCATACTAAAATATTCACTATATTAACCGCTGCAATATTAGACAATAAGCCAGACACAAACTATTTCATATGTTTGATATTATTGCCCGATTGTTCAAATATGCTATTCTGTATGTTCAGAAACTTATCCCAATGTTCAAAACATGCCACACAACACCATGACATATTATATTTATTCCTATTTTCGCATCACAAACCTTTAAAAACAATATCAGCAACAATGAGATTGTCAACCTTACTTTTACTGATGTCTATCATATGTGCTTCGTGTACCAAAAAAGACATTAAACAACCAGAAAACGAGATAACTTTACCAATCATTGCAAACAGCATTTCCAATCAACAAATCAGAGCGTTTGCAGAAGATAAGAACGGACACATCTGGATTGGGACATTCAGAGGACTGAACAAATTCACTTCGCACGAATATCACCAATACTTCTGCACCAGTAATTCATCAGGTTTGCCCGACAATCAGATTCAGGATTTGCTATGCGACTCGAAAGGCAGGCTATGGGTTTCTACCGTCAACGGTGTGTGTATTTATACAGATGAAGACAAGTTTCAGCGCATACCTATGAATGCCGGCAACAAAATAGGTTTAAAATTACTGGAAACAAAGGATGGAGAAATACTATTATATACAGGCTCCGACTTACATAAATATAACCCTGACAGCAACCAAATGGATTGCATCATTAAAGATATTCATTTAAAAAACACATTTTCTGCCCAACTATTTGTAGATTCCAACAACAACTTATGGTCAGCCGGTCCATTAGCTTTAATTAGTTATGATATAAAAGACATGACATTAAAAAAGAATATCCCATTGAAAGGATTTCCTACATATTTTTATTTACATTCCAATGGAGATCTTTGGCTTACAGGAAACAGGACTATTCAGATATTCAATGTCTATACATATAAATTTATAGACTTACCCACTACCATAAAACAATCTAAATTATGGAACAATAATATTGAATATATACATCCCTATGGAGACAACTATCTTTTGCTCAAAACCCCACACGATGGAATCTTCTGCTACAATTACCATGACAACAGTGTAATTCATGAGAAGGAAAAACATCTCCCTATTTCACTACCGAAAATTGATATATGGAGAATGTTCACCGATTCACAAAAAAACTTATGGATAGGGTCGTATGATCAAGGTTATGAGGTTGCTTACAATTACAAGAGGAATTTCAATAGCAACAATAATCTACAAACATATATGAAGAACAAATCCGTATTTTCTGTTGCAATGGGGAAGGATAATAGCCTATGGATGTTAACTCTCAGAGATGGATTATACAGATACGACTTTGAGCGACAGGAAATCCAAAAGATAAACCTCAACCAATTCTTAACAGAAGAAAAAAAGGAGCAAACATTAGCTAATCAGGTTTTCGTAGATACCGATAATAATATCTGGATTGTCACTCCCCATAATGAAACATGGTTATGTTCGTATGAACAGAATAAGCTACAGATAAAGAAACGATTCAATATCCCTATGGGTATGTCCATCACGCAAGATCAGGATAAAACCATCTGGATAGGTTCGGCTTCTCCCCTGGTATACTGTATCGATACCAATCTTGAAATGAAAAGCATAAACATCCTGGACTCAAACAATAAATTCACATATACATTCATTCCAGGTATCACGCCTCTGCACAACAATAAAATAATGGTATCAGCATTTGCTTTGCCTATAAAACTTATTGATAAAAACAACCATGCAATAGAAGATATACCTATCAGCCAGGAAGATTATAAAAACTGTATCCGCCGTTCAGTTATTATTCCTACCGCCATCCACGAAGACAGCCGTCATGACATTTGGATAGGAACCGTAAGCAACGGTCTGTTGCGCTATTCATCGGCAAATAAAAAACTGGAGCCTGTACCGGGCACAGCATGCACCGACATATCGGCTATTGAGGAGGATGAACAGGGAAATCTCTGGATAAGCACGCTCTACGGACTGAGCAAGTATGACCGCACCACACAGAAAATGATAAACTATTATGAAGCCGACGGCATAGGCGGCAATCAGTTCTACGACCGTGCGTCGTGCAAGCTGCCGGACGGAACACTGGTGTTTGGCGGCACGCACGGGATTACATTCTTCAACCCGATAGACATACAGAGCAGACAGAATGTGCCACTGATGTTTGAGTCGCTGAAGGTACACAACCAGCTGATACATCCCGGAGCGGGACAATGCATAGAGAAACATCTGTCGCAAAACCCGGAGATACGTCTGAGGCACGATCAGAATGGTTTCAGCATCTCGTTCACGGCACTGGACTATTCGGAGTTCGAGCGCATCAGATACCACTACACGCTGGAGGGTTTCGACAAGTACTGGATTGATGCCTACAACAACCGTGAGGCATACTACGCCAATCTGCCCACTGGGAAATATTTGTTCAAGGTGAAAGCCACCAATCATGACCAGAGTGTGGTGATGGGCGAGAATGTCATTACCGTCATCATAGAGCCCGCGCCATGGGCCACATGGTGGGCATATCTTATATATATGGTGGTAGCGACAGTCATCATCGGGCTGCTCGTCAGGGCGAGGATGCGCATACAGGCCGAGAAGATGGCTCTGAAACGCGCCGAGTATGAGAAGGAGCAGGAGCAACGTATCAACAGGATGAACATGAGTTTCTTTGCCAACATATCGCACGAGTTCCGCACACCGCTCACCATGATAGCAGGACCTGTGACACAGTTGTGCGACAGCAACGAGATTACGGGACAAAACAAGAGCCTGCTGCACATCGTGCAACGGAGCGTGGACCGTATGCTGCGGCTGGTGAACCAGATGATGGACTTCAATAAATTGGAGAACGACACGCTGAAACTGAAGGTGAAGCATGCGGACATCATCTCCCTGCTGCAGAAGCAGACGGATATATTCAGAGTGAACGCACAGAGCAAAAACATCACATTGACAACCTGCGGACTGGAGGATTCGTTCCTGACGTGGCTCGACACCGACAAGGTGGACAAGATATTCAACAACCTGATGTCGAATGCCTTGAAATATACTCCACGTGGGGGAAGCATCCGCATAGACTTTGATCTGATCACCCGGACGCAGGCCGGACTTTGCTTCACGCTGACAAACCACGACCGCGACTCACAATACATCAAGATATCGGTATCGAACACCGGAAGCAGCATCCCGGAAGACAAACTGGAGAAGATATTCGAACGGTACTACCAGCTATCGAATCCACAAGAGGGTACATATAACTGGGGAACAGGCATCGGGCTCTACTATGCACGCAGTCTGGTCAGAATGCATCACGGACACCTCAAGGCCGAGAACCTTCCCGACAACGAAGGTGTGATATTCACTTTCATACTGCCCGTAAACGATGTGTCTTATTCTGTGGAAGAACAGCAGAGCGACACTTTGGACCAGCAGAGTGCTTTCCCGCTGCCAATGCCACTGGTACAAGAGAAAACGGTCGAGATTGCCGAAGACAACAATCTCAAGACCATACTTGTGGTGGACGATGACACCGAAGTGGCACACTACCTGAGTACGCTGCTTTCAGCACAATATCGTGTAGTATGCCGGTTCGATGCCGACAATGCGCTCACCACCATCCGTGAAGATGCTCCAGACTTGATTCTGAGCGACGTGGTGATGCCCAACAAAGATGGCTACCAGCTGTGCAAGGAGATTAAAGATGATCTGCAGTTGTGCCATATACCCGTCATACTGGTGACAGCCAAAGCAACTGTCGACAATCAGGTGCAGGGCCTCAACATCGGAGCCGATGCCTATGTCACGAAGCCATTCGACCCCAACTATCTGCTCGCGCTCATCAGCTCGCAACTGAAGAACAGGGATAAGGTGAGAAATCTGCTGGGCAAGGCCACACAGACCGACAACATCGAAGAGAACATGCTGTCTCCGCAAGACAACGCTTTCATGACGGAGTTGTACCAGCTCATGGAGAAGGAATTATCGAACCCCGAACTCGACATCAGCCATATGACAGAGCTGATGCACATTTCGCGCACCAAGTTCTACTACAAGGTGAAAGGTCTGACGGGCGAGAATCCGAGCGTGTTCTTCAAGACCTACAAGCTGAACCGTGCAGCCGAACTGATTATAGAAGGGAAATACACCTTTGCCGAGATTGCCGACATGACAGGATTTGCCACTCCGTCGCACTTCTCGAAAAGCTTCAAGAAACAGTTCGGAGTGACGCCAAGCAGCTATAAAACGGTTGCGAAAGGAAATTGAGACATGGAGCCGGGTTCGTCCTATAGGGTACTCCTTCAGCCATCATATTGAAATTTTGTCGAAAGCAAAGACTTTGTGACCTTTGGACAAGATTTTATTTTTATCGGCAATCAATACAGAGTAGAAGTTGCAGGAGAAGAAATGTTTGTTGATTTGCTGTTCTTCAATCGAGAACTACGCGAGTTCGGGATAATTCTCGTTTAAAAGAGTGCCAATTG
>ULRA01080989.1_pt1 | contig 18439 bp, 10 predicted proteins | sample 1954981 | NCBI WGS metagenome assembly ULRA01 (sample SAMEA4835669, study PRJEB28245) | human gut metagenome | biome: gut microbiome; material: fecal sample | place: Denmark | collected 2008
TGGCCTGCTTCTCGGCGCTGGCGCCGCTGGAATAGGCCGCGTCGGAGGTTACCGAGCCGGCAGGGTAGCCGTAGCTGCACTGGATGATCGCCGCGCCGTTGTCGGCGGCGTATTTGATGGCCTTGGCCGACGTGGCCGCGTCGCCGCCGTCTTTGTCGTGGAAAATCTGACAGGACATGATCTTCACGCCGTCGTTTTTGCCCGAGCCGCCTGCGATGCCTGCGACGCCCGTGCCGTTGTTGTTCACGGCTGCGACCGTTCCTGCCACGTGCGTGCCGTGGTCCGGTGCATCGCCTTTGGTGCTGATGGTCAGCGTCGTATTGTCGACGAAGTTGAAACCGTGTATGTCGTCAGCATAGCCGTTCGAGTCGTCGTCACGGCCTTCCGAGCCGTTCAGCTCGGCGGTGTTGGTCCACATGTTGGCGGCCAGGTCGGGATGGTCCCACTGCACGCAGTCGTCCACGACCGCGACGATAACGCGCGGGTCGCCCGTGCAGAGCTTCCAAGCCTCGTCGCAGTTGACATCGGCTCCCGCCTTGATCTTCGAATAGATCGACTTGTCGCCGGTGTTGATGTAGTGCCATTGTTTGCCCAGGTGGGGATCGTTGAACCCGACGGCCGCACGGGTCTGCGGCGCAGCGCCGGTTTCGGCCAGCGGGATGACCCGGCCTTCGTGCACGTGCATCAGCTGCTGGTTGAATTCCACCTTGCTCACTTCGGCGATCCGGGCCATGTCGAGGGCCGCCTTGTCGAGATCGGCGTCGTCGTCGAACTCCACGACGTACCAGCGGTGCAGGCCGGCGGCGCGCGTGCGCTCCTCGTTCCGTTCGTCTACCGGGAACAGGCGCTGTAACGCCTTTACCCCGATGCTGCCGAGCACGGCGTCGAAATCAGCGATGCCCGAACGGGTGGCGACGCCGCCCGAACGCGTAACCTGCATGACCGACGATTCGATGCCCGCTACGGCCTCTTCGCCGAAGCAGACCAGCAGTTCGCCCCTGACGGCGTTCTCCGACGAGAATACGAGTTTGGAGGCCGCTTTCGCTTCCGGTTCGGGACCCGTCGCCTGCTCCGTCGCATCCTTGGTGCACGACCCCAGGGCGAGCGCCGCAGACAGGAGCAGCAGGCTCCATAAAGTTGTTGTCCTTGTCATAATCTTATAATCCTAATATTAGTGCATGTCGTGACCGGTGTTTCGTTTCATTGGACCACAGAACCCGACACGGTCGCTCGGACTGTGTCGGGTCGTGTGGAACAATATGCGTCGGTTATTTCAAAACCGGGAGGTTTTCGCGGATTTTGAAATCGGCGCGGCGGCCGATCTGTTTCGGCAGCGGCTCGCATTTCGCCGTCTTCACGCTCAACGTGCGGACGCCGTTGGCGAAGACGTTGGCATTCACAGTCTTTACGGTTGTCGCGTCTATGCGGTTTTCAAACCGGAACTTGGCATTGGCCGGAACGCGGACGCTGCTGAACGGAACCCGCGTGCGGATGCCCTGAACCTTTGCTGCGGAGTTTGCGCCGTTTGCCGTGTAGGCCGTTACGGCCGTACCGATGGGGAAGAAGCACAGGTCGCCGACGTAAGCATCGTTGGCATCGAGTATAGGACAATGCAGATAGGTGTTGAGTTCCGAAAGCTGTTTCGTCGATGCATCCACCTTGAATACGAGCGGATCGTTGGTCGCGTCGCCTTCGGGATCCACATAACTCCACCAAGTATAGATATATGTTCCCGCGGGGTCGTAATTGCTGGAGATACCGCCGAAGATATTGCCGTAGCTTTCATAACCTTTGGCCTGGCCGTCGAGGGTAAGGGTTCCCGCTGCGGAGTCGTACGTTGCATACCACTGGAGGGTCGAGGACGAGTCGCCCAGACCGGAGACGAAGAAATCCGTTGCGCTGCCTGCGGTCGGGTGTACCCGGAATACGTTTTCGCAGGCGTAACCGCTCTCTTCGGAGTAAGACATTCGGTACCGGCCGATGGCGAGAGCGCCCGAATAGGGGATCGCGGCGGTTGCGTGATTCGCTTTGACGATTGCGCTCTTGCCGTAGATATTCGTGGCTTTGACGAGCATGGTGTACGAAGTGTCGTCGAGCAGGTTGATCCAGGCGCTGCCGTAACCGCCTTTGGAGTTGATGGAGGGCATGAACTTCGCGGATTGGTCGGTTCCGTATGCGTCGATCAGTTCCTCTTCGGAGGCTCCTTCGGCAAGCAATGCCTCCAGATTTGCGGTGGGGGTCAGCCAGGTGAACAGCGATTCGAGTTCCGAACCGGTGATTTCGAAATAGAGCGACGATTCGTCCGGGCAGTCGGCCGACTGTTCGGGCCAATTTACCGAAACCAGCCCCAGCATTGCGTCGAGGTCGCACTCGGGGGCGGAGGAACCGCCCTTGCCGGGGAAGAAGAACGATGAGGCGGAAGCCTCGGCTTCCAGGAGTTTGCCTGCTTTGTTTTTGGGCAAGGCGATTACGGTGTAGACACCCGAAGCTTCGAGTTCGGCTTCGACGGAAACCTTCTCGGCTCCGACGGCAAAATCTTTCACTTCGTAGATGTTTTCGGCCGTGCCCGCAGCGATGGCGGCAGCGATTTCATCGGCCGTATCGCTCACGTTGCCCGATGCAAGAACATAACTGATGCCCGTAACGTCGGCGCCGTAGGTGAAGTCGATGACGGCGCTCGCCGTCTCTCCGTCGGCGCTGACCTTCATGCCGTCGTATACGGCGGAGAGCGTATAGTCGACTATTTCGGCGCCCGGCAGCATGATGCGGAACGTACCTTGACTGTTAGCGGGAAATTCGCGATCCAATCCGACGAGTTTTGCGGTCAATCCGTCCTTCGGGAAGGTGATGACGCCGTTGACCAATGTGCCGGGTTCCGCCGAGGCGATCATAAAGTTTCCGTAACCGTTACTGTTTTCGGTAATACCCGACCATTGTTCTTCAATCGTCACTTGAGTCGCATTGCTGCAATCGATGACGATATTGGACGGAGTGTAGCTGAACTGCTCCGAAAGCTCCTCTTGCGTAGCTCCGAAGAATTCGGTCATATAAGGCCAGCCGAGCATCTCTTCAACCATGTAGATACCTTCTTTCGACTTATGGCTGTGTACCGTGACATCGATTTCGAACATATTGCCGGTGAATACATCGCTCAACCAGCCTTCGCGGAATTTGCCGGTTCCCATTTTCACCCACGGCCAGGGCATAACCGTAATATCGAGGCTGCGGTTGCCGTAGGGCGTCGTGTTGTCCTCGTCGTTGATCAGGAACGAAAGGGGGTATTCCTTGCCGTCTTCGAGTTTGGTGCGGTCGAAGGTGATCAGCAGTTCGGAAGTCTCCTTGCCGGCTGCGAACGATACCGACGACGGAATGGTGAACAGACCCGACTCGTCGCTGGCGAGAACCGCTACGGTCAGCGCCTCGTCCTTGGCGATGCGTTTTACCGGGATGGCGATGGAGGAGACGTCGTCGCTGATGCTATGCTGGGTGGTCACATTCTCGGGGAAGTAGACCTGTGCGCCGTCGACCTCGGGACCTGCTTTGAAGTCATCGTCGCTGCAGGCCGTGAACAGCCCCGCGACGATGGCGACAGTCGCCAGAAAGAATATTTTTATACTTTTCATAAATAGCGATGTTTTTTATTTAACAGACTTGACCGTTTGGGTCGGGTTGGGGTTGTTCTTGCCCGCAAGCGCCTTATTCTGCTGTACGGCGTTCAGCGGGAACACGCAGTTCCACCAGGGGGCGCGTCCGTCCGTGGAAAGCTGGGCCATCGGGGGAGCGTTCGTGCCGGTGTCGCCGTTGTGCATGCCGATGTTCAGACGCTTCAGGTCGTAGAAGATGACGCCCTCGCCCCAGAACTCGATCCGCTTCTGGAAAATGATCTCGTCGATCAGGTCGTTGGCCGCCGGAACCGTATAGGCCGGATCGCGGTTGGCCATGAACGACTGCAACAGCGACTTGCCGGTGGTGGCGTCGTAGTGCGCCGTAGCCTCGGCCTCGATCAGGTACATCTCCTCGACACGCATCATCGGGATGCTCGTCACGTTACCCGTGGAATAGTTTCGTTTTTCGCCGTTGGCCGCGTGGAACTTAAACGATGCGTAGGGGGCTATCGTTGCGAACTCCTCCTCGGTCAGGGTCGTATAGGGTGCGATGGCGTCGAACGAGCGGTCGGCTCCGACAAAGCTCTTTTTGCGGAAGTCGCCCGACGAAATGCGGTTGTAGCTGAATACCGAGATACCCGGCTGCGCTCCGTAGCCGTAACCCCAGATAGACTCGGTCGCCATGTGGGCCGACCACGACAGCAGGTTGTTGAGCACGGTGTCGGTGGTCTGGATCATGGCCCACATCCACGACGAATTGACCGTGTTGAACCCGGTCTTCGGGTCGAGCCACTGGCTTTCGGTCATAATCGTGCAGCCCGAAGCGTCGATGGCCTTGCGGGCGTATTCGGCGGCCAGACGGTAAGCGGCGTCGCCGGTCGGAACTTCCGCATACGATTCGGTGAATCCGCCCAGCCAGAGGTAGGCGCGGGCCTTGAGTCCGTAGATCACGGCCAGCGAGGGCAGGTTTTTCGTCGCCGGCGTATAGTTGGCCAGCAGGGTCTCGGCGGTGTTGAGGTCCTCGAAGATGAACTTGAACATCTCCTCACGCGATACGCGCGGGTTGTTTTCCAGTTCCTCCATGCTCGTATCTTCCCGGACGATGGGAACGGTCAGCCCCTTGACGGCTTCCAGCTCGGTCTCGTAGGCGGGACGTTCGGGAGCCTTGGCCGGCAGCGCGTCGTAGAGACGGGCCAGGTCGAGGTAGCAGAGCGCGCGGAAAGTCTTGGCAATGCCCATCATCTCCTCTGCGCCTTCGCTCTGGTTTGCGATGTCGATGGCCTCATTGGCCGTGAAGATGAACTTGTAATAGTTGGTGTAGAAGAACGGGGACATCTTGCCGTTCGCTGCCAATCCGGTCGAGTTGCCCGGATAGAGCCATGCCTGCCAGCGGTCGTAGTACTGGTTGCCGCCCGGCAGGTTGCCGCTGACGGGGAACACCTCGCCGACCATGCGGTCGGTGGCGCCGAAGATGCCCGGGTAGCCGAAGTCGATGTGCTCGCCGAGGTCTATATAGTTGGTGATGAGCACCGTCGGCATCGCAGTGATAAGACCCTCCTTTGCGAACGGAGATTCGGCAGTCTGATCGCTGGTGGCGTATCCGCTTTCGGGGAAGGTCTCCTTGATACAGCCCGAAAGAAGCACGGATGAACCGAGAAGCAGCGCCGTTGTTTTCAGTATGTTGTTCATTTTCATAATATTCGTCGTTTAACAAATTAGAACGTTACGGTTACACCGCCCGAGAAGGTGCGAATCGGGGCGTAGTAGTACGGGTTCGTGATTCCGTTGATGGACTGACGCGGGTCGAGACCCTGACGCTTGGACCAGTACCATACATTGTCGCAGGCGAGGTAGATACGCAGATTCTCGACGAGGAACTTGCGCGTGATACGCTTGGGCAGCGTATATCCGAGCGTGATGTTCTGGATGTTCAGGTACGATGCGCTGGTGAGGAAACGGTCCGAGACGGCTGCCTGATTCGAGTCGTTGTAAGCAAAACGCGGAATGTTCGAACCGGAGTTCTCGGGAGTCCACGAATTGAGCAGGTCGTGGTGGTAGTTGTTTCCGGTCGACGTTCCTGCCGGGGAGTTCATGTAGAACCTGTAGCCCTGGTCGAGAACCTGTCCGCCGAGCTGGTAGGTGAAGCCGATCGAGAAATCGACGCCGTAGAAGCGCAGCGACGTGCCGAAACCGCCGTAAACGTCCGGCAGGGCGTCTCCGTGCATTTCGCGGCCCTCCTGCGAGGCCACCGAGTAATCGGAGGTCTTGATGCGCTCCTTGTTGCCGGCATCATCGGTCTTGTAGGTGTACCACAGCGATTTTCCGGTCTCGGGGTCTACTCCCGCGTAGGTCGGAACGTAGAACGAGAAGACGGATTCCCCTTCAGTGAGGAATTTGGTGTCCTGCCAGCGGCCCACGTGTTTGCCGTCGGCCGTCGTGTTGTTTTTGAACTGCTCCGGCAGGTGGGTCACCTTGTTCTTGTAGTGGGTCATGTTGAGCGAGAAGTCCCACACGAGGTTTTTGGTCCGGATCAGGTCTGCGTTCAGTTCGATTTCGAGACCGCGGTTGACCATGTCGCCGATGTTGGTGAAAATGGTCGTGTAACCCGACTCGATCGGAGTGGCCAGCTCGAACAGCATGTCGGTGGTCTTGCGGTTGAAGACATCGATGCTACCCGACAGACGGTTGTCCCAGAGGCCGAACTCTACGCCGACATTGAGGTTGGCGTTGGTCTCCCAGGTGATGTCGGGGTTGCCTTTCTGGTAGAGTACGCTCGTAACGCCGTCGCCGCTGCTCAGGATCTCGCGGTAGTCGGTATAGCGGTAGTAGGATTCCGCTTTCGATCCGAGGTTGTCGTTACCCTGCGAACCGTACGATGCTTTGACCTTCAGCATGTTGACCCACGAAGCGTTGAACCAGCTCTCGCGGTTGATGATCCAGGCTGCGCCGAGCGACCAGAAGTTGCCCCAGCGGTGGTCGGGGTGGAAGCGCGACGATGCGTCGCGGCGGTACGATCCCGAGAAATAGATGCGGTTGTCGTAGTCGTACTGTCCGCGGAAGAAGTAGCCCTCGTTGTTGTACTCCAGAACCGACGAACCCGACCGCGACGAGTCGACGACGGCGCCGCTGAGTTCGGTGTTGTCCGGCGAGAACATCATGGTCTTCGAGCCGTACAGACCGTAGGATTTGCGGTTGTACATTTCATGGCCGAAGAGCAGGTCGAGGTTGTGGACGTCGGCGAAGGTGTTGGTGTAGGTCAGGAGCTGCTGCATGTTGTAGGCGATCTCCCGACTGTGGCTCTTGAAAACGGCGCCGCCCGATTCGGCGAACTGTCCGTAGTAGGGGTTCGACACCTGCGTACCGCGGGTTTCGTCGAGCGACACGCTTCCGTTGAGGGTCAGTTTCAGGCCCTTGTACAGGGAGAAATCGGCAAAACCGTTGGCCATGAAGGCATTGCCCTCGTTGATGTATTTGTTGAGCTGAATGTCCTGCAGGTCGTTGCTCTTGCCGCCGTTGGTGCGCAGTGCGCCGCCGTTGCGGCCGTCGCCGGTATCGTACATCTTGAATCCGTACTCGTCGATCATAATGTTGCCGTTGCCGTCGCGCATGTAGACCGGATAGATCGGCGCCATGCGGATCGCCGTGGCGAATGCGTTTCCGCCGTCGGCGTTGCCTTCGCCCTGACCGTCGCCGTCGTCGTTGGTTTGGTTGCCGTTGTTCCAGACGAAATGGGTGTAGGACATGTTACCGCCGACTTTCAGCCACTTTTTGGCCTGGTAGTCCGCGCGCAGACGGGCGGTGTAGCGCTCGTTGCTCGAACCGTCGACGATACCCGTGTTGTCCAGATAGCCGAGCGATGCGAAGAAATTGGCGCGGTCCGTCGCGCCGGAAACGCTGACGTTGTACTCCTGACGGAACGACGACGATTTGTAGATTTCGTCGAGCCAGTTGTCGGGTTGCAGGTAGAACTGCTGGCCCTTGGCGTCGGTTACCAGGCGGCCCTGCTTCGCACGCGGATTGAGACGGCCGTTTTCGCCGATGAGGTTCTGGCCGTCGGGCACGGTGAAGACGTTGTAACCCAGACCGCCGGGATCGTTCGACGTCAGCAGCTTGTTGGCGGCGATGTTGGCAGCCAGGGGAGTGTACTTCTGGTCGAGCGTGTAATAGTTGTACAGCGACTTGTAGTGCATCTCGTAGTATTCGCCCGCATCCTCCACGATGTCGTAGGTCTGCAACGCACGGGTGTTGATGCCCCACTTGCCGTCGAAAGTCACGGTGGCCTCGCCGGCCTTCGCACGCTTGGTCGTGACCATGATTACGCCGTTCGCGCCGCGGGAGCCGTACAGGGCGTTCGACGCGGCGTCCTTGAGGACGCTGATCGACTCGATGTCGGCAGCGTTGATGTTGTTGATGTCACCTTCGTAGGGCACGCCGTCTACAACCCAGAGCGGGTCGTTTTTGGCATTCATCGAACCGTAGCCGCGCACGTAAATCTTCTGACCGGAACCCGGACGGCCCGAGGCGGAGGAGAACTGCACGCCGGCGATTTTGCCGACGAGGGCATCCCCGACGTTCGAAGACTGCGTTTTTATCAGATCGTCGGATTTGATCACCTTCGCCGCTCCGGTGAAGGCGTCTTTCTTGGCTGTACCGAAGGCCACTACGATCACGTCGTCGATGGCCTGTGTGTCTTCTTTGAGCGAGATGTTGATTCGGGTCTTGCCTCCGATGGCCACCTTCTGGGTTTCATAGCCGATGAAGGATACGACCAGCGATCCGTTTCCGGGAGCCGTGATGGTGAAGCTACCGTCTCCGTTTGAGGTCGTGCCGACATGCGAGCCGTCGACCATAACCGTTGCTCCGGCGACCGGTTTCCCGTCGGGACCGGTGACTGTTCCGGAAATTTGCTTACTCTGGGCCAGCGAGAGTAATATTCCCCCCCCCAATAAAGCAATTAACGATAGTAGAATTTTTCTTACCATAAGCGTTAATCTAATAGTTTTTTTTTAAAATAAAAAGTTCACAAGCAAAGGTATGAAATTGCTAACTCGTTTACAAATAAATTATTAAAATAATCTACCAATATAACATATGTGTAGAAGATTGGTCGATAACGGTTACGATTTTGGAAATATCATCTCAAGAGGGTTACAAATTGTAATCCCCTTTTTCGGGTGTTTTCGGGTGTTTTGAGCGAATGTGTTAGCTGCGTGAACTTCTGCGTATATGTGAATCGGTCCTCAAAGGCGCTCCCGGACTTTTTCCAGGTCGGTATCGCGGTACAGCGTATCTAGGCGTTTCGAGAGCCGCTCCATGTCACCGTCGAGTTTCGAGTGGGTGATGGTCGCATAAATCTGCGTAGTCCGTATATTCTTATGCCCCAGCAGCTTGCTGATCGTTTCGATCGCCATTCCCTGCGAAAGCGTGATCGTCGTGGCGAAGGTGTGCCGGGCGCAATGGAACGTGATGTGCCGGGGAATGCCCGCCAGAGACATGATGCGTTCGAGGCAGATGTTGCACCAGCCGTTGCTCGGCAGGCGGAATATCCGCGCATTCCGCTGCATCGGTTTGTATTTCAGCAGAATGCTGTACGGTATCGCGAAGATGCGCACATTGACCGCAGATCCTGTTTTGCGGCGGGTGGTGCTGATCCACAGCTGTTTGCCGTCCTGCTGGATATGCTGCGGGGTCAGCGTGCAGAGGTCGATGTAGGAGAGTCCCGTGAAGCAACTGAACAAAAATGCATCGCGTACCAACTGTAAGGTCATGTCGTCGAGGTCCAGACGGATCAGCTTGCGGATTTCGGTCATGGACAGGTAGTTTCGCGCGACGAATTCGCTGCGCAGTTTGTAATTCGCGAAGAGGTCCTTGGCCATGTGGCCCCGGCTGCGGGCCAGCATGAGGATGTGCTTGAACGCGATCATGTAGATCCACGTCGTGTTTTTCTTGTGTCCGCACTCCTGTGCGATGTAGTGGTGGAACCCCGTCAGGAACTCTTTGTCGAGTTCTTTGAACAGCAAATCCTTGCGGTTGAATTTGTCGTTGACGTAGTTTTCGAGATGCTTGTAAACACACCTATATTTATAGTAGGTCGTTTTGCTGCGGCTGATGCCCACCATCCGGCTGAACTCCTCGTTGTGATGCCTGAAGAAGGCCAGCAGCGTTTCGTTGCGCTGGTCGTTGCCGAAATACATCTCCTTGACCATTTTCGGAGTGACCAGGGCATGCTCGTAAAACAGCGTGTTATAACATCTTTCGATGTGGAAACGAATCTGCGAGAGTTGTTCGTTGACACGTGAGGCAACCGCGCTGCGCCCTGCCGCCCGTCCCATACTCACATTCCAGAGATTCGGATTCACGGATAGTTGCGTGGACAGCTGCGTTCGCTGTCCGTTGATCGTAATGCGTCCCATGATCGGCGTGTTTCCATTGCGTAAAGGCGCATTCTTCTTGATGTAAAACAGTACTTTGAACGTGTTTCTCATTCCCTTCCTAACCTTTTTTAAACAATAAACAAACCGCGATAAAGGTAATGATAAAGTTACTGCCAAACGGTATATCAATTGGACCAAATAGCTTATACGGCACGGTTTAACCCTTCTTGTCCGGTAACTATCTGGTAACACAACCCGGACGCACGGAGGTGTCGTCCGTATATCTTACACGCTTAATACCAAACTATTAGGCATTTCTCGGGAAATGCGTTCCGGAACGCTGTAATTATCCTATATCCAGCAGTTTATTATCCGGAATCCGGGGCGATCGTTTTTTATTTTAAAATTTTATTAAAATTAACGCTTATGGTAAGAAAAATTCTACTATCGTTAATTGCCGTTTTGGGGCTTTGTGTATATGGATTCGCCCAAAACCGGCAGGTTTCCGGTAAAGTTGCCGATGCGGAGGGTAAGCCTGTCGCGGGCGCAACCGTTATGGTCGACGGCACGTCGACCGGTACGACCACGGGCACGGACGGTAAATTCACCATCGCCGCACCCGCCGACGCTACGCTGGCGGTTTCGTTCATCGGTTACGAGACCCGGAAAGTGGCTGTCGCCGGAAAGACGCATGTCGAAGTCGTGATGCACGAAGATGCGCAGGCCATCGAGAATGTCGTGGTGACCGCTTTCGGCACGACGACGAAAAAAGACCTTACGGGATCAATCGCCACCATCCGCGGCGAGGAGCTTGCGAAGCGTCAGGTTTCGACCGTTTCGAAAATGCTCGAAGGAGCGGTTCCCGGCGTGCAGCTGACTACGGCCACCAACCAGCCCGGTACGGACGCTGCGATCTACGTCCGCGGCGTCGGTTCGCTCAATGCGGGCACCGGCGCGCTGATCGTGCTCGACGGCTCGCCCTATCAGGGCAGTCTGTCCGACATCAACCCGGCCGACATCGAGTCGATCTCCGTGTCGAAGGACGCCACGGCCAACTCGCTCTACGGTTCGCGCGCCGCGAACGGCGTGGTTTTCATCACGACCAAGCGCGGCAGCCTGGACAATCCCACGATCAGCGTCGACACGCGATTCGGTATCAACACCCGCGCTGTCCCCGAGTATGACATCATCACCGATCCGGGTGAATACCTCGAGGCGCAGTGGCGCACGATGCGCGACACGAAGTGGGCGTCAAGCCCCGAAGAGGGCGGCGGCGATCTGGCTGCCGCGGCGCTCTATGCCTCGCAGGAGGTGCTGGGTGCACACGGAAATTACAACCCCTACAAATATTCGTCGACCTACCTGATCGACCCTGCGACCGGCAAACTCGACCCGTCGGCCCGGCGCATGTACAGCGAGCGCCTGCAGGACGAACTCTTCAAGACCGGATTCCGCAACGAGACGAACGTTTCGGTCAGCGGCGGGAACGAGAAGTCCGATTATTTCATCTCGCTGGGTTACCTCAAGGACGAATCCTATGTGATCGAATCGGATTTCGAGCGTTACAGCGCCCGTGTGAACGTCAACACCAAGCTCCGCAAGTGGATCAAGGTGGGCGCCAACCTCTCCTATGCCCACACGGTGCAGAACAACATCCTGGAGGGCAGCAGCCTTGCTTCGTCGGCGTTCGCCACGGCGCGTTCGTGGGAGCCGGTTTTTCCGGTCTACGCCCGCGATGCCGAGGGGAAAATCAAGTATGACGAAAACGGCGACAAGGTCTACGACCTGGGTACGGGGCAGACCGACGGCACGACGACCCGTCCCGGAACCTCGGGCCAGAACATCATCGCCACGCTGAAGATGGACACGCGCGACATCAAACGCAACAACTTGCAGGGCCGCGCTTACGGGGAGATCTATTTCCTGCGCGACTTCACCTTCACCTCGAGCATGTCGCTGGGCTATCGCGCCTCCGACGAACTGCTGTTCTATAACCCCACGATCGGCGACGGACGCGGTTCCAAGGGCCGGATCAACAAAAAGTCTACGGACGTTTACGATCTGAACCTGATCCAGATGCTCAATTACAAAAAATCCGTCGGACGCCACAATATCAATGCGCTGATCGGGCATGAGTACAACAGCTGGGTGCGCGATTACGCCGAGGTCGAGAAGACGAACATTTACGATCCCAAGAATCCGCAGCTGAACAACGCCGGCGAGATGGGGTCGATCAACGGCTATCAGGACGTGCTGCGCATTCAGGGTTTCTTCGGCAAACTGGAGTACAACTACGACAACCGTTATTATTTCTCGGGCGGTATCCGCCGCGACGGAACCTCGCGTTTCAAATACAATCCCTGGGGCACGTTCTGGTCCGTCGGCGCTTCGTGGCGCATCGGAGCCGAGAAGTTCATGGAGAGTACGCACAGCTGGCTTTCGGAGCTGAAACTCCGCGCCACGTACGGTACGCAGGGTAACGAGGACCTGGCCAACTACTATCCCTATACCGACCAGTATACGGTTACCATTTCCGAAGGCAAGCTGGGTACGGAGATCTATTACTACGGCAATCCCGATCTGACGTGGGAGAAGCAGAAGACGTTCGATCTGGGTCTGGACGTGGGTCTGCTGAACGACCGCATCAACCTGACGATGGACTACTTCATCCGCGTGTCGGACGGTCTGCTCTTCAAGCGTACGAAGGATATTTCGACGGGCCGCGCCTACGACTGGTACAACGTCGGCAAACTGCGCAACTCGGGCTTCGAATTCGACTTGAACGTCAAGCTCATCCAGAAAAAGGACTGGTACTGGGACATGTCGGTCAACGGTTACACCTATGCCAACAAGATGCTCAACCTGCCCGACGAGTACAAAGTCTCGGGCATGCCCAACGGCAACCAGCGCATTTACGAAGGCAAGGACATCTACCGCTGGGAGATGCGGCAGTTCGCAGGTCTGGATGAGAAGGGCAACTCGCTCTGGTATATGGACCGGGATCTCACGGACGGTGAGGGCAACGTTGTGGGCGTGGAGAAAGTCACGACCGGCGATGCTACCGAGGCCACGCAGTACCTGCTGGAGAAGAGCGCGCTTCCCGATTTCACGGGCGGCCTGAACACCACGCTGCGTTGGAAGAGCCTCGACCTGACGATTATGACCAACTTCCAGTTCGGCGGCTACGGCTACGATTACGACTTCTCGGCGTTCAGCAGTGCGAATTTCCCGATGAACCGTCTGAAGAACTATGCCGACGCCTGGAATCCGGAGACCGGGAAAGGTTCGGCGCCGATCTGGAACACGAACGACTCGAACATCAACGCTTCGTCGGATCGTTTCCTGATCAGCAAAACCTACTTCAACCTGCGCAACATCACGCTGGGCTACACCTTCCCGGCGAACTGGATGAGCAAGATCGGCATCAAGAGCGTTCGCGTGTACTTCGCCTGCGACAACGTCTTCTTCGCATCGAAGCGCAAGGGCTACGATCCCCGTACGAGCATGGGCGGTCAGGGCGCGACGGTCGCTTTGAACAGCGTGGACGGTACGTATTATTCGCCGATCCGCACCACTTCGGTAGGTCTCAATATTAACTTCTAAGCAGCGACATTGATATGAAAAAAATACTGATATTTTTAATGAGCGCGGCAGTTGCGGTATCCTGCAGCGACGATATCTTCGACGTGGACCCTTCGGGAAAAGTCTCTTCGGAGACCCGTGACGAGGTGGCCAAGGAGGACCCGGACAAGGTGCTTCAGGGTATCGAGGCGTCCATTTACACCCACTATGCCACCTATTACAAGAACGATCTTCAGTGGCTGACCGGTTTCAAAGGGTTCGAACTTGCGTTCGGCATGACCGGGCAGGACATGACCCTGCTGCTGCAACACAGCATGAACCTTTACATGTATATCAACGACTACTGGCAGGAGGAGTATACGCCGACTTTCAACGTGTGGAACATGTTCTACATTCCGATCGCCACGGCCAATGAGATTCTCGCGACGGCTACCCTCGACGCTTCCGCCGAGTCGGAGACGATGAAGGCCTACCGCGCCCGTGCGCTGACCTCCCGCGCGTTCGGCTACTACCACCTGATCAACGTGTACCAGTATCCCTACTCGGCGGCGAACAAGGACCTTCCGGGCGTGCCTCTGGCCACCGAGGAGACCCTCGGCCAGAATCTGCCGCGCGCCACGATGGAGCAGGTCTACAAACGCATTACCGACGACCTGGACGAAGCGCTGCGTATTTTCGAGGAGATCGGATACGACGACACCGGTTCCCGGACCGATTTCGACGCCAGCGTGGCCGCCATTCTGCGCGCCCGTGTCGCATTGGTCATGGAGGACTGGGGGAAAGCCGTCTCGTTGGCCGACGATATTCTGGCCAAATACACGCTCGTCTCCAAGGAGAACTACAACAGCGGCTTCAACCGTATCGAGAACGTTCCGAGTCTGATCTTCGGCTTCAAGATGACGGCCGACAACTGCCAGACATGGGCTACCTGGTGTTCGCAGATGGACCCCTACATGAGCGGTTATGCGGGTATGTGGGCCGAGCGTCCGATCCACTCCTACCTCTATGCGCGTCTGAATCCGACCGACGTGCGTCGCGGCTGGTGGCTCAACAAGACGGACAATCCGGACCCGGACGCTGCGACGAGCGGTTATGCCTGCCTCCTGCCTTCCAACCTGCCCAATACGCTTGCTTCGGGCGTGAAAGCGCGTTCGGAGTACGTCTCGGTCAAGTTCCGCAGTTACAACGGCGACTGGAACAATACCGATCTGATCTATATGCGCGCCGAAGAGGCCGTCTTCATCAAGGCTGAAGCCGAGGCGCACAGCAACATCGCCGCAGCCAAGAAGACGCTCAAGGATTACGTGACGACCTACCGCGATCCGGGTTATGACATCACGGCCGCTTCGCTCGACGATGTCGTCGAGGAGATCATTCTTCAGAAACGTATCGAGATGTGGATGGAGGGCGCTCTGGAGTGGCTCGACCGCCGGCGTTTGAATATGCCGATTGATCGCCGGGACGATGCCGTGATGACGGCGGCAGGCGTTGCGAACAACCACATTTACAAAGCCATGTGGGAGCAGAACGAATCCGGTATGCGGTTCCAGCTGCCGCGTTCCGTCGTGATTGCCAACCCGGAAATCGGCGAGGCGAACCAGAATAAAACGAATTAAGCGTCTCTGTATCATGCCTGTCAAGTCCGCTGTCCGTTTGGGCAGCGGACTTTTTTCTGATTTCCGGGTCGGTAGTTTTTTTGCCAGGCCGGGAAAAATTTACCGACAAAATTGCATAAGGCATTTGCAGTATTAAATTTTTTGCTTATCTTTGCACCACGATAATAGGGAATACCCCGTTTTTCGCGGATGGTGCCATAGCTCAGTTGGTAGAGCAAAGGACTGAAAATCCTTGTGTCCCCGGTTCGATTCCTGGTGGTACCACTTAAAAATCAACGATTTGCAGAAATGCAGGTCGTTTTTCTTTTCCAGTCGGCGTTCACCGCTACTCTGCGGGAGTCGAACGGAGCCGGATTTGCAGCGCATACGGTGCACATTCGGAAGACGGGGGCGATCCGAAGACCGGGTTGTGAAAACTGTGACGAACGGTCTCCGGCATCAGCTTTTTCGCCGCTGTTCCGGTTGTTTTCGCTGCTTTATACAACAATTTTTTTATTTTTGCATATTTCAAAAAGGCCGAAAAGTGGCTTGAATGGATTTGTATTCGTTATGCTTCCGGCAACTACACGCTTGAAGGTGTCGTTTTAGTCGCCGTGCTACAAGTGTGTAGTAAAAATTGAGTGCATAATTGCGGAAATTTGCATTATGAAATGGCAGCGGCGTAATGAGATTCTGGTGAAACAAGTAGTGGATCGGCTGAAAACAGTCCGCCGGGAGAGAGGCCTTACTCAAGAAAATGTCCGGTTCGACACCGACCTGAACATCGGGCGGATCGAAAGCGGAAGGCATAGCATTTCACTGACGACGCTGGCTGATTTGTGCGATTATTACAATGTTCCTCTGGAGGATTTCTTCAAGAAGATAGTGACGCGCTGAACAGTGAAATGAAAGAACCCGGGGAGTGGAGCCTCGGGTTCTGTTTTTTCGTGTCGGAGTGTTTTCAGAGTCGTTTTTCGTAAGCCAGCCGTTCGCCGCTCCGGTAGACGACTTTCCCGCAATAGGTGAATCCCGTGCGTTCGAGCAGCCGCAGCATGGTCTGGTTGTCGAAGTTGGTGTCGATGCGGAAGGCTTTGACGCCGCGTTCCTGCGCGAGTGTCTCCACACGGTGCAGGAATTCCGCCGCCACGCCGCGGCCCCGTTCCCCGTCGGCGACCGCTATGCGGTGCACCAGCACGTACGGCTCGTCGGTGAGCCATTGTCCGTCGATGGCGTCGTAGGCCGGTTCGCCGTCGAACACCACCGCGCCGTAGGCGATCACTGAAAGCGGGCCTTCCACGCCGGGTTTGCACAATACATATCCGCGGTTGCGGCCGATGTCTGCCGAGATATGTCCCGGGGCGGGATAGCCGTCCTGCCACTGGCGGCTGCCTGCCGCGTGCATCCGTGCCTGTGCCTGGCGGATGATCTGCATGATGCGGTCCGTTTCGCAGGACTGTGCCTGCCGGAAAATCAATTCGTTGTCCATGTTGCAAAAATGGGAAAATATTTGAGACGCCATACTGTCAGGACATTTTTTCTGCCTTTTCGGCAATTTTGTGCCGCGTTTGTGACAATTTATGACATTTTTTCAGTTTCTCCGAACTGGCATAGGATTTGACCGTATCGGATACGAAAGCGCTTCATAAGAGGCGCGAAGATGAAACGAAATGTTAAACCAAATAAAACCAAGGAGGACAAAACTATGGTACCTGTAAGACGTAATCAGAACTGGCTGCCGAGCATTTTCAACGATTTTCTGGGCAACGACTGGCTTGCCGAACGCCACAACACCACGGCTCCGGCCGTCAACATCATCGAGGACGAGAACGAATACAAGGTGGAAGTCGCCGCCCCGGGTATGACCAAGGAGGATTTCAAGGTGCATATCAACGAGGATAACGAGCTGATCGTCACGATGGAGAAAAAGGCCGAGCAGAAGGAGGAGGAGGACAAGAAGAAGGGCACGTATCTGCGTCGCGAGTTTTCCTACACGAAATTCCAGCAGAGCCTGCTGCTGCCCGACAACGTCGTGCGCGAGAAGATCGCGGCCAAGGTCGAGAACGGCGTGATGACCATCGAGATTCCCAAGAAGAAAGAGACGGAAGCCGCCGTTGCGGCCCGCCAGATCGAGGTCAGATAGCCTGCGGCCATTCTATGATGGGGAGGGAGAATCCGTTGAACGGGTTCTCCTTTTTTTGCGACGGCCGCAGTGGGCGACGGGCCGCTGGCGGTCAGCGGGTATGCGGAACGGGCGGAACGGGCGGCCGAGAGGTCGCCCGTCGTTTGTCAGCGTTCGAGGTGGAGAATGGGGTAGGGACGACCCGACGGGTCCAGGGCGTCGCGCGAGACGACGCGGAAACCCATTCGTGCGTAGAATCCCGCGGCCTGCGCGTTCTGTTCGTTCACATCCACGCGTTGCACTCCGCAATGGACCGTGACGTGCTCCACGAGTTCGCGCCCCAGACCTTTTCCGCGCGCGGAGGGCGCGACAAACAGCATTTCGAGCCGGTCGGCTCCGATGCCCGCAAAGGCTGCGAATCCGTTTCCGGAATCCCTTATGACATAGATTTCCGCAGCCGGAAGCGCCTCCTGGCGCACCATGCGGCGGAAAAAGGGGATGTCCTCCGGAGCCAGAAAGTCGTGCGTGGCGCGTACCGACCTCTCCCACAGATCGGTAAGTGCGTCGAGTTCGTGCGCAGCCGGAGATGCGAGACGCTCGACCATGATTATAAAATCGTTACGGGTTGTTTGCGCCGGGTGAAGCTGCGTGCGAGGGCTGCGGCGAAGGGGGTGTGGAAACTCCGTGCTCCGACCGGACATCCCTTGACGCAGGCGCAGCAGCGGATACAGCGCGCAGGGTCGGTGTGCGCCTCGTCGCCCCGCGCGATGGCCTGCGTCGGGCAGATCGCGGCGCAGCGGCCGCAATGGGTGCAGCGGTCGGCATCGCATGCGGGCAGGTAGACGACCGGGTTTTTCTTCTGCCGGCGGCGGTAGCCCACGACGAAACGGATGAAGCGAAGCATCGGCACGAGCGGCGTGTGCACGTCCTTCAGTTTTGCGGCGTCGACCGGGGCAGGCGTTCCCGCCGCGAGTTTTTTGCGCACCGCGGCGCCGAACTCCGCGGCCCGGGCGAGGTCCTGCGCGTCGGGGCGTCCTGCGGCGACGGGGGTTTCGGGGGTGCTGTACGAGTGCTCGCCGACGAATGCCGCTGCGGCTACGGGGACGAATCCCTGCCGGGCGGCGAGCGCGGCCAGCTCCGCGGCGGCCTTTTCGAAGGCCCGGT
>ULRA01058934.1_pt1 | contig 18241 bp, 10 predicted proteins | sample 1954981 | NCBI WGS metagenome assembly ULRA01 (sample SAMEA4835669, study PRJEB28245) | human gut metagenome | biome: gut microbiome; material: fecal sample | place: Denmark | collected 2008
AATACCACTGTAATATTATATCACACCCATCAAACCTTGTCAAGGCGTTTTTTCTGTTTTGTATCCTCTTTGCTTTTTTTACTGCGTTGACCTTTGGTGTATGACGAATTTATTGAAATCATTCTCATTGTAACTTATTTTCATTGACATATGCCTTGTGTTGTGATATTATATATATAAAGGTGTTCTTGTTTAAAAGTTTTTGTATGAGGTGATGAAATTGATGAATGTGAAGAAAAGAATGTTGAGCATTGTCCTGTCTGGCGCAATGGCTGTTTCTACTGCTGTGTCTGCTGGATCGTTCAGTGCCTTTGCCGTGGCGCAATGTGTTGCGTATTCAGGCTCTAATGTGAATGATCAGGACTATGTGCAATGGTCTGACACAGTGAAATCTTACCTGACAGTGTGCGACAACGGCAATTATATGCGTGTCCAGTCAGGCGCTATCGAGGGCAAGCTCCTTGTGGAATATTACAGCTCTGATTTTGAACCGCTCAGCACTAAGCTTATCGACAATGAACTGCCGATCTTTGGCGCTTTCTATGACTCCGGCAATAATTATTATGTCCTTAGCGGTCAGGAAAATCCGAAACAAAACGACTCCCTCGAGGTTTTCCGTATAACGAAGTATGATAAGAATTGGAATAAAATAAAGTCCTGCGGTCTGTATGGAGCTAACACTACAGTTCCATTCGATGCAGGCTCGGCAAGAATGACCCATAGCGGTGACCACCTGCTTGTGAGAACCTGCCACAAAATGTATAAATCAAGCGACGGCAATAATCATCAGGCTAATGTTACCATTGAAGTGGATATGCCTTCAATGACTATCACTGATTCATATACCGGCATCATGAACGTTGATTATGGCTATGTTAGCCACTCCTTCAATCAGTTTATAAAAACCGACGGCAACCATATAGTCGCCCTCGACCATGGTGACGCTCATCCACGTTCTGCCGTTCTGGTGAAGTATAATTCTGATTTTACTACAGGCAAATTCTTCCCAAGCTATTTTGATAAGGTCAGCAATATCGACGTTGTAACATACCCTGAATATACCTCCGGTCACTATAACTATACAGGTGCGGCTATAGGCGGCTTTGATGTGTCATCATCAAGCTATATCGTGGCACAGAGTACAGTTGACCTTGATTATATCAATACGTCAGAAACACGAAACGTCTACGTTTCCTCTGTTTCAAAGGACCTTTCCACAAACAAGCTCAATAAGATAACTTCTTATGCAGAGGGTACAGACTCAGCTTCTGCTCCACAGCTTGTGAAGATAAATAATAACAGCTTTTTGCTATTGTGGGCCAGAGATACAAAGGTAAGCTGTGTGAAGCTAAACGCTGACGGCACAGTAAACGGCAGTATACACACCTTTGAGGGAAGTCTTTCAGATTGCCAGCCTGTTATCAAAAACGGCAGAGCAGTTTGGTATGTTTACGATAAAAATAACGTGACCTTCAACTCCCTGAACCTTTCAAATCTTGACGATATCAAGACGGTTGACGTCAAAACAGGTCATGACTACGAAACAAAGTACGCATCAAAAACTGACGGCACTGTAACACAGACCTGCAAGTCTTGCGGTTATGTGAATAAGTTCACAGTTCCGACCTCTACCACTGTTTATTGGCGCACAGACATTTCGAATACGTCCTTTTCAAGCGTATTGAGCAAAACTCAGTTCAGTGTGGGCGACAGCATTGATTTCTGGCTTTATGACGATACAGACTACACAGTTGAATTTTCTGATCGCAGCATGGTAAGTGTAAATAAGCTTGAAAACTATGCTAATGATATCAGACGTATCACATTCAAAAACGGCGGTTCACTCACTGTAAAAATTTATCCTACATACAATCCGTCTGTAGCAAAGACATACAAACTCACCTGCGGATGCACGAGCCACACATATGGCAGTGCTGTTATCACAAAACAGCCTACCTGCACATCAGAGGGTACAAAAACAAAAACTTGTACACAGTGCGGAGCAACAGTAACAGAAACAATTGCAAAGCTTTCCCACAGCTACACAACCACAGTTGTTGCACCTACTTGCACTGCTGACGGCTATACACTCCACAAGTGTTCTGTTTGCGGTACTTCATACAAGGATAACACAACTAAGGCAACAGGTCACAGCTACGGAAATTCTGTTGTAACAAAACAGCCTACCTGCACATCAGAGGGTACAAAAATAAAGACTTGCACAAAGTGCAATGCGACAGTTACAGAAACTATAGCAAAGACTTCACACAAATATGCTGACACAGTTGTTGCACCTACTTGCACTACTAACGGCTACACTCTCCACAAGTGTTCTGTTTGCGGTACTTCATACAAGGATAGCACAACTAAGGCAACAGGTCACAGCTACGGAAATTCTGTTGTAACAAAACAGCCTACCTGCACATCAGAGGGTACAAAAATAAAGACTTGCACAAAGTGCAATGTGACAGTTACAGAAAAGCTTCCTGCAAAGGGTCACACTGCAGTTACCGACAAGGGCTACCCTGCTACTTGCACCACCGCAGGCAAAACAGACGGCTCACATTGCTCAGTTTGCAATACTGTTATCAAGGTTCAGACAGTGATAAATGCCACAGGTCACAAGTCAAGCGGTTGGATAGTTGACAAGGCGGCTTCTATCGGAGTTAAAGGCTCAAAACACAAGGAATGTACAGTCTGCAAGAAAGTTCTTGAAACGGCTGAAATTCCTGCACTTTCAAGAATTAGCATTTCAAAGGCAAGCGTGACACTTTCCACTTCGACCTACGCATATGACGGCAAAGCAAAGAAGCCTGGTGTAACGGTCAAGCTAAACGGCAAAACTTTGAAGAATGGTACAGATTACACAGTTTCTTATTCAAACAACACCAAGGTAGGCACAGCAAAGGTCACTATCACAGGCAAGGGCAATTACACAGGCTTAGTTTCTAAGACCTACAGTATCAAAAATAACTTCAAGAAAGCCACAGTTTCGGGCATTTCCACAAAGGCTTTCACTGGCAAGAACATCACTCAGAGCATTACTGTTAAATACAATGGCAAAACGCTGAAAAATGGCACTGACTATACAGTTTCCTACTCAAACAACAAGAATATAGGTACTGCCACTGTAAAAATCACAGGAAAAGGCTCTTACACAGGCACTATCACAAAGACGTTCAAGATAAATCCTGCCAAGCAGGAGATACAGAAGCTCACGGCAAAGAGTAAGGCATTCTTTGTGGACTGGGCGCAGAAAGGCTCGGCTACTGGATATGAAATTCAGTACGCTACCAACTCAAAGTTCACAAGTGCAAAGAAAGTTACCATAACAAACAATAAGACCGACACCAAGACTATTTCAAAGCTTTCAGGCAAAAAGAAATATTACGTTCGTGTTCGTTCGTACACAACTGTAAAGGGTACTAAGTATTATGGTGCTTGGTCGGCTTCAAAGAGTGTTACTACTAAGAAATAATTTTATATGAGAACAGCGTATCGCAGGGGGCTGCGGTACGCTGTTTTATTTTTACTTTGATATTGCAGTTCGAGGCCTCAAAAATTATTCTTTCCCTAGTCTTTCAGAAACTTCAAGCACCAATCGTTGGTCTTTTTCCGAAAGTTTCGATACGCTCTCAACTATTTTCTGCGTTAGTGCAGGATTTTTGCTGCCATCGTCGAAAAACTGCTTCGGAGTGACTTCAAGATACTCGCAAATGGCAAGAAATTCACCAAGGGACGGCATCGTCCGTCCTGACGATATGCTTTGGATATATCCCTTACTGTGACCGAGTGCAAGGCTCATCTTGTATTCGGACACATTTTTTTGCAATCTAAGCTGCGTAATTCTGTTGCTGATATCCTTTTCCGTCATTTTCATTCTCCCTCCGTCGATTTGTATCACTATACCTATTATAATATATATAATGTGACGATATTACCGCTTATATTAGTATTATTTCTTGACATATACCGCTAGAAAGGGTTATAATGTAAAAGTAAACTAATTTTAAACGGACATACCTTTGTCTGGCAATTATGCTATACTGAAAGCAAGATAAAACGACAAAATACGATGATCTGCCGCACCAATAATTTGACATTTTTGGTTAAAATAAAAAAATATTCTTCGAAAACGTTATACTAAGCAGCCAGCTTAACAAATTCAAAATCAAATGTGGTATAATTGTAAGAAAGAGGGGTAATAAAATGGAAAATGAACGTTTAGACAGAGTACTTGAAATATTTTATCGGCTTTTGCACGGCGAGGTCGTTTCTAACAAGCTTATTGCGGAGGAGTATGGGATATCATCCAAAAGCGTCAGTCGTGACATTGCAAGGATAAACGATTTTCTTGCGGAATACAGGGAGCTTATGCAAAATGCCGAGGTCACATATTCGCACAAGGACAGGGCTTACATACTTAAAAGCGACGAGTTTCTGAAAAATCAGGAGCTTTTTGCCTTGGTAAAAGTGATACTCGGGGCACGTTGTTTCAGCAAAGAAGATATGATATTCATTGTATCTAAGCTGAGAAAGTTTACCACTGCCAATGACCGAAAGCTTCTTGATGAGGTGATACGCAGGGAGATATATCATTATCACGAGGTGCGCTCTGACTGCGACAGCGTGATAAACAATCTTTGGCGTCTTGTGCAGTGCATTGATGGTAAGAAGGTCATTTCGGTGACATATCTGAAAATGGACAGGAGCGAAGTTGTTAGGAAGCTGAAGCCTGCGGCGATAATGTTCAGCGAATATTATTTTTATCTTATCGCATATGCGGCAGATGATACCCAGTACAAGGCGAGGTATTTCCGCATTGACAGGATAAAAAATATTGTTGAGCACAGGGAGAATTTCCAGCTTGATCGTGAGCACAGCTTTGACGAGGGCGACCTGCGTGAGAAAAATCAGTTTATGTTTCCAGGGGACAACGTGCGGATAACCTTTGAGTTTTCGGGGCTGTCTTTGCAGGCTGTTCTTGACAGGCTGCCCACCGCAAAAGTCATTGAGCAGAACGGCACAAAGAGCGTTATCACTGCCGAGGTCAACTACGGCAGGGGGATAATAATGTACCTGCTCTCCCAAGGCTCGTGGGTAAAAGTCTTTGAGCCAAAACCGCTGGTGGAGGATATGCTGGCAGAGATCAGGGCGATGGGGGAAAGGTATGAGGAGAAATGATTTTACAGCGGTAATAATTAACTATTAAATACAAAGATCAGGTTAGGATGTATAATATGAGTGAAATATTGAAATTAGAAAATGAGGGACTTGCCGTTGAATTTGAAGTCATACCGGCCGTAAGTGAAACTGACATTAAGCAGAGCGGCTATGACATCGACGCTGCGATAAAAGATATAGATAATTGTCTAAACATCACAAATAAAAAAATCGAAGCTCTTAATTCCGAAATAGATAGGCTTACTAATCACGCTGACGGAATGGATTATATTGTGGCAGTTGTAAGCGGAATATTAGCAGGAGCAATTGATTCTATATGGGTTGGAGATTTTTCATTAGATCGTGCAAATGAATATGGTGATAATAAAGTAAATAACTTTGTGATTAAAATTGCACAAAAAGCGGGTTATACAGGTGATGATCTTAATGGTGCAGTAAAATATCTTGAAAAGAATTATGCCATCGTTGCCGATAAAGCTACAAATGATTTCGGCGGAGGTTTACAGCACCATTTACGAGATTTCTCACATCACCCAACACTTATAGGTTTATTTTTCTCTATGCTTACTCAGTTTACACATAAATTATATGGCACAGACGTAGCCGGACACTTTAAAGTGGTTGAAGTGTCTCAAGCAGACCTGATCTTGATCGGTAAGAATTTGCCTGAGAAAATTACATTTGGATTGATCAACTGGTTTTTTCATATGATAAGCGATATGGCTGGCTCATCTTCTTCGATCAGCAAAGGTAATACCGGAACTGGTTTGCCCGGTCCTTTAGTTTCATTTTTAAAGGAAATATCGGCACTTCCAATATTCCGTAAACTTGATGATAATGGATATAAGAAGTTTTCTGTTTGGATATCTAAACTCTTTAACGGAACATTGCTTGCAAAAAAAGATGAAAACGGGAAAATAATAGAAGCTGTAAAATTTGATCTGAGGACTGAAATAGGCGTTGCCAATGAATTAAAAAGGCAAGCTGTTCCAGTGATTATAAACGAATGCATTGTTCGTGGTTTTTATTTTATAAGAAGATTATGCAATGAAATAAAATCAAAGGATATCAGGTCATTTGATGAAATGTCACGAGTTGATTGGAAAGCAACTTTACCATTCAAAAATCGCACTATAGTGCGTATGCTTACAATCTCAACTGGAACGTTTATGGCTTTTGATTTAATTGACGCTGCAATAAGATCAGCGGCAAAGTCAGGCGGTAATGCAGCAGTTTTTGCAAAAGAGTTTATTCTCAAAGTGAATTTTGTAGGTGTGGGCAGATTTGCTATTGCCGCTGGCACGGATATCGGTATGGGCATAAAACGAAATAAACTTAGGAATGAGCGTATGCAGCTCTATACAACAAGTATTAGATTACTAAATGCCAAGGTATATTATTGTGAAGCAAATATGTGGATAGCAGCCGAGGATGCAGGAAAGAGTATCGAAGAAGCATATCAGGTAATGATCGTGTCTGTAGAACGCTATCAAGAAAGTATACAACAAATTTCAGAAGATATGAAAAAATTAGATAAACTTATACCAGAAGCTGAAAAGAATAACCCAGGACTTACAGATGATATTTATGACATCTTGAAGTGGGGATAATAAAAAAGGAGTGTTACATATGAGTAATGAACTTGAAATTTTTAAGGTCAATCAATCTGAACTTCCAAACATCATTACAGATCAATGGCGTGATATACAAGGTTTGGAAGATAAGGTGAAGAAGTCTGTTAAAATGGCTCAGACTGCAAAAACTTCTGCTGACAGGGCTTATGGCAAATCAGCAGGTTTGGGACACAAAAAAGAAGCTATTGAATCTTTGCAGGAAGCTTCTGTTGATCTTGCAGAATCACAAGTACAGGTCGTTGAGGCACAACAACTTTCTTTTGAATATCAGAAGAAGCTAAGCGAGATAACCAAGTATCTGTTTGCACTTGGCGTAAGTAATATAGCTGCCAACAGGACAGTTGTTCGTGAATTGGAGTTAAAGCTGAGAGGTGCTTCAGAGGGGGAGCTTTCCGACTTGGCAAGAAAAGAAGTTCTGAGCGTTATATCCCAGTTGAAAGCTCAGGAAGATATGATGAATAAGCAAAAGCAAATGTCTGAAACGTTAAAATCACAGGATAAAACGATATCAGAACATCAAAAGAAAGCGGAACATCACGATGAAGTCCTTGCAAAAATGGCGCAAAAAGACAAAGAACAAGACCTGACGCTATCTAAACACACTAAAAAAGATCTTGAACATGATCGTCTTTTAGCTGAAAGAAAACAGAAAGACGAGGAGCAGGACAAATGGCTTTCTGAGCAGGCTGAAAAAGACCTTGAACATGACAGACTCTTGGCGGAAAGAAAACAAAAAGACGAAGAACAGGACAAATGGCTTTCTGAGCAGGCTGAAAAAGACCTTGAACATGACAGACTCTTGGCGGAAAGAAAACAAAAAGACGAAGAACAGGACAAATGGCTTTCTGAGCAGGCTGAAAAAGACCTTGAACATGACAGACTCTTGGCGGAAAGAAAACAAAAAGACGAAGAACAGGACAAATGGCTTTCTGAGCAGGCTAAAAAAGATCGTGAACATGACAATCTCTTGGCGGAAAGAAAACAGAAAGACGAAGAACAGGACAAATGGCTATCCGAACAGGCAGAAAAGGATCGTGAACACGATAGACTCTTAGAGGAAAGAAAGCAGAAAGATGAAGAACAAGACAGCAAGCTTTTGGAACATCAGGAATCATTAGACGTAATTATGGAAAGAGATAAATCCCAGGATAAAGCCATAAATAAACTTACAGATGAAAACAAAAAGCTTATGAAACTAGTCGAAGACCTGACAGCAACCAAAAGTGATAAAAAAGCAACTATTATTTCATACATAGTTGCTGGAACATCATTGCTTTTGTCAATTGTTCATTTCTTTATTTGATCATAAACTATATTACTTACTTATTTTAAACACTTTGTTTTCCATAACCACCCATCCTGTATAGTAACCGTCAAATCCTCCGCACCCTCCCCCCCAAAAAAATCAGACCCTGCAAGGAATCACCGTCCCTGCAGGGTCATATTCATTCATTGTCTTTGAATTTAAAATTTTTGTATACATACCTGATCATATTGTATTTGATCTCAGCTTTATTCAGCCCAAGGCAATAATATCGTTCCCGCTGGCTTTGAAAACAGCTCCGTCAGATATTTCTCTGCGTCAAGTCCATTCGTCTGAGCCGTTGAAATAAGTGAATATAGTGCGGAACTTGCTTTGGCTCCGTTGGCTGTGTTGCTGAAAAGCCAGTTTTTTCTGCCGATGGCAAACGGCATTATCGCATTTTCTGCCCTGTCGTTGTCTATGGGAACATCTCCGTTTTCTAGAAATGTGTAAAGATATTTTTTCTCATTGACATTTCACTGACTGGGCGGTATCCGCAAAGCCCTCTGCAAGCTCCGTCAAGAAGGTGGTGACTTACACTGTGAAGTGTGGGGACACGCTCTCGGCTATAGCTCAACGCTGCAAGACTACTGTTGTGAAGCTTGTCAAGGACAATGGTATCAAGAATCCGAACATCATTTACGCAGGACAGAAAATTAAAATCAAGTAGGTAGTAAGACAGCCGACAAGGGTTATTCCTTGTCGGCTGTTTTCATATCTTCATCTATTAACTTGTTAATGTACCCGTTGATACTCATGCCCTTACTTTCTGCATAGGCTTTTAGTTCTTCTCTCCTGCCTTTCTTGACAACTAAACTTATTCTGTCATATGCCTTTTCATTATATAGTCTTTTACTGGCTGTTGATGTTTTACCACTCATAGTTGCACCTCCTTATTCTATATTATAGCATACTTGAAGCACTTACGCAAGTATGCTATAATAATATCATCAAAGAACGAAAGGAGTGAAACCAATGGGTAAGAAAAAGAAAAAGCGGCTCAAAAGAGCCGCCGCTTAGATAATGAAGCCCTCGCAAAGCTACTCATTATCAAAGCAATTTTAGAACTCGCTGAAAGTTTACTGAAGCTTATCGACAAGCTTACAGACTAACAGCATTCCGCAAGAGAGCCGAAAGGCTCTTCGCTGCGGATATTATATCACACAAAAGGAGAAATGTCAAATGAAGATCATAAGCATTATTCTTAATGTGGCTGAGATAGTTATTCTTATAGCCGCCATAATCGTATTTTTCAGAAAAAAGTGATTAAATATTCGGAGGTAAAAACATGAAAGTTACAGTACAGAAGATACGTTGCGGTCGGAGAAAGTATATCAGATAGTAGTTCAGCCGTATCAGGGTGATCTGAGGCGGCTGTTTTTGCGTACACGAATTATACACGATAAAGCTGAATTGTAAATATATGCTTGTGAAATGCGGAACAAATGAAACGGCTTAAATGATGTAAATGCGTGGTTTACAAGCAATTTTATAAAGCAATAAAAAGTGGAGTGAAGTGGTATATTTAATCTCTCCATCTCCGCCAGTCACTCGCCGTGACGGGCATTGTCCGTCATGGCTTTTTTTGTTATCAAACTTCAGTCCCGCTCAATAAGTTTGTTTGTAAACTTTACAAAGTAGGGGGCGTGCCCCTGCACCCAATCCGCTATCATTTATGGTAGCGGATTTTTTCGCCCCCGCCCATAGGTATGATACGCTGGGAGGGGTTTGATGCTCGCCGTGACGGGCATTTTATGTACTCATGCCCCTTGTGCATATGTGCTAAGCCCGCAAGATCGCAATTGTATGTAATGTCAAAAAGGTGCAGATAGTCTTGACAAAAGGCTGGACGTCTGTTAAACTTATCCTAAGCAAAGACCGGGGACGACACCCATAGAAAATAACAGCGTCGGAGCTAAACGCAAGCCTGTGTAATACAGGTGCTAATTTAATATAGCTGTGCAAGGGGGAGATACCCATAGAAAAAAACGTTATTGTTACAGACATAAACGGAAAACGAATCGGAGCCACCTATCCCAAAAGGGCTAAGGGGCTTGTTAAGAACGGTCGGGCAGAGTATGCAAGCGACTGTGAAAAATGTACTATAAGAATGTTGGATACTCATAAGCCGACCGTGGATGTTACGGAGGTAAATAATATGGGTAAAGTAATAGATTTTGATCCTAGAGATTTTAAGGCAGATAAGTCCTGCGAAAACAATGTCATAGCTAAATATTTTGTGACCGATAAGGACGGCGAAAACGTTATTGCCTATTCTATTGGAAACTGGAATTGGGATTGGACGCAGATATGCTGTGACAAAAAGCTTGAGAAAAATACCGACTATGTTTTCAGATTTGTGATAGTCGGAGGCTATTGCAATACGTGCAATGAAACTTCTCGTTTTGAGATCGTGCCTATGCCAGACGGCAGTTTTACCGATGAAGCTTACGAAGACAGATACACCTACGATCTGGCTCAGAACAGATATAAGCCTGTTTTATGCAAAAAGACCGATGAGGGTATGCTGAGGCTTTTTGAGATACCTTTCAGCACCTTTGATTGCGAAGATTTCAGGTTTGTATTCATTGCTATGCACGCTGTTGCAACGCTTTATGCGCCAAAAGAGTTTTCAGCTTATGCAGACCTTGAGGATACGAATTTTGACCAGCTTCGTGATGAGATCAACAGCAAAAACAGCGAGGATAATTCTGCAAATGTGGTGATGGATTTCACAGGCGCTCATGTCACACGCTCGACTGTCACCGATCTGCTGACAATGGCTCGTTTTGGTAAAAGCGAGAATGTTTGTATTGATTTTACAGGAGCTTTCATAGAGGACGATAAGCCGGACGATATTCAGGCTGATGCAGATGATACCGGGTCTGACGATATTGCTGTTGAGCTTATGGACGTTGCAGACAACTGAGCTTCGCAGGAAGATATACTTTACTAAGATATTATGATTTAATAAGTTGATCCAAACAGGGAAACCCATTGATCGGGTTTCTCTGTTTTTTTTCGCACAAAAAACCACCCACAGCCAAAATCAGCCGTGGGTGGCAATATCATTTTAAATTAACACTATCCCTTATTTGTTCAATGCTATCTTGCCCATTGCGTCAGCCTGCATGATAGCGTCATAAAGCTCGATAGGCTGTACGTCGCCTGCAAGATTGTGGATAGTTTCGCCTGGGATACAAGCGTTCTTTGCAATAGTTTCTACCTGCTCAGGTGTAGTTACACCTATCTCCTCAAGTGTGACAGGAAGTCCCACTTCAAGGCAGAAGTTCTGTACCTCTTCAAACTCTTCCTTTGGCGCACCCTCAAGTACAAGCTGAACCAGTGTACCAAGGGCTACACAACAGCCGTGGTCTGCGTGCTTGATTCCCAATGATGTTACGCCATTGTAGAACGAGTGTGCAGCCGCACAGTTTACGTTGTCTGCTCCAACGCCTGAAAGATATACGTTAGCCTCGCAGATAGCTTCAAGGGCAGGTGTAACTGCGTGTACCTTGCAAGCCTCAACTGCCTGCTTGCCGTATGTTTTCAGCGTGTCATAGCAAAGTCTTGCAAGTGCCTGTCCTGCTCTTGTGATGCCTGTGCCTTCAAGGCTTGCAGACTCTGTTCTTATGGAAGCTCTGCCCTCAAAATATGTACCAAGTGCATCGCCCATGCCTGCAATAAGGAACTTTACAGGTGCGTTTGCGATAACTGTTGTGTCTACCATTACTGCGTCTGGATTGGTAGGATAGAAAAGATATTTGTCAAAGCTGTGGTCATCATTGTATATTACTGACAGACCTGTACATGGCGCATCTGTTGCCGCAACTGTAGGCACGATAACAATGTGCTTGCCTGTGTAGTATGCTGTAGCTTTTGCAGTATCAACTGCGCTTCCGCCGCCAACTGCAACTACTGTGTCGATGTTGTCAGCCTTTACTATCTCTTCCATTTTGGCTATCTCGCCCTTGCTTGATATACCACCAAATACTTCATAGCGTCTGTAATCGTCAAGTTCGCCAAAGCTTTTCTCTATCTTGTCATGACAGGCTTTGTAGCCACTGTTTGAACATACAAACAGCCACCTTTTGCCCATATAGCCCATTTCTTCATGAAACTTAAGTGTAGCATCTCTGCCCTGAACATATTTGAGCGGCTCACGCATTGCTCTGAGTCTTCCCATCATAATGAATTACCTCCGATTTGTTTGATTTATTAACTTTATACGGAATTCTCTCCGTATTTTCAATTAGATTATAGCATTTTGCACAAAAGATACAAGAAACATTTTATTAATGATATGTGAATTATTTGTTGTGGCAACATTTGAAAATGTAAAGCTTGGAGGACGATAAAACAGAAAAAGCGGAGGCTCTTTGCGAGCTTTCCGCTTTTTTCATATGTTCAGCATTACGGAAGCGTAAAACATTCCGTCACCGTATTCAAATTTAGCTACGCCATTGTATTTTGCGGCAATGTTCTTGACAGACTCTGTGCCGATCCCTTTGCCTTTGCGTTTTGAGGAAAGGAAACCGCCTTCTGGGTCGGTGAGTATAGTTCCGGTGAAGGTGTTGTCCACCGCCAGGCATAGGGAATAGCTGTCAGCCTTTGCTCTGATTATTATTTTTTTATTCTTTGCACTGTCAGACACGCAGCCGTGAATGGCGTTTTCGATAAGATTTCCGAAAAGCACAGAGAGGTCGGTTATGTCTATTTTTATATCATCTGGTATGTCAGCGCTCACCTTGTATTCAATGCCGCTGCTTTCCGCTATTTGAGCAAAATATGCAAGAAGTGCGCTTACAGATGTGTTTTTGCAGTAAATGCGTTCTGATATATCGGGCATAGAATCCCTGAAAGAATTGAGATATTCCGAAAGCTTATCATATTCGCCCTTTTTCAGAAGCTCCTGCATAAGAGCGATATGATGTCTGACATCATGCTTATAGCGTCTTGTTTCTTTTATCTTATCCTGCAAATAGTCATATTGCAGGTTCTGCATTTCAAGCAGGTGGTTATTTTCCTGAAGCCGCAGATTTTTCTGCTGTTCGATGACCAGCCGTGCCACGATGTAATACACCAGAAACGCCCCTGCGTTTATAAAGAAAAGAGCTATGGTGTTCTTTGGCTCCAGAGCAAGCTCTAAGCTGCTTTTTGTAGAGTTGCCGTAGAGAGTATAGTACCATATTATATAGAACGTAAATGGGATAAGCCAAAGATAGCGCCACTCCAGACCTGACGGCTCTCTTTCCACCGCAGGTGTGTAGACCTTTTTCATGTAGATAAAAAGCGGCCCCCATACCACGGCTTCTGTCATAAGCATACAAAGGGAAAACGACCAGCGGTATGACTCATAGGCAAGTGACGGGAACAGAATACCCTCCAGACACTTTGAGGTAATGACGATAAAGCTTGCGTTATTTGAAAGCAGAAGCAGTGTGAAGCCTGTTTTGCCGACCTTGACCTTCACAGCGAAAAAGTAAAAAGCCGCATAGAGCAGGGTGCTGACTGCACTTAGCAGACCTGCATTTGTGCTGAAAAATGCCGCCTGCCAGCCTAAGAAGATCTGCACCAGTGAAAGAGCCACAACAAGTCCCACAGTAGCTGTTTTGGAAAAGCGAAGCCTATGCCGGAAGGGATAAAGGGCAAGCACCATAAGTGGCAGAAAATTCAGAAGGGAATATATGCCCACTTCCACAAGGCGGTATAAAGGAGGCATTACTGCTCACCGCCTTTTCGCAGATCACTGAAGCGAAACTGAGCGAAGGCGTCTAATGTTTCTCTGGATTTTCGGCGACTTATGGGGATATGTGTGCCGTCGCTCATTATGAAAAGGTCGCTTTTTTGCTGGGCTATCTCATAGAAATTCACGATGACGCCTTTGGTGGAGGTGTAAAAGTATGAATGACTGCAAAAAATGCTCTCGATCTCAGCGAAAGAATTTCTTGAAACTATGCTTTCACCGTCTGTGCAATGGATTGTCACGATATGTGACGCACAGTCTATGTAGATAACATTTCTGAGTATCACATTTTGACCGTCGGGAAGCTTAACGGAACGCATACGATCAATTTCATCAGAACCGATCCGGTCAAGCATGGCTTTTACTTTGTCAGCCTGAAAGGGCTTACAAAGATAGTAGCAGGCGTTGAGGTCGTAGCTTTCGCTTGCAAACTCGTTGCTTGAAGTGCCGAATGCGATATGCACGTTTTTGTCTGTTTCACGAAGCTTTTCTGCGACCTCTATCCCTGTCATTTTCCCCATGAATATATCAAGCACCACCAGATCATAAGCTCCCATCTGCCAACATGACAAAAAGCTTTCTCCGCTTGAAAACGTATCTATCTGACAGCTGTGGGCGGTTTGTTCGGAAATATATTCATGAAGAAGTGCAAGGTCGTTTTTATTATCGTCTACCAATGCCACTCTCATACTGTAAAAATCCTTTCTTATACATGATTCCTTAATATATAATAACACACATCAAAGCAAAATTCAAGCATTATTCATTTATTTTGTTACCGCTTGTGCAGATTTTTGACCGTTTGTGCTAAATTTATTGACAAAGTGTGTAGTCTGTGTTAAAATAATCGTGTAAAATTATGTTCTGAGTAAAAAAGAAATATCAGCAACGAAAAATATTATGGAGGAATTAGAATGAAAAAGAAAATTTTAAGTCTTTTGGTGACGGGCTGTCTTTTGTTTGTGCCGACAACGGCATTTGCAGACGATAATAAGACGGTAATAAAAACTGTTGACGACCTGTTGGCATTTTCAAAAGCAGTAAACGATGGCGATTTTAACGGCAAGACAGACGCTGTTGTAGTTCTCGATAAGGATCTTGACTTAACGGGCATTGATTGGACACCTATTGGAAATGTTTTTAACGCAAAGGGTGAACTTCAGAATTATTTCAGCGGTAAATTTTACGGAAACGGTCATACGATATCAAATATTGACTTTACACCTATCTATGGCAAAGACGTGTTGGTCGGTTTCTTTGGCGATATTGAGGAAGCAGAGGTATCAGGTCTGACTATAGAGGGAAATCTGGATGTGACAAATACTGATAACGACTATACTTTTTATGGCACTATTGCAGGATTTGCAGGTGATTGTACTATTACTGATTGTGTGTCAAACGTATCTTTCAACAATAACGGCAAATATGTTTATGGCTTAATGGGCATGGTAGGTCAGGCAGACGCCACAACTTTTGAGTATTGTGAGAACACAGCAGACATAACTATCTCAGGCGACAGCGGAAGTCTTTATGTGGGCGGTATAGTTGGATATGCACAGAATGGAACGGAAGTCCGCTATTGTTCAAGCACAGGCGATATGGTATATGCTGCACCAGACGCCGGCGGTATCGTAGGACGTTTGTATGGCGATTCCAAGGTTATAAACAGCTATGTTACAGGAAAACTCACGCCGGTTGGCAACGGAACCACAGATGTAGGCGGTATTGTTGGTTCAGTAGCCGGCGGTTCTGTAAGTGATTGCTATTTTGCAGGAGAAATTGACCTTTCACAGTACTCAGCCAAAAAGCCATATACACGTTTCGGCGGAATAGTGGGGAAGGATTCCTCGTCTACAACTGACTTTAAAAACAACTATTTCACAGAAACAGAAAATGTTGAAGCTTGCGGTTCAAATAAAGAAGCAGGCAAGGCTAAATCATATGACTATATGACAACAAAAGAATTTTATGACGAGCTGACAGCCGACGGTGCAAAGTATCAGTATGTTGAGGGAAAAACGCCTGTCCTGCCAACTAAGGAATATGCAGTTGATTTTGAAGTAACACCTGCTGACCTGAAAAATGTTGTAATAAAGGTAGACGGAAAAGAGATAACAAACAATACTGCAATGCTTACATCAGGCACTTACACAGTAGAGGTAACTGCTGACGATTGCGAGCCTCTCAGCAAGGAAATAACTATTTCAGCAGATATCGCAACACATACACAGGTTTTTGAACTTGCATACAAGTCAGCAGACTACACAGAGCTTGACAAGGCAGAGGAAGCCGCAAAGGCTCTCAACAAAGACGATTATGAGGACTTCTCAGAAGTCGAAAAGGCCCTTGCAGCTATCGACAGAACGAAGAACATCACAGAGCAGGCTGATGTTGACGCTATGGTAAAGGCTATAAATGACGCTGTGGCAAACCTTGTAAAGAAAACACCTGCTTCTTCACAGCCTGACAGTTCCGCTTCTGACAGCTCATCAGCCGACAGCAAGTCAGACAGCAGCTCAAAGGCGGCTTCAAACGCTTCAAACACAAACCCGTCAACAGGCGTTGCTGGCGGAGCGTTCGCTCTTGCACTTCTGAGCGGTGCGGCTGTGGTCATGGCTAAGAAGAAAAAGTAATATATCCATTAAATAGATATATAAAGCAATTAAGTGGGGCTTTCATACATTATTTGTTTAAATGAATACCGCTTGTGCAGATTTTTGATCGTTTGTGTCAAACTTGTTGACAAGTATGTGGGTTGTGTTAAAATAATCGTGAAAAATTTATGTTCTGAGTAAAAAAGAAATATCAACCCCGAAAAATATAATGGAGGAATTAGAATGAAAAAGAAGATTTTAAGTCTTTTGGTGACGATGGGTCTTGCGGCAAGCTTAGTGCCTGTTTCTGTTTTTGCTGACGGTACAGAGGTCTGGGACGGCTCTGTAGCGGAGTCTTTTGCAGGAGGAAAAGGCACAAAAGATGACCCTTATCAAATAGCTACTGGCTCACAGCTTGCGTATTTTGCGAAAAGAGTGAACGCAGAGGAATATGGTGAAAAATATGCAGACACATACTTTGAGCTTACAGAGGATATCGACCTCGGTGGAAAAGAGTGGACTCCAGTAGGAGAAACTGTGGCGGATCTTATTATGGGTGGTCATGAATATTTTGTTTTCTCTGGCAACTTTGACGGAAATGGTTATACTATCAAAAATCTTACCATTGGAACAGAAACATCGCCATACAGTGGCGATGTATGCGGCTTGTTCGGTGCGACTAGCGGCACTATCGAGGACGTAGTTCTTGAAAATGTTTCTATAAACTATGTTGGCGGAAATCACAGCAGTGGATATGGCTTCCGAATGGGAGGTGCGCTTGTAGGTTATTCTATGGGCGATATAGTAAATTGTACTGTTATCGGTCTTGACATGAAAGCAGGCTCTGACGGCAGCTATGTTGCTCTTAACAGCATAGGCGGATTAGTAGGCATTCAGGACGGAGGTACAACAGTGAGCCACAGCCGTGTTTCCGGAAAGATAGAGGAATCAACAAAACAGGGCAATGTTGGTGGCTTTGTTGGTACGCTCGTAAAAGGCTCATCTGCTAAATATTGCGGTGCAGACGTTTCTGTTGAGGTAACAGGAAACGGACGTGGCATTGCAGTAGGCGGCTTCGTTGGAATAGGCAACGGAACGACAACTGATGAAACTTTGATAGAAAATTGCTATGCCACAGGCAATATAACAGGTGCAGAATATGCAGGCGGCTTTGTTGGAAACATCTCAGGTCTTAACATCAGCAACTGCTATGCAAAGGGCGATGTAAGCAAATGTTTTGTTGGTGCGTCATTCATGGGTACTGACGCTGCAAGCAATAACTATTATGGCACTGTAAAGAATTGCTATGCAACAGGTCTTGTATCTGATATTTCTTCTTCCGCTTATGCTTTTGCAATGCAAGATACGATGAATAGAAGTACGATTCAAAATTGCTACTACAACATACAAAATACAGCAAAAAATACGGAATCAGCAGCTTCTCTTACTATTGACGATATGAAAACAGACAGCTTTTTAAATGTGCTCAACGGCTCATCAAACGTATGGACTAAGCGTAATAACGATACTCCTGCCTGCGGTGCTGAGCCTGCTGACTACAGCAATGTTTATGAAGTGCTGGGTAATATTCCTGCCGACCTTTCTATCTACACAGATGAAAGCGTTGCAAACTTGTACAGTGCAGTTGAGGCTTTAAGAGGTTATAGAGATCTTGCACAGCAGTCAGATGTTGACAAAATGACAAATGATATAAACGACGCTGTTGAGGCACTTGTTTACAAGTCAGCAGACTACACAGAGCTTGACAAGGCAGAGGAAG
>ULRA01094040.1_pt1 | contig 17915 bp, 18 predicted proteins | sample 1954981 | NCBI WGS metagenome assembly ULRA01 (sample SAMEA4835669, study PRJEB28245) | human gut metagenome | biome: gut microbiome; material: fecal sample | place: Denmark | collected 2008
GGCAGTGCGCAGCAGTGTTACATCCTGCACATAAATATCTACTACATGGTAGGTGATATAATCTTGATAGGTCTCCTCATCCTTCTCCGTTCGGATAGAAAGGGCAATATTCTCTTCTGCATAACGATCCGCTTCCCGCACCGGTTCTCCGTAGGAAAACACATCAAAGCGGCCGCCCAAAAGCCCTGCCGGCGTAGGAGCAGGCGTATCCGTAGGAACGGGAGTAGGGGACGGTGCATCCGTAGGTTCCGGGGTAGGCACCGGGGTATCTGTAGGCACTGGGGTAAAGGTAACGATGGCTACCGCTACCTCTTCCTGGTCTATCCGGCTGGACTGCTCCCCTGGTACCTGAGTCGGCTGGGGAGCGCTGCCCTCCCTGCATCCGCCCAGCAGCAGGCAGAGCCCCATCAGGAGCACCATAAGAATATACTTCATAGAGAATGCTTCTCCCTTTTGCAACTGTACAATGGGAAAAGTATAGCACCGATGGGAAATTCTGTCGATAGCGGCGAAGAAAAAAGAAGATTTCCCACCTGTGCTCTGAAATTTTTGTTCCGAAGAAAAATTTTTCTTGCATTTCAAACCGGGATGCGGTATAATACCCCTTGCATCGGGGATGTAGCTCAGCTGGTTAGAGCGCTGTGTTCACATCGCAGAGGTCTAGGGTTCGAGTCCCTACATCCCCACCATTGATCCACCGTATTTTTGACAGGGTACGGTGGATTTTTTATGACCTCAAAGCCACATAAAATGAAACCTTGCAGATGCGCCTATACGAAATTCATTTTTAGCCAAGCTCATGATAATACGGGCAGATGTCTTCATAACTTCCGTCCTTCATGCGAAACCCCTTCGGGATTACGCCAAGCTGCACAAATCCCAGCCGTTCATACAGATGCCGGGCATGAATGTTCGAAGCAACGACCGCATTAAATTGCAGGACGCCAAAACCGTGTGCCGCTCCTTGCACCAGACAATCCTGCACCAGTTTTTCCCCAATGTGCAGGCCGCGTGCATCTTGACGAACGGCATAGCTGGCATTGCAGATATGACTGCATCGACCCACATTATTGGGATGCAAAATATACAGGCCATAAACTTTTCCCGTATCAACATCCTCCGCAATGGCACTAAAAGTCTGACCTGCAAAAAAACACCTTTCCCGTGTCTGCCGTAAGCAAGTCTTCCTGCGGAAAAGCGGTGCCATCCTCAACAACTTCATTCCAAATCTGAATCATTTGAGGCAGATCTTCTTCTGTGTATTTTCTGATAATAATATTCATGTTCGTATAACCTTCTTCTTAATTAGTGCTTTCAAGTTACACTTGAATATAATCCTAATATCTTTCATGGCTTGCCGAGCAGATTATAAGCACGCCAAAGCAAATTCAGCAATCAGGATGCCTGAAAGTACCGTCAACAGGCTGTGGAGCAACCGTGCAGCAAATCCCTTTCACACCGGCAGCAGATGGATATAAAAAGATCCGAACCCCCCCTATACATAAGCGCTCAGGCTTTCGGCGGCCGGACGGACCAGCCACTCCCGCCGCAGTTCCCACACCATTCCCTGCACATTCTGCAGATCGACCTGCTTTACCGGATCCATACGGTTTTCCGGCAGCAGAAGCCGTTCCCAGCTTTCAAAGATCCGCTGTTTCCACTGGGGAAAGCGGTTGTCATGACCTGTACCGTATTCAGCCCTGCCGTGCTATTTCCCGCTCAAATGCAGCCGTATCCGCCCGATCCTTTCCTATATAGCGCAGCTGCAATACCCGATTCCACAGATCCAGACGAAACAGCAGGATCTGTTCCTCAGGCACATCCAGCACCAGCGTATGGGCAGACTGATCCACCAGTCTTTTATCCGGAAATACCCAATAGGGCAGCTCTGCTCCCTTTGGCCGTGGCACAAAAGCCTGCGCTCTTTCTGCCAGGAATTCATAAGCAGTCAGGAAACCCGGCGCACAGTTCCCATACTTCTTTTGTATCATATCCGCCCGGCAATGGCAAACGCCCTCCCGCTCCAATGCCTCCGCAACGACAGGAGCCTGCGCCGTATACACCCGCAGTGTCATAGGACCTGTACCAGCCATTCTTTTCTGAGCTCCCACACTGTCCCGTAACTGCTGTCGTTTCCGGCGGAGACGGAAGGATCAAACAAACGCTGCCAGCTGTCGGTGATCTCCTGCTTCAGCTCCGGATAAAAGTGGGACATACAAACTTTTGCATCGCTGAGACCCAGCGCATTCAGTTTTTTTTCGATATGCCTGTCCATCCTCTTCTCCGGCAGGAATGTAGGCATAATTCAGGATCATCCCCCATTCGGCTATGTTCACCGGCGTTACCAGTTCCGAAGGGATCTCCAGTTCCAGCAGGACACCCGCCTCGTCCGGCATCATGGCTGCATCCCGGGCATAGGATAACCACACCACGCATTCTGCTTCCGGCGGCTTGGCCGCCAGCCCCGGATGATGGGCCGAAAGCCAGTCATAGGCTTCCAGCATCAGGGGCGCATGCTCCTGCAGATCTGCAAACAGGTTCTTTCTGCCGGCAGTATATCTGCCCGTTTCCAGCAATGTTTTCAGCACCATCGAATGCTGCTTGGTCCAAAAACGCATAGTGCTCCTTTCCGCTCGCCTTCCGTACCAAAGCGATACGGGCTCCGCCGTATCCCCGGCAGAGCCCGCTTTCTCTCGCGCATTCCCTTTCAGCGCCGTGAATTCTGTTTTAGTTTTCCTTGGAAATATCTGTACCGAAGTGTTTTTCAGACAGAGCCGTCAGCGTGCCGTCAGCGCTGAGTTCCGCAAGAGCCTGATTGATGGCATCCAGCAGGGTGGCGGAATCTGCCCCCTTGCGCACGGGGATGGCGACCCGTTCCACATCATCGGAATAAGCGGCGATCTTAATGTTTGCTTCCGGATGTGCATTTTTATAATCGGCAAAAACGACCTCTGCATTTAAAGTAGCATCGATACGACCGGAAAGCAGCAGCTCGATGGTCTGGTTCAGATCGTCTACACCGGTAACCGTAGCGCCATAAGCCTCGGCCTGTTCTGCATAGGTGCTGGAGATGGTGTTGGCCGTGGTCTTGCTCTTAAGATCCTCCATGGAATGGATATCTTCATACTCCCCCCTTACGATGACCGCCGTGCGGTTGTAAGCATAGGGGGTGGAAAAATCATACTTTTCCTGGCGCTCCGCCGTGATGCCCACGCCATTGACCATGATGTCATAACGGCCGTCATCCAGTCCGGCCAGCAGACCGTCCCATTCACCTTCCACAAAATTCACGGTCACACCCAGCTTTTCTGCGATCTTCTGGGCGATCTCCACATCGTAGCCCACCAGCTCATCCTGTTCGTTATGATAAGTCCAGGGCGCCCAGGTGCCCTCCATGGCCACGGTGATGCTGCCCTTCTGCCGGATCCGCTCCAGCTGGTCGCCTTCGGTCTGATTGTTTTTCTTCTGACATCCAGCTGCTCCCAGAGTCATAAGCAGCAGAGCTGCCAGCAGCGCGCAAAGAGTTCTTTTGATTTTCATGTTCTTATACACTCCTTCTTACTTCTAATATTATCTGTTATGTTCAATCCTCCATACCGGCAGACCCCTGTATGGATCTCAAAAAAGCTTTGGTGCGCTCCTGCACGGGATGCTGGAAGAAATCCCGGGAACTTCCCGCCTCCACCACAGCGCCGTTTTCCATGAACACTACCCGGTTGGATACGTTGCGGGCAAAGCTCATTTCATGGGTCACCACCAGCATGGTCATGCCCTCCCGGGCCAGCTCCTGCATGACGGAAAGGACTTCCCCCGTCAGCTCCGGATCCAAGGCAGAAGTGGGTTCGTCAAAATAGATGATCTCCGGTTTGGAGGCAATGGCCCGCGCAATGGCCACCCGCTGCTGCTGTCCCCCGGAAAGCTGAGAAGGGTAATACTCCGTTCTGTCCCCAAGCCCCACTTTTTCCAGTGCGCGCAGCCCCAGCTGCTTCGCCTCCGCTTTGGGCATTTTCCGCCCAATGATAAGCCCCTCTGTCACATTCTGCAAAGCCGTCTTGTTGGCAAAAAGGTTGAAGCTCTGGAACACAAAGGCGGTTTTCCGCCGGATCCGGGCGATATTCTTCTTGGATATATGGGCCATGGCAAACCGTTCTCCGTCAAAAACCATCTCTCCTTCATCCGCCTGTTCCAGATAATTCAGGCAGCGAAGAAAAGTGGTCTTTCCCGAACCGCTGGGGCCTACTATGGCGATAACATCTCCCTGCTCAACGGAAAGATCGATCCCTTTGAGCACGGGGTTGCCGCCAAAGGCTTTTTTCACACCCTGTACTTCCAGCATGGCTCAGGCCCTCCTTTTCCGGTCGTATTGGAGTTTCTTCTCCCCTACTACCTGAAGCTTGGTCAGCACGGTAGAAAAGATCAGATAGATAAGTCCTACCTCCAGATACAGCAGCAGTGGTTCATAGGTTCTGGCTACAATACGCTGTGTCACCATAAACATCTCCGTTACAGTGATGTTGGCCGCCAGAGACGTATCCTTTACCATGGAGATCAGGGAGTTGGACAGGGGCGGAAAAGCCGTGCGCATGGCCTGCGGCAGCACAATGCGAAAGATTGTCTGCAAATAGGACATGCCTGCGCAAAGCCCCGCCTCCAGCTGACCCTTTGGCACGGATTCCAAAGCCGCCCGAACGGTTTCTGCGCAATAAGCGCCTTCGTTCAGGGCAAAGACGATCACCGCCGCCGGAAACGGCTCCAGCAGGATCCCTACCCGGGAAAGGCCGAAGAACACTACAAACAGCTGCACCAGCAGGGGGGTGCCCCGAAAGATCCATATATAGAACCGGGCCAGCTGCCGCAGCACCTTAACATTGGCAAACTGCACCAGCGCCGTGATCACGGCGATCACCATTGCCAAAGAAAAGGCGATCACCGTCAGCGGAATGGTGACCGTCAAACCGGGAATAAGTATTTTGGGGAACGATTCCAGAAACAGTTCCCACAGGCGGCCTTCAAACATTTTTCCTTCCTTTTCCGACGGTTTCTGCGGGATGCCCGCCGGACATTGTCATACATGTATTCCGTATTAGTATACCGGGCTATTGTGCAATTGGCAAATGCTTTTCCGAAATAATTAAACCTGAAATGAAAACTTTTTCTATAGAAGAATCTGATACCGGCAAACAGAACGGATGAAATGTGTGCGTGTTCTTCATATCTTTCCGTTCTGCCGCGCCTGCACGTTACCACCCGCCGATACCCTTCACCCAGGGAAAATATTTCTGTTGACAGATTTTCCGGACTGTTGCATACTGTTGGAATAAGCAGAACTAATGCGCTTTCCGACACGGTTTTCCGTGCCACTGCCGATTTTAGTATCTGCTTTTTTGTTCCCGTTAAAGGTAAAGTTGCTACCATAATGTGCCCGGTTTTTCTTTATCATTCTGACAACAACGACCATATTGCCTCTTTCACTATTTATGGTTACAGATGCACCACCAACCAACATATATTCGAAGAGATCATACCCATCTGTTCAGTCGGGCAGGCCGTTCTCCTGAAGCTTGCTTAATCCCAGTTCCTGCCGGGCTTCGTTAAACAGGGAACGAGCTTTCGCCTGTCTGGTGTCGAATGTATTTTCCAGCTTAGCATAAGTTGTATACAGATCGTTCGCGCTACCGATTTCTGCCACGCCTGCACGTTACCACTCTCTGGCATCCTCCGTCCTGGGAAAATCTGTTATTAACATCACTTTTGGGTTGCGGCATCTATTACAGAAGATGTTCTGAAGAAGCAAGCCTTCGTTTTTCAGCATGAGCTTGCACTGCTCTCGGCAGCACCTTTTTCCTATTGACAGGAGAGCCGGCATCGAATATACTATGGATGAGGCCATCCTGTGCAGCTGACCCGGGCAATTGCAGCCCGGCACGGGCACACAGATCTTGAGCCTCTGTTTTATTTATGTAGTACATGCCGGTCTCTCCAGCGTTTTCTTTTTCCATAGCCTGCACAAGCAACTTGCTCACCGCATTTTGCCGCCCCTGTACGCTGACAACATGATTGCTGTCAATCGTTGCTCCGTTCTGTTTTCCTCTGCCTCCCACACGAACAGCCGCCATAAGCTGATTTCCGTTCACTTTTCTTTCCACAATGGCCATAACGCTGTTATTCGGATGGGTAGCAGATTCAATGATAGCCACAGGCTTTTCCAAAAGAGACGGAAGCTTTTTCAACAGATCCGCTCCCATAAGATGGTCTGCATCCTTCGTTCCGTTCAGCGCATAATCTACATGGATCTGATCCATGGTCATTGGAAGTGCGCTCAAGCCCACTTTCTGAAAGATGTCCGGCGTCTTTCCCAGCACAAAGGTATCACGTTCCGGGAACTTGCCGGCCGCATAATCGTCTATCTGCTGCGCAAAGTATCTAAAGTATCTGAAGAAGTCACAACGCTCCGTATTCAGAGAGAATTTTCTATTGACAGATTCGCCGGTTTGTGGCATAGTATCTGCAGATTCAGATTGCTGATTCACGCGAGATTGGCTACTCGCGGCTTCAGCAGTCTGAATTTTTTCGTTAATGCCGCATCATATCCGAAGAACTTCTTTGCATAGGCTGCCTTTTGTCTTTCTCTCTCCCGTTTTCTGTACTCTCGATCATGTTGCCAAAGATACCTGCTGCTTCTCCTGCACCTTTTTGAGCACTTCATCCAGACCGTCCAGCCATTTGTCTGCGGTCTTTTCGTCTGTGATCTCATGCTTCGGCGTGGCACCGGACTTACGTGTTGTATTGCATTTGCAAACAGGCTATACTTATGTATAATAGTGGGATCTCATCCCTGCCGGAAAGGAATGCACCCAATGAAAAAAACGTTTACCCATTTTGCGGCTTTTCTGCTTTTGCTGCTGCTCGGCTGTCAGGCACAGCCCGCTTCGGAAAAAGCCTCCGCCCCGTCAGAACCGGCTCCGGTCACGGAGACAGTCTCTGCCGCACCCCTGCCGCAGCAGGAGGCGCCTCAGCTGCCGGACGTATGCCGCCTGTACTATGATTATACGAAGCTGGCATATATCGTTCCTGCCGCCAGCGACCTGCCCCTTTCCGCAGAAGCCAAAAGAGGCGCTCCCGATGTGCTGGGTCTCTGGTATCAGGGCGAATTTACGGATATCTCCCAGGAGGGCTTCTCTGTTTCCGAACTGACAGAAGGAAAAGCCACAGAAGCCGGAGATTACGGCCGCTTCTGCTGGAACGGACAGCGGTACCACTGCATCCATGTGCAGGCCGCAGACAGTTATATCCCCAATCTGACCAGCGACTGCGGAGGCATTCTCTGGCTGGAGCTCACCGGCAGCTGCTGGGGCGATGATGGCACAACGGAGGGCGGCTACTTCACGGGCTTTGACACGGTGATCCTTACCGGCAGCGGCACTCTGGAGCTGAAACAGAATCTGGATTGCGGCAGGGGAGAACGGCCCTTCCCTGCGCTGATTCTGGACGGGCCGGAAGTTACCTGTCCATCGGCATCCCTTGTCCCCAACACTGCTGCGGATACCACCGCCAACCTTGTACTGCTTTCCGGAAGGCTGCGCACGGAGGCTTTGATCATCGGAGGAGATGTTTGCATCACCGGAGGATCTCTTTCTGTCAATATGCTGATCGACTGTCTTCGGCTGGTATGCCGCAGCGGCGAAACCATACTTACCGAAGGCTGGGGCAATGCGGAAGAATGGGCCAGCAAAGTCCCAGCCGTATTGCTTACCGGCGGAACATTGACGGCGGATCTGTGGCTGGATGAGCGGACGGTATACTATCTCTGGGCAGGCTCCATTACCGGCCCCGGGCTGGCTCATCTGCCCGGCGTTCACCTGTTGGGAGAAAATGTGACTGTCAGGGATACACTGGAAAGCTGAGCTCCATGCAAAAAGCCGGTGTGTTCCAACGACTCCCATTACCTGTACCGTTCAATACGAAATTAACACTTTTCACGTCAGAAAATCCTGCCTGCACCCTGAAAATCAGTGTACTGAAAAAGGAGCCCCGAAGGGTTCCTTTTTCATTGGAATTCTCACGAAATATATTTATGCCCGGTACACGATCTTCCCGTTGACCAGAGTCAGCCATGCCTCCCCACCGATACGGGTCAAAGGATCGGCGGTCCAGATGATTACATCGGCGTCTTTCCCCGGCTCCAGACTGCCTACCCGGCCATCTACGCCCAATTGCCGGGCGGGATTGATGGTCACGGCTCGCCAGGCTTCCTCCATATCCAGTCCCGCGCTGGCCGCCAGACCCGCACACAGAGGCAGGTATTGCAGGGGGATCACCGGCGCATCGGTAATGATGGAAATATCCACCCCGGCCTTATGCAGTATCCCAGCCGTTGCAAAGCTTTTGTGACTGAGCTCCACCTTGCTCTTTTTTCCGAAGGAGGGGCCGACAAACGCAGGGAACCCTTCTTTGGCCAGTTCATCGGCGATCAGGGCTCCGTCGGTGCAGTGATCCAGCGTCAGCTTCAACCCGAACTCCCGGGCGATGCGGATAGCGGTAAAAATATCGTCCGCCCGGTGCGCATGAACCTTCAGGGGCAGCTCTCCCGCCAGCACCGGCAGCATGGCTTCCAGCTTGGGATCATAGGCGGGAGGCTTTTCTCCTGCCTTTTCCTGGGCATATCGCTGGGTATGCCGAAGCAGATCCCGCAGCAGGGATGCCACTCCCATACGAGTCATAGGCGTCTTGCGTCCGTTCTGACCGTAGCAGTTCTTGGGATTTTCCCCGAAGGCGGCCTTCATGGCGGCAGGTGCTTTCAGGATCATATCATCCACCCGCTTGCCCGCCAGTTTGATCACCGCAAAGGTGCCGCCGATAACATTGGCACTGCCAGGGCCCGTGCAGGCCGTAGTCACACCTCCGCGCAGAGCATTGGCAAAAGCTTCGTCCTGGGGATTAATGGAATCTATGGCACGAAGCTGCGGTGTTAAAGGATCAGTAATCTCGTTATAGTCCCGTCCTTCCCAGCCGGTAGCCTCGTTATCCAGGCCAATGTGGCAGTGGGCTTCCACGCAGCCGGGAGTTACCAGCCGTCCTTCGGCTTCGATCACCTCTGCCCCCTGCGGGATCTCCAGTTCCGGCCCCATGGCGGCGATCCTGCCATCATCCCCAATAAGCAGATCCCCCCGAAGCAATTCCTGCCCGATAATGGGTTTTATGTGTCCGTTTCGGATCAGCAGCATATGCCATACCTCATTTCTTTTTTGTTCAGTATAGCATATTCGCCTGTCTTTTGCAAAAAATACAGCTTCAAACTACGTGATCCGCTGCCCGAATGAAAAAACCTGCCCGGTAGCAGAGAACCCGTGCCCTCGTCAAGCCATCCGTCTTCAAAGAATTCTCTCCACACATGCAAAAAAGGCCCCGAAGAGCCTTTTTCATCCTTATTCCTCCCCCAGTCCTGCCGGCGGGACCGCCGTACCGGGGGTCTCCAGCCCACCGTCTTCCAGCAGACTCTCATAGGCTTCCGGGCTTTGGGGAAAGGTGGCCATAAGGCCCGTAGTCTCCATACCGGAGGCAACGTTGCTCATGACCGGATACTCTGTTTGGGTCTTTTTGTTTTTCTTTGCCATGCACACAGTATGTCCATGTGTTTTCTGCATTATTCATCAGGAATTCGCAATTCGTACAAGTATGGCTCTTGAAGGCTCCGGTCACACTGTGATAAAATAAAAAAAATTTACCACAAGAAAAGGATGCAAAAGCATTGTTGAAAAAGTTTGCCGCACTGCTGTTGGCTGCCCTGACACTGGCTGCCGCCGGATGCAGCCCTCAGGCCGCACAGGCCCAGCTGCCTACCGAAGCTCCCGTAACACAGCCCCCTGCCACGCAGGTCCCCACCCCCGTGGCGGACAGCGTCTCCATAGTCGCCGTAACTCCGGCCCCTACGGAAACGCCTGTGCCCACCCCTACTCCCAGCCCCACACCGGAGCCTACGCCCGTGCCTGCGCCTACGGCCATCCCCTTCTCTTATTATGCGCCCACGGTAAACATGACCTTTGAGGAGCTTATTGGCGGTCTGGAAGATACTTTCCACGAAAGCGAAGGAACGGAGGCCAACTGGCCCAAAGGCTATCCGCCTGCAGATACATACTATGTTATTGTAGATGAATACTGGCAGGTGGTCATGGTCTACACCAAGGATGCAAACGGCGAATATACCCAGCCCGTGCGCTACATGCTCTGCACTACCGGCAGCAAAAAGCTGGGGCCTACCCGCAAAGGCATCTATCCCCTGAAGGAGTGCCGGATCCGTTTTGGCACCTTTGCCGGCGGTGATTATGCCGCCCAGTACTGGACGCTCATCGTTTCCCGGACTTATTTCCACTCCATTCTGTACACTAAAAAGGATTTTTCCACCCTGATCGTTAAGGAATACAACAACCTGGGCACACGGGCCAGCCATGGCTGTATCCGGCTGCCCGTACCGGACGCCCGCTGGATCTGGTATAATCTGGCCCCCGGTACCCAGATAGAGATCCGGGTGGGGAGCAAATCGGATGAAGCTACCAAAGCCATCCGGGAGCAGCTGAAGCTGGCGCCCGTCCCCGATTACTGGCCCCAAAAGCTTTTGCTGAAGGATATCCCCTATACGGATAACTGGCGGATCGAGGATGTGGATACCACGGTGCCCTTCGTCAACGCTACTCCGCCCCCGGTCCCCAAGAGCTGAGAACTGAATGTGCAAAAAAGAGACAGGCGCTCGCCTGTCTCTTTTTTATATGCCTTTATTTGCGGGCCTCTGTTTGCTGAACCGCCGAAGACCTCCGCCTGCGATTACTTGCCGTTTACGCTGACACCCGGGATACGCACGGCCAGGGGGCCTTCATATCCGGCATCCTGATACCGTTCCAGAGAGAATGTCAGCGAACCCTGCTTTTCCAACAGGCTGCCGTTAATGCTGCCGCCGGTGAGCTTTTCCACGCCCTTGTCCGTATACAGATAAGCCAGACGGATCTCCCCACCGAAATATCCGGAAAATACATCCAGCTGAAAATCGGAGAAGGAAACAGGATACAGGCACCCTTTCTTCATCTGTTCAAAAGGAACCGTCCCGTTATCCAGCCGCACCCGGCGGTATTCTCCCACAGGCTCCTCCCCCATATACCGGCAGAAACGGGTAGGCCCATGGAGACACTGCACCTGTCCCTCTTTCAGCAGCAGCCGCTCCTTCATGGGTACGCCATCCCAGGAATAGGGGGCCGAAGGCACCAGCGTCAGGTTCAGCCCTTCTCCGGTAAGCGCAGCTCCCTGCGTCTGCACCCCCTTCTTCCAATCGGAATATCCGGGATACAGCTGAGAGGCATTGGTTCTTGCCACATACAGATCCAGCAGCGTATACACATGCTCGCCGGAAAGCACCACATCGTATACACCGGCTTTGGGCGCTTTTCTGGCATGGGCCCTGTCCCGGACAGTATCCAGTGCCCGGCGTACCTTTTCCGTCAAGGCCTGGGTATCCAGCCCCTCATACCGGAAGGAGAAGTACTGCTCCACATCCTGAGGCTCCTTGGACTGAGCTACAAACTCTCCCGAAACGCTGTACTGGCCATAGGAAACATCCGTTCCCAGCGAGTTGCAGATCTTTGTTTCTTTCCGCTGCACAAACAGCTCCGCGCTGTTAAGGAAGGCATCCTTTCTGTTGTCGGCTGCAAAAAGTGCTTTGGCCATTTCTTCCGCATTCCGGGTCAGGCTCCGGCCGCTGAGAGTGGAGGCTACTTCCTCAAAAGGAGCCTGAGGCCCGGCATACAGTTCATAAAAGTCATTCTTCACATGACCTGCCGCACAATATGCTTCTTCCAGAGTCTTGAAGATATCCTTTTGCTCCATGCCCGGAAAAAGAAGCACTTTGGCTGAACCCCTGTACTTTTTCTCTCCCTCGGCAAAGTCGTGATATACATATACGGTATACTCCGTCACGTCCTTCATCCGGCGCATATCCAGCTGCCGACGGATAAAAAACAGCTCTGCGGTAGAGCGCTGTTCCTTCACAATGGAATATACGGGGATCTCCAGCGCCCGGAGCGCTTCCATAATTTTCTTTTCCATAACTGCCTCCTTCCTTAACCCAGCCGGATCCTGGCCTTTATGTAGGGGCCGCCGTCAGAGACCTTGACCCATTCCTTATAGCCCTTGCCGCAGAACCCTCCGCCGGAAAGCTGTACCTCCGGGCTCATCATAGTGATGGATTTCAGCAGATCCGGCACATAGCCCGTCAATACAATGGGGGAGAATATCTTTCCTGTGAGCTTTCCGTCCTGTATCTCCCGTGCAATGGATACTATGCACTGGATGCCCCAGTTTTTGGGATCCTCCATACCGGAACTGGGCGCTTCCAGCAGAAATCCATGCCGGATAGAAGCGATCATATCCTCCACTTTATCCGTGCCCCCTTCAAAGAAGGTGTTGGTCATGCGGGTATAGGCTTTCCGTTCAAAGCTTTCCCGGCGGCCGTTCCCCGTAGGCGGCGTGATAAGCGCCTCCGCAGAGCGTATGTCGCTGATGCCCGTCTTCAGGATGCCCTTATCGATGATGACGGTATCATGAGCCAGCGTTCCTTCGTCGTCAAAGAAATAGCTGCCCGTCTGGCTGCCTACGCAGGCCCCGTCGTGCATGGTCACCAGAGGAGAAGCCACCTGCTTGCCCACGTACTGTTTGGCCAGTGCCCGATCCTTCACAAACATGTCCATCTCTACCCCATGTCCGAAGGCTTCGTGAACGATCATCCCCGTTACATCCGGGTCACAGACACATTCATATTCCCCGGGCACGATGCTTTGGGAATCCAGCAGTTCCAGCGCGGTTTTGGCAACATCTTCCACGCTGTGCTCCATCCGCTCCAACACCTCTGCGCCTCCGGCAGCGGAAAATCCTTTGTAGGCATCCTTTATCTCCTGTCCCCGGCGGGCCAGCGCCACCAGCGTCCCGCAAGTCCACAAAAGATCCTGCATCAGATCCCTGCGGCGGGAAAGGAAGAGCTTGTGGATCTCCTGATAGGCTGCAAATGCGGAGAAATCCATGATCCTGGGATCCACGGCCTTCCCCTTTTCCCGCAGGGCGGTGAGCCGGACCAGAATGGCTTCGTCTCCCAGCTGCGCCGGGTGGATCTCATACTCTGCTGCGGTGCCGAACAATGCCGGTTCATCCTGCGGCACGCCCTTTTCCATAAAGGATACCCCTTCCGGCAGATTGGAAAGCTCCGTCAGCCCTTCTTTGATGGCCTTGCGGATAGCAGGCAGCGTCTCCCAGGACACATCCGTGCAGGCATATTCTCCATAGCCCTTCTCGTCCATGACCCGGATAACAAAGCCCCGTTTGGTAAGCAGTTCATCCTGCGTCACCAACGATCCCTGGCCGGAGACCCTGTAGTTTTTGGAATAACTGTCCTGCCCCAGAATGCTGGCATAGGCATATTCCTCCAGCAGGGAGGAAAGCAGCTCCTGCATCACCGGTTTTCTTTCCAGCAGGAAGGAACTGGAAGCGACCTTCATATGTATACCTCCTGTTATGTTCTGTTTGTAAGTATACCACAACCGCAAAAAATAGGAAAGGCTGTTGAGAAATTTCTGTGACAACCGGCAGATCGCATTGCGTCCCTCTTGACAAACGGGGTATACTATAAGGTACTGTAATATACAAAAAAGAAGGGACAGGAACATGACGAAAATAGACATATTCTCCGGCTTTCTGGGAGCGGGCAAAACCACTCTTATCCGCAAGCTTATAAAAGAAGCCTTTGCCGGCGAAAAGCTGGTGCTTATTGAAAATGAATTCGGCGAGATCGGCGTAGACGGCGCCTTTATGCAGGATGCGGGCATAGAAGTCACGGAAATGAATTCCGGCTGCATCTGCTGCTCTCTGGTAGGGGATTTCGGCAAGGCCCTGAAGAAGGTGCTGGAAACCTATGCTCCGGATCGGATCCTGATCGAGCCCAGCGGCGTAGGCAAACTCAGCGATGTGATCAAAGCCGTAGAGAAAGTAGATTCCAGGGACCTGATTCTCAACAGCTTCACCACCGTAGTGGATGCAAAAAAAGCAAAGATATACATGAAGAACTTTGGCGAATTCTTTAACAATCAGGTAGAAAACGCCAATTCCATCATTCTCAGCCGTACGGCCGATATGGATCCCGCCAAGCTTTCTGCCGCCATAGCCCTCCTGCGCGAAAAGAATCCGGAGGCTACCCTCATTACTACCCCCTGGGAAGAACTGGACGGAAAGACCATTCTGGCTGCCATGGAAAAAAGGAGTACGCTGGAAGCGGCCCTTCGGGAACTGGAGCAGGAAGCCGAGACCCACGAGGAGCACGATCACTGCTGCCACCATCACGATCACGAAGAAGAGGAATGCAGCGATCCCGACTGCGCCTGCCACCATCATCATGACCATGAGGAAGATGAATGCGATGACCCGGATTGTGCCTGCCATCATCATCACCACCATCACGGCCATGATGCCGATGAAGTATTCGTAAGCTGGGGTGCGGAGACCCCCAGAAAATTTACCGAAGAAGAGCTGCGGCACATCCTTGCACAGCTGGAAAGCGGGGAATACGGCACCGTTCTCCGGAGCAAAGGTCTTGTAGATGCGGCAGACGGCCAGTGGCTGTACTTTGACTATGTACCCGGAGAACCGGACATCCGCCGGGGAGTTCCCGGAGTTACGGGGCGCATTTGTGTCATCGGTTCTCAGCTCAAAGAAGACAAACTCCAGGCGCTGTTTAACGTATAACCGGCCAAAAGGTGGAATATATGGACATTCCTGTTTTTCTGTTCACCGGCTTTCTGGATGGAGGCAAGACTACTTTTATCCAGAGCCTGCTCATGGACAAGGAGTTTAACAAAGGCCAGACCATACTGGTGCTTCAATGCGAAGAGGGAGAAGAGGAGCTGGATCTCTCCAAACTGCCCGGTAATACCCGCGTCTTTACAGAATCCATAGACGAGGAGGATGCGCTCAGCGAAGAGCTGCTTCTTCGGCTGCAAAAGAAATACAAGCCCACCCGGATCATGGTGGAATACAACGGCATGTGGATGCTGGACAGCCTTTTTGAAGCTCTGCCTGAAAACTGGGCGATTGCCGGAGAAACTCTGTTTCTGGACAGCACTACCTTTCTCTCCTACAACACCAATATGCGCCAGCTTGTATTTAACAAGCTGCGGACAGCGGAACTGGTGCTTTTTAACCGGGTCACAGAGCAGACAGACAAGATGGCTCTGCACAAAATCGTCCGGGCAGTATCCCGTCAATGCGATATAGCCTACAGTTATGAAGACGGGCGCACTGAATATGATGAGATCATCGATCCCCTGCCCTTTGACATAAATGCCCCGGTGATCGTGGTAGAAGACAAGGATTACGCCCTGTTTTATCAGGATCTGATCGAAGATTTCAAGAAATACCACGGCAAAACCGTAGAAATGAATCTGTTGGTGGCTACCCGGGGCCGCATGCCCAAGGACACTTTTGTAGCCGGCAGGCAGATGATCATGTGCTGTGCCAATGATGTGCAGTTTGCGGCCTTTGCCTTCCGTTATGATAAGGTCGGGGAACTCAAGCATGCCCAGTGGTATCGGATCCGCGCCACGATCGAAGTGCGCTTTTCCGCCGTTTACGGCAAAAAGGGGCCGGTATTCAAAGTAGATTCCATCGCCCCGACTCAGGAACCCCTGGAGCCTGTAGCCACTTTCTATTAAGAACTTTCTACTGCAGCAGAACAGCCGTCTCTGATTGAGAGACGGCTGTTTCACTGATAAGCGAAAATCCAAACCGGCCGGGGCTTACAACTGTTCCGGCAGTATCCGGGGCGGCAGCGTCTTCAGCCGGCTTCGGGCTGTTTCCAGCAGCGGCAGATACTCCTTCCGGTGCTCGCCATACCAGCGTATCAGCCCTCTGGCGGTATCCTGAGCCTGCATATAGGCCGAAAGAGAGATATTCCCGGCAGTCAGGGCCCTTTCCAGTTCCGGCTCATCCAGCAGCACCGGTTCCCCTTCCAGTGGAAATACCACATCCAGCAGCAGATCCGTAAAAACCGGATCCCTTGGATCGGAAAAATCCACGTCCAGCGTCATATCAAAATAACTCTGAAAATACCTTCCGTTTCCATCCCACATAGCTGTCAGCCACCAGCGGCCATGACTCGGCGCAGCCTGAAGCCACTCATATCCTCTATCCGCAATAGTCAGGCCCGGCACTCTCACCGGGGCCACAGGTTCTACAAAGGTCAGCAGTCCCATAGCCCCAGTAAAAACTGAGCTTTCTACGTATTCCATCCGCAGGGCGGCCTTCCGTACCGGCGGCCATTCCCAACGGGTCATGTGTTTGCGTTTCAATCCCATGAATCACCTTAATAAGAGGCAGGTATAAAACATGCAGCCGGAAACTGTTTCTTCATTGTGCGGCATAGCCACCTTCCGGATAAAATTCAATTTCAGTATAGCACATATCCGGGAAGGGAACAATCTTTCCAAACACGCTTTTCTATGTGCACTATGGCCGCGCATGGCTCCAAGAAAGCACGGGAAAAGCAGAAAATCCTGTTCCCATCCACATTGGAAACATTGCTTTAATTTCCCGTGTTTTTGCAAATAACAGCCTTATCGGAATGTTTTTCCATAAATGCCAGGCATACAAAAAGCTCCGGGCGAGCATTTCCCAGAGCTTTGATTGAGTGGATAGAATCGGGAACCAAGGCTCCCGATCCGCTCTGCAAGAGAAAAGGAGAACTTATCTCTTGGATAGTTCCAAACCTTGATTTTTCAAGCATTTTTCACTTGTTTGTTACTAACCAGTTTCTAACTGATAGCAATGGACACTTATTCAACCAGGGTCAAATCAGACTTCTTGACTGCTGCAACCACAATGTTGTTGAAGGTGATGACCACCCTGTCAACATTGATTTCCTTCACCTTGTGATCTCTATTATACACAAAGGAAGCAAGATTTCCACCAGTATATGTCTTTGCACCCTTTTTCAGTCTGACAGTGCTTCCAACTTTGATTTCCTTCTTCACAACAGGTGCAGGTGTAGCAGTGGAAACTGCCTGACCGCCCTTTGTAGTGATGAAAGCATTGAAACCTGCTGCCTGCACTTTTTCAAGCATAGCATCAGCATTTGCCTTCTTGGAAAATGCACCAGTCTGAATTTTATAGAATCCGTCAATCTGCACCATGTAAGTGTCAAAGCCTGCTTCACTGACCTTTTTCAACTGTGCATCAGCATAGACCTTGTTCTTGAAAGCACCAACCTGAACACGATACAGAACATCAGACTTGCTTTCTTCCTTGGTTTCACCTGCATTCAGGATTTCATTGACCTTTGCAGCAATGTCACCATGTCTTTCATACAGATATTCACCAGGACAAGACTTATTTGCATAATCTCTGTGAACAGTCATATTGCAACCATTCTTGTGATTCACTCTGTCATCCTTTTCAGTTGACCAAACAAGTTTCTTGATGTTGTTTCTTTTGCAGATGTCAGCAACCAACTGAATCAAAGCATTGTATGCAGCATCAGTGACTGCATAAGGTGCTTTTGTATCAGAAGCAACTTCAATGGTGATTGCTCTGTTGTCATTTGCAGAACTGGAAGAACACCAGGATCTGTCCTTTTCATCAACAGAAAGACCAATGCTTCCATCTTTACCAACAACATAGTTTGCAGAACATTTCCTGTCAGTTGTTGCAAAATAATCACAACCCTTCTTTGCAGTCCACTGACCAACAATGCAGTGGATGGTGATTGTGTCAATTGCCTTCTTTCTTGGACTGGTTTTGTGGTTTGTGATATTGGTGTAAGTCACCAAAGGACTGTTTGTGAATTCCATATCTATTCACCTTCTTTCTTATTTCTTGGGTTCAGTGTAAGTTAA
>ULRA01076994.1_pt1 | contig 17791 bp, 8 predicted proteins | sample 1954981 | NCBI WGS metagenome assembly ULRA01 (sample SAMEA4835669, study PRJEB28245) | human gut metagenome | biome: gut microbiome; material: fecal sample | place: Denmark | collected 2008
CGTGGGCGGACGGTCGAGGTAGACCACCCGCGCGCCCATCGAGAAGGGATAGATCATGCCGATGGAGCACTCGTAGGTGTGCGAGAGGGGCAGCACCGAAAGGAACGTGTCGCCGCCGTCGACCGGGAAGATCGAGGCGGAGATGTCGACCTGCGCGCAGAGCGCCGCATGGGTCAGCATCACGCCCTTGGGCTTCGAAGTGGTTCCCGACGTGTAGATGATCACGGCCAGGTCGTCGGGCCGGGGAACGCCCGTCGAGCCTTCCCCGCGGACGCGCTGCGAGATGACGCCGAGGTTCTTGGTGCGGACCGCCACGTTGAGCCGCTCGATGGTCTGCTTCGAGAGCTTGGTGAAAAGTTTGTCCGACACGAGCAGGGCCTTGGCCTCCGAATGCTCGATGATCATGTCCAGCTCCTCGCCCGAGAAGTCGGGCAGGATCGGCACGGCCACCATGCCCGCCGACGTGACGGCGAAATAGCTGATGCCCCAGTTGGGCATGTTGCTGCTCAGGAGAGCCACCTTGTCCCCGGCGCGAAGCCCCGCTCCGGTGAGGATTTCCTGCACCCTGGCGATACGACGGCCCACCTCGGCATAAGTCACGTCATCGCCCTCGTACATCGAGAAAGCGACTTTCGACGCGAACTTCTCCACGCTGTTGCGGACCAGTTCGTACAGTGTATTGATAGTCATCATGTGTTCTTTTTTAGCTACGTTCGGATAACGCAAAAGTTTGGGGCGAAATTACTAATTTCCGGCTAAAAAACACTATTTTTGACATAAATTATCACGATGATCGACCATCTGTACATCAAACGGCTCGCCGTCGGCGCAGGGTTCGACCTCTGCGGCATCGCCCCGTGCCGCCATCTGGCCGAAAACGAAGCGCTGTTCCGCGCATGGCTGGCCCGCGGCCGCCAATCGTCGCTGGGCTATCTGGAACGCAACGTCGACAAACGCTTCGACGCGCGCCGGCTGGTCGAAGGCGCACGCACGGCCGTGGTCTGCGCCGTGTCGTACAAAAACCGCGTCGGCGAGGGCTATCCGCCCGGGCACCGGACGAAGGTGGCCTCCTACGCCTGCGCGGCGGATTACCACGCCACCCTCCGGACGATGCTCGGCGGGATGCTCGACGCCCTGCGCGCGGCGCTCCCCGGTCTGGGAGGCCGCGCCTTCGTCGACACCGCGCCGCTGGCCGAAAAGCAGCTGGCCGTAGAGGCCGGGCTGGGGTGGATCGGCCGGCAGTCGCTGCTCGTCACGCCGCAATACGGGAGCTACGTCGTGCTGGGCGAGCTGATTCTCACCGAAGAGACCGACCGCTACGACGCGCCGTTCGAAGGGTCGCGCTGCGGAACCTGCCGCAGCTGCATCGACAACTGCCCCACGGGAGCCGTCGCCCCGGACCGGACCATCGACACGGGCCGCTGCATCTCGTGCCGCACCATCGAGCGGGAACAGCCCGGTCAAACGGACCTTCACGGCTGGATCTTCGGCTGCGACGCGTGCCAGAGCCTCTGCCCCTGGAACCGCCGCGCCCCGCAGCACCGCAACGCGGCGTTCGATACCGTGTTCGACCCGCTGGCGATGGACGCCGCGACGTGGCTCGGCATGGACGAGGCGGCGTTCGAAGCCCTCTGCGGCCGCACGCCGCTGACGCGCAGCGGACTGACCCGCATCCGAGAAAACGCCCTTCGAAACGCCGCACCCGAAGAGCCGTCAGAACGCTGAACCAGCCCCCCGCTCCGGCACGAAAAAGCGGGTTCCGGAAATCCGGAACCCGCTCTGCGGTTTATTTCATGGGGCCGGAGGCTCACTGTCTGCGGCCCTTCGGAAAACCCGGCAGGCCGCCCTCTTCCTCCTGCGGCCCGCAGGCTATTTGGTTAGTTCGGCCAACGCGGCTTTCGCACTCTCGACAGCCGGTCCCGCCGTCACCTTCCGGAAGGCCTCGATGGCCTGCGGCTTCATCTCCTTGGCGTTGTAGGCGGCGCCCAGCGTCAGGTACATCAGGCTCACATCCTCGGGATCGGTCTGCACCTTGGCGGCAGCCTCGCCCAGCTCGATCACCTTGTTGTAATCCTTCTTGCTGGCATAAGCCTGCAAGCGGACCTTCTGCGCCAGAGCGTTTTCGGCGTTCTTCGCCAGCAGCGCGTCGGCCATCGCGATGATACCGTCGAAATCGTTGGCAGCCTGAAGCGTGGCCACCTTGTTATTGGTGTAGAGGGCGATCATCTCCTTGGCCTTGGCGGCGTCATCGGCATACTTGGGGTGCGTCTTGGCGGCCACCGCCTCGTAGATGTCCATACCCTTCTCGTACTCGCCCATCTCGCAGTAGCTCATGGCGAGGTTCAGCGCCATCGCGGTATTGTCCGGGTCGGCCTTGTAGCCCTTCTCGAACACGCCTGCGGCGGTCGCATAGTCCTTGTTGTTGAAAGCGTCGCCGCCCTGAATCTGATAGATCTTGGCCACCCAGCCGTTGGCCTTGGCCATCTGGCTCATGTCGCCGTAGAGTTCGGCCAGCTCCGCCGATTTGGTGAAATTCTTCAGCGCCTCGTCGTAGTTCTTGGTCCGGATCGCTCCGCCGCCCATCATAAAGTAGCATTTGGGAAGCGTCGTCTTGGCCGTGGCCACCAGCGACGCGGCCTCCTCGCTGTCCAGCCCCTGCTCGATCACCTGTTCGAACTTCGCGGCCGCGCCTGCGAAATCCTTGGCGCCGAAAGCTGCTGCGGCTTCGTTGTAGATTGCAGTAACATCCTGCGCCGAGAGCGACACCGCCGCCAACAGCGCGACAACCGATACAAATAACTTTTTCATTGCTTTTTCTATTCGATTTTATTAAGTTTTTCAGTTCATGCGCCCCTGTCCGAAACGCGTTGGATGCAAAAGTATAAAAAAAATTCCTTTTTTACCAAATCTATCCGCGCAAACCCGCGAAAAAACCGCTCATCAACTCCTCGCACTCCTCCCGGAGCACCCCCCGCGCCACGGTCGTTCTGGGGTGGAACACCGCCTCGGAGTAACGCCGGAAGCCCTTCTTGGGATCGTCGGCGCCCCACACCACGCGGCTCACCTGCGCCCATCCGATCGCCCCGGCGCACATGATGCACGGCTCGACCGTGACGTAGAGCGTGCACTCCTGCAAATACTTGCCCCCGAGCGTCGCGGCAGCGGCCGTCAGGGCCTGCATCTCGGCGTGGGCCGTGGGGTCGGCCAGGGTTTCGACGAGGTTGTGCCCCCGCCCGATCACCGCACCGCCGGCCACGACGACCGCACCGATGGGCACCTCCTGTTGTTTTAACGCCTTTTGCGCCTCGTTTAGTGCCAGGCGCATGAATTTTTCGTCGGTTTCGTGCTGTTCCATGCCGGATTGTTTTCGGCAAAAGTAACCATTTTTTCCGAAGAACGCACCCCGCGCCCGGCAAACTCCACCCGGAAGCGACGCAGGCGCATCAATTTCGATTCAAAACACGCCTTCTTCCAAAAAGAAAAAATCAAAATCAAAGAAATGCTTGCATTTTATTGCATAATTTCTATATTTGCAAATGGAATAGTCCACAAAACCCTTAAATTCAATTTGCTCCTACAAAAAAACACACATCCGGCCAAAAAACGGCCCAAACCATGCACTCTGTATTTCGAAACCAACCCAATTACCAACCAGAACCAATTAAAACCATTATGGAAGAAACTCGCCAAAAAGCACCCGGGAACGGGCATTTTCCGGCAGTCCTGCGATTCGTCGCCGCGCTGCTGCTGTCCGGAACCCTATGCCTCGCGTGGGGGGGGGGAAATCTCCTCGCACAGATCCGGAGCATCTATGTAACGATAGATGCAGCCGATGCAAGCATCCGGGAGATCCTCGAATCCATCGAGGCGCAGAGCGATCTGCGGTTCATCTATGCGGATGAAGTAAAACCGATCCTGACCAAGGTCGTAACGGTCAGGGAGAAAAACGTAAGCGCAAACCGGATTCTCGACCAGATCCTGCCCGACGTCGGCCTTCAGTATTCGGTCGGCGGCACGCAGGTCCGCATCTACCAGGCCGCCAGCGGTTCGCGCGACGTCGCCCAAACGGTCAGCGGCACGGTGATCTCCGGCACCGACAACTCCCCGCTGGCCGGCGTGATGATCTACGTCGAAGGAACGACGGCCGGCACGATCACCAACGGCGACGGCTCGTACACCTTCACCATTCCCGCCAAATCGAAATACGTGACCTTCTCGTACGTCGGTTTCGACACGAAGAAGCTCCACGTCGAGGACACCGAGCTGTTCAAACTCGTATCGCTCGCCGAGCAGAGCAACGCGCTCGACGAAGTCGTGGTCATCGGCTACGGCACGCAGAAAAAGGAGTCGATGGTCGCCTCGATCACCTCCGTAAAACCCTCCGACCTAAATATCACCTCCAGTTCGCTGACCACGGCGTTCGCCGGCAACATCGCCGGCATGATCTCGCGCCAGACCTCGGGCGAACCCGGCTACGACAGCGCCTCGTTCTACATCCGCGGCATTTCGACCTTCGGGTCGAGCAACTCGCCGCTGATCATCCTCGACGGCGTGGAGGTGTTGAGCAACATGCTCAACAACATGCCTCCCGAGTCGATCGAGTCGTTCTCGGTGCTCAAGGACGCCCAGGCGACCTCGGTCTACGGTTCGCGCGGCGCCAACGGCGTCATCCTCATCAACACGAAAAACGGCCGCAACTCGGAGAAGATGAACGTCTCGGTCCGTCTGGAAAACACCTTCTCGATGCCCACGATGGTACAGCAGGTGGCCGACGGCGTGACCTACATGCAGCTCTACAACGAGGCCGTCTTCAACACCGCCAAGGAGACCGGAACGCTCCACGCCTACCAGCCGTTCTACTCGGCCGACAAGATCAACGGCACGAAGGCGGGGCTCAACAAGTACCTCTATCCGAACAACGACTGGTACGACCTGATGTTCAAGGATTTCTCGGTCAACCAGAACCTCAACCTCAACATCCGCGGCGGCGGCCGTAAGGTCAGCTACTTCCTCAACGCAGCGGTCTCGAACGAAAACGGCATCATCGCCGACATCGAGCAGAACCCCTACGACGTGAAGATGAACCACCAGAAATACATCTTCCAGAGCAACGTCAGCGCCAACATCACCAAGACGACGGTCGTCGGCATCAAGGTCAACGCCCAGCTGGAGTACAACACCCGTCCGATCGAGGACATCGGCAACCTGTTCTACTACTCGATGCGCGCCAATCCGGTACGTTTCCCGGCCACGCTCCCGGCCGAGGAGGGCGACACGTTCGTGCGCTACGGCAACAACGCCTCGTGGGACACCGGCGCCACCGACCTCAACCCGCTGGCCAAGCTGTCCCGCGGCTACGGCAAGCGCTACTACTCCTACATGACGACGGCCTTCACGCTGGACCAGAACCTGGATTTCTTCACCAAGGGCTTGAGCGCCAACCTCACGGCGTCATTCTACAACTACACCTATTCGGCGACCTACCGCACGGCAACCCCCTATTATTTCAAGGTCGAGGACGGCAGTTCGCTCAACCCCGACGGCACGGCCAATCTCATCACCAACTCGATCGGCGACACGGGCACGACCTACCTGACCAGCACCGACGGCAACGGCGGCCACCGCCGCTACGCGCTGCAAGCCTCGCTGAACTACGCCCGCAAATTCGGCAAACACGACGTGGGAGCCATGTTCGTCTACCGCATGAACGAGAAGAAGAACAACATCGCCGGCACGAGCGAGGAGAACCTGCTGCCCTACCGCGAGCAGGGCATGGCAGGCCGCGTGACCTACGGATTCGACAACCGCTACCTGTTCGAGGCCAGCTTCGGCTACAACGGCTCGGAGAACTTCGCTCCCGGCAAACGCTGGGGTTTCTTCCCCTCGGCGGCGGCCGGCTGGGTGATCTCCAACGAGTCGTTCTGGGACGGCATCCGCAAGACGGTCAGCAACCTGAAGATCCGCGTATCGTACGGTCTGGCGGGCAACGACGCCTTGGGCGAGCGCTTCCCCTACCGTTCCATCGTGGCCATGGGCGAGGAATCGGGATTCTACTACAACTGGAACTCCCAGGGCAAAGGCCCGAAGATCACCACCTACGGCAACCCCAACGCGACGTGGGAGGAGGCCAAGAAACTCGACGTCGGTCTCGAACTGGGACTGTTCAACGCGCTGAACATCGAAGCCGCCTACTTCACCGAAGACCGTACGGGCATCTTCATGCGGCGCACCTCGCTGCCTTCGTCGACGGGCCTGCTGGGCGTTACGCCCTACGGCAATATCGGACGTGTGAAATCGCACGGCGTCGACCTTTCGGCCGTCTACAACAAGCAGTTCAACAAGGACTGGTCGCTGAGCCTGCGCGGCACGTTCACCTTCTCGCGCAACGAAGTGGTCGAGAAGGATGAAGGCGACCTGATGTACGACTACATGTCGGTCGTGGGACATCCGGTCAACGCCATCACCGGCGTGCTGGTCGCCGACGGGCTGTTCACCTCGCAGGAGGAGATCGACAACTCGCCCAAACAGCAGTTCGGCAACTACACGGTCGGCGACATCAAGTACCGCGACCTGAACGGCGACGGCATCGTCGACGGCAACGACGTGACGACGGCCGGCAGCCCGACCGTTCCCGAAATCCAGTACGGCATCGGCGCGACGGTGAAGTGGCGCAGGCTCGACTTCTCGTTCATGTTCCAGGGCGCATCCAACGTATCGCTGCGGATGTACAACATGCACCCGTTCTGCGACGCCTCGCACTTCGGCTACGGCATCACGCAGTACATCGCCGACAACCACTGGTCGGAGGACAACAACCGCGCCGACGCGGCCTATCCGCGCCTGACCTCGCAGTTAAGCTCCAACAACACCCAGAGTTCGACCTTCTACATCCACGACGCCAAATACCTGCGCCTGAAAACCGTGGAGCTGGGCTACACCATCAAGAAACTCCGCGTCTACCTGTCGGGCAACAACCTCTTCGTCATCTCCCCGTTCGACTACTGGGACCCCGAAAAGGGCGGCGGCCACGGCCTGTCCTACCCGTTGCAGCGGACGGCGAAAATCGGCGTTCAATACCAATTCTAATCCAAAAGAAGATACCGTTATGAAAAAAATAGCAATGGCGTTAGCCCTCCTTCTCGCGGCCGCATCCTGCGATTTCCTGGATGTCGTTCCCGAGGGCAGTCCCACGCAGGACGACATCTACAAGACCCAGGCCCAGGCCGAAAAGATGCTCTTCATGGTCTACGGCAAGTGCCCCGACCTGTTCCATGCGCAGGCCATGCCCGACCTGAGCGGCGGCGACGACCTGATTTCGAGTTACTACGGATCGGTGCGTTATTTCTCGTGGAAGAGCCTCGTATACGCCACCTCGCAGGAGTCCCCGACGAACACCTACTTCAACATGTGGGGAACGACCTCGGGACTTCCGACGGGTAACTACTCGTACAACATCTACGAAGGCATCCGTTATGCCTACAACTTCCTGAACAACATAGGTTCTGTTCCCGACATCTCGGAGGCCAACCTGCGCTACTGGTCGGGCGAGGCGCACTTCCTGATCGCCCACCTGCACCAGATCCTGCTGGAGTACTACGGTCCGATCGTACTGGCCCGGGAGGAGATCGACCTGAATGCGCCGGCCAGCAGCGTGAACGTGCCGCGCAGCACCTACGACGAGTGCGTCAATTTCATCGAGGAGGAGTTCCGCAAGGCCGCCGACATGCTGCCCGACTACTGGGGTCCCATCGCGTACGGCCGCGCCATCAAGGCCACGGCGCTGGCCTACCGCGCCCGCCTGCTGCTCTACGCCGCATCGCCGCTGGTGAACGGCAATTCGGAATTCTACGCCGATTTCGTCAACAAGGACGGCACGCACCTGATCAACCAGACCTACGACGCCGAGAAGTGGAAACGCGCGATGGACGCTGCCAAGGAGGCTATCGACTGCGTGGAGGCTTCGAAGGAAACGGGAGCCTACACGATGGACGACCGCCAACTGGGCCTCTCCGTGTCGAAAAGCACCAGCACGACCGACCCGTTCGAACTGGGGCGCGCCAACTACACCTACATCTTCACCGGCGACGGCAACGCGACACAGTTCTTGAACCAGAACGAGTACCTGATGAGCCGGAACAAGTCAGGCTCGATCACCTACACGCAGAAGCAGTTCGGCTGCCACCTGGCCAACAACTACACGAAGGTGTCGGGCGCCTACCGCGGCTATTTGTGCCCGACGTTCGAGGCCGTCCAGATGTATTACACCCGGAACGGACTTCCGTGGGAGGACGACCCCGAGACGAAGGACATCGACCCGCTGGCCTACAACAAGGCGGCCGGGACGGTCGAGATGCACCTCCACAAGGAGCCGCGCTTCTATGCGTCGGTGGGTTATGACCGGGGCACGTACCGCTTCAACGGCGGCAAAATGACCATCAAGGCGCACAAGGGCGAGCCGCAGGGCTTCACCGGCAGCTACGACAACGAATACCAGTCCTACAACGGTTATTTCTGCCAGAAATGGGTCAACGAACAGTCGAAGATGACGCTCAACTCAAGCGGAAACTACTCCGTCAGCACCTACATGAGCTACGTCTTCCCCTACATGCGCATCGCCGAGCTATACTTAAGCTACGCCGAAGCCGACTTCGAGTACGACGGCACGTTGAGCGACTACGGCTACGAGTGCCTGAACAAGATCCGCTCGCGCTGCGGCCTTCCGACGTTCCAGGAGTCGTGGAGCAGGGCCGGCGGCATCCCCTCGGGCCAGAAGCTGCGCGACATCATCCGCCGCGAGCGTTCGATCGAGTTCCTGATGGAGGGACGCCGTTTCCACGACATCCGCCGCTGGAAGATCGCCGAAGAGTGCCTGCGCCCCATCCCGAAGGCCTGGAACATCGAGGGCGACACGCCCGAGAAGTTCTACAAGCTGGTCGACATGAAGGAGAACGACACGCGCATCTTCACCACGCCGAAACACTACTGGCTGGCGATCCCCAACTCGCAGCTCAACATCAACGGCCAGCTGGTTCAGAATCCGGGTTATTAACCATTAGCGAAAAGAAACGACCATGAAAAAGCTATTTTTAGCGCTCGCGCTGTCGGCGGCAGCCTGCCTGGCCGGGTGCTCCGACAACGAAGAGATCGGATACGACATCGGCTCGAAAGTGCTGATCCCGAAAAACGGCCTGCAACAGGTCGCCCTGACGGCCGATGCCGCAGCGGTCGACTACGAGGTGTGGATCTACCGGAGCGGCTACAACGAAGGCGGTTCGACGGCCGCACTCTCGGTCGACGCCGAAGCGCTGGCCGCCTACAACAAGGCCAACGGTACGGCTTACGTGCTGATGCCCGAAGCCTGCTACGACCTCCCGACCGCCGCCGTGCGGCTCGACAACAACGCCCACACCGCGAAGATCGGCATTCGGATCGACGTCTCGGCGATCACGGCGGACAGTCGCTGCGTGCTGCCCGTTTCGGTCGGCAGTCCCGACACGGAGGTGAACGCGGCGGCCGCCACGGGGCTGATCTTCCCGGTCCGCCCCGCGACGGAGAAGCCTGAAAACGACCAATGACCCGGCCGGATCAATCAACTGAAAAATTAACCACATAACCTTCCTAATATGAAAAAAGGTTTTTTATCGTTTTTTCTGTTCACGGCTTTCGCCCTGGCGCTCTGCCCGTCGTGCAAAGACGACGAGACGGCCGAATGGAAAAACGTCGCGTTCTCGGTAGCGTCCAACCTCGCCCCCGAAAACGGGACCATCCCCTACGAAGGGAGCACGGTCGTGTTCACCGTAACGACCGACGGCAAATGGACCTATGCGATAGACCAGAGCAAGACCGACTGGTTCACCCACCCCACCGTCGACGGCATGACGCTGGCGATTCTGATTCCGGAAAACACCGTGAGCAGGGAGCGCTCCGGCGTAGTCCGGTTCATCTCGGTCTCGGACCCCACGCTGGTCGAGGAGTTCACTATCACGCAGGAACCCGGACCCGTGCCGCCCGAAGCGCCGAAAGCCGACCTGCTCGACGTTGTCTTCCACGCCGACGGCACGGCCGAGGACGTATCGCCGCTCAAGAACGAGGTGCTCTCCTACCCCGGCACGGCGCTGACCTGCTATTACCACGACGTCTACAAGCGCATCGTGACCAACTACACGCACACCCCGGGGCAGGGTTCCCGCAAGGATTCCTATTACCGGGTGGACTACTACACGAACGAGACGTTCAAGCAGGGTCTGGACGACGGCCACACGCTGGAGGTCGTCCTGCGTTCGAACCGCAACGACGGCACGAAGGAGTACAAGCCCTTCTCGGCGCATGAAGCCGGCGGCACGGGTTTCCTGATCTGCAAGGAGGGCCAGGGAGGCCATCCGGCCTGCATCACGTTCCTGCCCAATGTGAGCACCACGGGCAAAAGCACGTGGCGCTGGGCGCAGAGCGACGTGACGCCCGAACCGGGCCGTTACTACCACGTCGTGGGCGTCTGGGACAAAACCGCCGAGAAAGCCTATATCTACGTGGACGGCCAACTCAAGGGCACGGCCGACGCTCCGGGCGAACTGATCCACGCCAAGGACGGCGCACGGTGGTTCGCGCTGGGCGGCGACTCGGCCGTAGGTTCGATGGGCAACGCATGGAACGGCGAAGTGGTTCTGGCCCGCGTCTTCGACGACGCGCTGACCGGGGACCAGATCGCCCTGCTCTACCAGGATGCGGCGTTCGCCGGCCAGACGCCCGTAGAATTCGCACTCTCGAACCTCGCCTACCTGACCAGGTGCGAGATCGGCGCAGGCTACACCTATACGATCTACGGCAACGGTTTCGCAGCCGGCGACAAGGTAAAGTTCACCTCGGCGGCCAACGTGACCGCAGCGTTCACGGCCGACGCCGCATTCACCGAAGCCTCCGGCGACAATACCCTTCAGTCGCTGGCAGTGACCCTCCCCGCAGGGATTCCCGCCGGAACGAACCGGTATTTCATGACGCTCGTCCGCAACGGCAGCCAATACCCGATCGGCACGGTCGAATTCACCGTCTGCGACAATCCCTCCGTCTCGATGCCCCGGATCATCGCGCACCGCGGCCAGCATCAGGACGGCGTGGAGAATTCGACCGAGAATTCGATCGCTGCCCTGACCAACGCCCAGAAACTGGGCATCCACGGCGCCGAGTTCGACGTCTGGATCACCGACGACGACGTGCCGGTGATCAACCACAACGCGACGGTGGCAGGCAGCGACCTGCGGATCGAAGAGAGCGCCTATGCACAGATCAGGGACCTCACGCTGGCCAACGGCGAAAAATTGCCGACGCTTGACGCCTATCTGGAGCAGGGCGCCAAGGACGCTTCGATGAAACTGATCTGCGAAATCAAGACCCACAGTTCGGCCGCAAGCAACACGCGGGCCGTCAACGCCGTCGTGGCCGCCGTCAAGGCGAAGTCGATGGAGACGCGGGTCGATTACATCGCCTTCGACTACGAGGTCTGCAAGCAGCTCCGGGCGGCCATGCCCGCGGCCGGCGTACAGTACCTGGGCGGCGACAAGGCTCCGGCCGAAGTCGCGGCGGACAAGCTCTCGGGCATCGACTACCAGTATTCGACCGTGCTTTCGAAAAAACCCGAGTGGGTGACGGAAGCCCACGCCGGCGGAATCGAGGTCAACGCCTGGACGGTCAATTCGACGGCCGACATGATGGCCTGCATCGCGCTGGGTGTCGACTACATCACCACCGACAACCCCGCCACGCTGAAAAAACTGCTGGAGACACCGTTCGTCACGGCCCCGAAATAACCGCGGAGGCTCCGTTTCGGATTTCTGGATTCGCAGGCCGGACGATTGTCCGGCCTGCGTTCTTTGCGGAATCCGCGTTTTTTTATTAGTTTTATATCCGAAATCAACCTTATACGACAACCCTGCAATGAAGAAACTTTTGGTATTGGCATGGGCCGGCGCTGCGTTGCTGTCCGGCGGCATGCTCCGGGCGGAAAACATCCTCCTCTCGACCCGGAATTCCTCGCTGCTGCTGACGGCAGAAAAAGGCAAAACCCCTCTGTTCCAGTATTTCGGAGCGCGCGTCGCCTCGCCCGACGACATCCTCGCCAGCGGAGCGGCGTTCGGCGATGCGGCCTACCCGCAGTTCGGCGCCCAGTGTTACCGCGAAGTAGCCATTCAGGCGACGCACGGCGACGGTTCGATGTCGCTCGAACTGGCTGTCGAGTCGGTGTCGCGCGACCGCAGGGACGGCTCCGAAACCACCGCCATCGCCATGAAGGACAAGCACTACCCGTTTTTCGTGACGCTCTTCTACAAGACCTACGACGACTGCGAGGTGATCGAGACGTGGACCGAGATCAGCCACACGGAGAAGAAACCCGTGACGCTCTACCGGTTCGCATCGGCCTACATGCCCGTCCGCCGGGGCGACACGTGGCTGACGCATTTCCACGGCACATGGGGAGCGGAATGCTACCTCCACGAAGAACCGCTGACCGACGGCATGAAGGTGCTCAAGAACAAGGACGGCGTGCGCAACACGCAGCGCGACAACCCCTCGCTGATGATCTCGCTCGACGGACGCCCCCGGGAGTTGACAGGCCGCGTCATCGGCGGCACGCTGGCCTGGGCCGGCAACTACCGCATCGCCCTGGACAACGACAACACCCACACCACGCACCTCTTCGCGGGCATCAACGAGGAGCAGTCGCAATACACGCTGCAACCCCGCGAGGTCTTCACGACCCCGGTATTCGCCTTCACGTTCAGCGACGAGGGCAAGAGCGGCGTGAGCCGCAACATCCACCGATGGGCGCGCCTCCACCGGCTCAACCACGGAACCGAGCTTCGCGACGTGCTGCTCAACTCGTGGGAGGGCGTCTATTTCAAGGTCAACCAGGAAGGCATGGACCGGATGATGGCCGACCTGGCGGACCTGGGCGGCGAACTGTTCGTGATGGACGACGGCTGGTTCGGCGACAAATACCCGCGCAACAACGGCGAGACGAGCCTCGGAGACTGGACGGTCTGCCGCGAGAAACTGCCGCAGGGCATCGAGGGTCTGACCGAGTCGGCCCGCAAACACGGCGTGAAGTTCGGCATCTGGATCGAACCCGAGATGACCAACACCCGGAGCGAACTCTATGAGAAGCATCCCGACTGGGTGATCCAGCAGCCCTACCGCGAAAACCGCAAGGGCCGCGGCGGCACGCAGCAGGTGCTCGATCTGTCGAACCCCGCGGTGCAGGAGTTCGTCTTCAGCGTGGTCGACCGTCTGATGACCGCGCATCCCGACATCGCCTACATCAAGTGGGACGACAACATGACGCTCTACAACTACGGCTCGACCTTCCTGCCGGCCGACCGGCAATCGCACCTCTACATCGAGTACCACCGCGGCATGGACAAGGTGCTGCGGCGCATCCAGGAGAAATATCCCCGTCTGGTGATGCAGTCGTGCGCCAGCGGCGGCGGCCGGGTCAACTATGGCGTCCTGCCCTACTACGATGAATTCTGGACCTCGGACAACACCGACGCCCTGCAACGCATCTACATGCAATGGGGCGTGTCGAACTTCTATCCCGCCGTGGCGATGGCCTCGCACGTGAGCGCCTCGCCCAACCACCAGACGGGCCGCAACGTTCCGCTCAAACTGCGCTTCGACGTGGCCATGTCGGGACGCCTGGGGCTGGAACTGCAACCCTCAAAGATGACCGGCAAAGAGAAGGAGTTCGCACGCAGGGCGATCGCCGACTACAAGGAGATCCGTCCCATCGTGCAGCAGGGCGACCTCTACCGGCTGATCTCGCCCTACGACAAGACAGGCTATGCATCGCTGATGTACGTCGCACCCGAAAAGGACCGCGCCGTCTGGTTCGTCTACAAGCTGGAGCACTTCCTCAACATGCCGTCGCCGGCCTTCCGCATGGCGGGTCTCGACCCCGGCAAACGCTACCGGATCACCGAACTGAACGTCGACGGGAAGCCGGTCCCGCAGGACGGCAAGACCTTCAGCGGCGCGTTCCTGATGGAGAACGGACTCGAATTCACGGTGGGCAAGGAATATGCGAGCCGCGTACTCGAACTCAAAGCGGTGGAGTAATCATCGGTCAGAAACGGCTGTCCGAAATCCGGGCCGCCCAACAAATCCCCGAAACGACGCCCGGAAGCGGGAGGTTCGTTTCGGGGATTCCGCATCTCTTTTCGCTCTTTTCCCTGCATATCCGCCGTTTCATCCGCCTCGCTGCAATTCCGGCGGCGGCGTTCTTCACACACAAAGGTTTTAACAAGGCATCCTGTCATTTAATTATGAATTATGAATTATGAATTATGAATTTTAGTTAACTTTGCGGATCGTAACGACTAAACATAACATATCGCCATGTACAGAACCCATACCTGCGGCTGCCTCCGGGCCTGCAACGTCAACCAAACCGTCACCCTGGCCGGATGGGTGCAGAAAGTGAGGAACCTCGGCGCCATGACCTTCATCGACTTGAGGGACCGTTACGGCATCACCCAGATCGTCGTCGAGGAACACTCCCCCGCCGAGGCGCGCGAAACGGTCTGCCGCGTGGGCCGCGAATGGGTCATCCAGGTCGTCGGCAAAGTCGTCGAGCGGCAGTCGAAAAACCCCAAAATGCCGACGGGCGACATCGAGGTCACGGCCGAGAAGGTGGCCATCCTGCACGAAGCCGAAGTGCCCCCCTTCACCATCGAAGAGGTCTCGGACGGCGGCGACGACCTGCGCATGAAGTACCGCTACCTCGACCTGCGGCGTCCGCCCCTGCAACGCAACATGATTCTGCGCCACAAGATGGCCCAGGAGATCCGCCGCTTCCTCTCCGACGAGGGATTCCTCGAGATCGAAACCCCCTGCCTGGTGGGTTCGACCCCCGAAGGAGCGCGCGACTTCGTCGTGCCGAGCCGCATGTCGCCCAACCAGTTCTACGCCCTGCCCCAATCGCCGCAGACGCTCAAGCAGCTGCTGATGGTCGCCGGCTACGACAAGTATTTCCAGATCGTGCGCTGCTTCCGCGACGAGGACCTGCGCGCCGACCGCCAGCCCGAGTTCACGCAGATCGACTGCGAAATGTCGTTCGTCGAGCAGGAGGACGTGCTCGAAATCTTCGAGCGCTGGGCCAAGCACATGTTCAGGCACGTGATGGGAATCGAGCTGACCGAGCCGCTGCGCCGCATGCCGTGGATCGAGGCGATGGAGAAATACGGTTCGGACAAACCCGACCTGCGCTTCGGCATGGAGTTCGCGGACATTACCGACCTTGCCAAAGGGCACGGTTTCAGCGTATTCGACGATGCCGAGTACATCACCGGATTCGCCGCCACAGGCTGCGCCGCGTACACCCGCAAGCAGATCGACTCGCTGACGGAGTTCGTCAAGCGGCAGCAGATCGGCGCCAAGGGCCTCGTCTGGATTCGCGTCGCGGAGGACGGCGTGAAGTCGTCGATCGACAAGTTCTACTCCCCCGAGGAGGTGCGCGCCATGGCCGAGCGCTGCGGCGCTGTGGCCGGGGATATGGTCTTCATCCTCTGCGGCAAGAAGTTCAAGACGCTGACGCAGCTGTGCGCCCTGCGCCTCGAAGTGGCCCAGCAGCTGGGGCTGCGCGACCCGCAGAAGTTCGCCCCGCTGTGGGTGGTGGACTTCCCGCTGTTCGAGTGGGACGACGAAACGCAGCGTTACTACGCCGTACACCACCCCTTCACCTCGCCCAAGCTCGAGGACGTGCAATACCTCGACAGCGACCCGGGCCGCGTGCGCGCCAACGCCTACGACTTCGTCTGCAACGGCACGGAGATCGGCGGCGGTTCGATCCGTATCCACGACTCGAAGTTGCAGGAGAAGATGTTCGAACTGCTGGGCTTCACGCCCGAGGAGGCGCAGAAGCGCTTCGGCTTCCTGATGAACGCCTTCAAGTACGGCGCGCCTCCTCACGGCGGCCTTGCGTTCGGTTTCGACCGTCTGTGCTCTTTGTTCGGCGGTTCGGAGTCGATCCGCGACTACATCGCCTTCCCGAAGAACAACGCCGGCCGCGACGTGATGCTCGACGCCCCGGGCTACATCGACCAGACGCAGCTCGACGAGCTGTATCTGGAGCTGCGCAAGCCGGAGGAGTAATAAATTAGAATGCAACAAAAAAAAGAGGCTGTCTATAGACGACAGTCTCTTTTTTCATTCAAATTTCATTAGCTCGCTCTTTTGTCAACAAAGCGGAATTAATACTATCCTGGTATCCTATCATTATTTGACAGTGAGTTGTCATGCGAATCTCAACATATCCAATATCCACTCCATCTTTTGTATATGCAAACATCGTTCCATAAACACACCGATCAGACCTCAAGGCTGTTAACTCATGTCCATCACCCTCTCTCCAGGGCGACTTAAACTCTTTCTGATCAAGGATAGGCGCACCATATTTTTCCGTGTAAATATCCACCAATTCGTCATACGCCCTTTTAATAGAGCTCCAATTATCATATGGTGATTCGAATAAAGCCACGACTCTCCATACGGTATTCGTAATGGGTGTACCATAAATAAAAACATAACTATCCCGGCCTATAAATGTACCAGATAAAATATCGTCATCTACATACACATATCATTGGCTCTGCAATTCTTTCACAAATTCCTGTTTGCTGCCATCTATCGGCAGACCTTTGAACGTCAAATGTTCCGTTTGCGCATAGGACAGCACACAAAACAACGAGGAACAAATCGTCAGCAATAACTTTTTCATAATCGAGGCTTTTCAGCCACCCGCACCCCGGCGGCATAAACAAAAAAGAAAAGCGTGGTGCCGAAGCCCATTTCAGAATCGTAGGTCGTAGGATACCTTGCAAGATAAAATAAGCGACAGCTCCCACGCCTATACCCGCAGAATACGGATACGACGCGGCAAGATGTTTGCCTATTCCTCTCTTGCAATGAATTTCCTACGTTCACGATTCGGGAACAGACTTACACTTTCCGTGTTTGTCAGCGTCTAACAAATATAGAATAATTTTTGAAATTTTACTATCTTTGTCCTAATAAATCGAACATGCCATGCCGAACATTCCTTTAGCCGAACGACTGCGCCCCCGCACGATAGACGAATATATCGGGCAGGAGCACCTCGTGGGCAAAAACGGGGTGTTCCGCAAGTTCTTCGAGACGGGCAACGTCCCGTCGTTCATCCTCTGGGGACCTCCGGGCGTGGGCAAGACCACGCTGGCGAAGATCGTCGCCACACAGTTGGAACGCCCGTTCTTCACCCTCTCGGCCGTCACGTCGGGCGTGAAGGACGTGCGCGAGGTGATCGAGTCGGCGCGCAAGCAGCGGTTCTTCGACCAGAAGGCCCCGCTGCTGTTCATCGACGAAATCCACCGCTTCAACAAGTCGCAGCAGGATTCGCTCTTAGGGGCCGTCGAACAGGGCGTCTTCACGCTCATCGGCGCGACGACCGAAAACCCCTCGTTCGAGGTGATCTCGCCGCTCTTGAGCCGCTGTCAGGTCTACATCCTCAAGTCGCTCGAAGACAAGGACCTGCAAACGTTGCTCGACCGCGCCCTGACGACCGACACCGAGCTGAAAGAGCGCGACATCGAGGTCACGGAAACCGGCGCGCTGTTCCGCTTCTCGGGCGGCGACGCGCGCAAGCTGCTCAACATCCTCGAAATCGTCGTCGGGGCCACCGACGGCAAGGTGACGATCACCGACCGGTACGTCACCGACTGCCTCCAGCAGAACATCGCCCTCTACGACAAGAACGGCGAACAGCACT
>ULRA01030980.1_pt1 | contig 17412 bp, 16 predicted proteins | sample 1954981 | NCBI WGS metagenome assembly ULRA01 (sample SAMEA4835669, study PRJEB28245) | human gut metagenome | biome: gut microbiome; material: fecal sample | place: Denmark | collected 2008
CGTCGTATCAATCAGCAGCAGACAGGTGTCCGCGTATATGCTCGCAAGGATTCTGTATTCCGCTCCCGTTTCAGGCAGGACGGCGTTCTTATTCCCTCCGCACAAGGAGACGGCGATTGCTTTTTTCGTTACCGACTGCACGGCGCTTACACCGAACAAAGCGCTTTTCACCGACCTCGCGTCCACCGTTATCCGTGCGTCCCGCGGCAGAATTTTTGTCCAATCGACGGCGCGGGTTTTTTCGAAAAGCTCGTCGAAGGTGCGGCACGCGAATCTAGCCGCCTCGACGTATATTTTGTTCGCCGTTCTGAGAAACACATTTGCACGGGCGACGTCGTCCAAACCGCCGTCAAAAAAAATTTTTCCGTTTTCGGCGGGAGAGGGCGCAAATCCAAGCTCGGTAAGCTCGCGTTTGAGCACCGCCTCCACACCGCTTGCGGCGGTAGCGCACAGTCTCATGTCGCCGTCAAAAATACTCATGCCGTTATTTTACCACAAAGCCGACGGAAAACGAATTTTTTAAAAAGAAAAATTTACATTTTTTTGATAAATATTTTTGAAAAGCTCCCGCCTGCGCCAAGAAAAAAAGCCGCCCCGCGGGGCGGCTTGAATAAACTTTCAGATATTGCCGACATATTCCATCAGGCGCAGCACCATTACGGAATAGCCGTATTCGTTGTCGTACCAGGCAACCAACTTTACAAAGTTGGGATTTAGCATGATTCCCGCTTTGGCGTCGAACACGCCGCCGCAGGTGTTTCCGATAAAATCGCTTGACACCAAGGGCAGGTCGGTAAAGCCGAGAATCCCCTTCATCTCGTTTTCGCTTGCGCGTCTGACCGCAGCGACGATTTCGTCGTAGGAGGCGGATTTTTCAAGCCGTACCGTAAGGTCTACCACAGACACGTCCAAAGTAGGCACTCTCAAAGACATTCCCGTGAGCTTGCCGTTCAGTTGGGGAATAACCTTGCCCACCGCCTTGGCGGCTCCCGTCGAGCTTGGAATAATATTCCCCGACGCGGCGCGTCCGCCCCTCCAATCCTTGCGGCTTGTGCCGTCGACCGTGCGCTGTGTGGCTGTCGTAGAGTGCACCGTGGTCATAAGCCCCTCCACAATGCCGAAATTGTCGTTGATTACCTTTGCCAAAGGCGCGAGACAGTTGGTCGTGCAGCTTGCGTTGCTGATGATTTTGGTTTCGGGCTTGCAATCGAGGTGGTTTACTCCCACTATGTGCATGGGAGCGTCCGCACTGGGCGCAGTTATGACAACCTTTTTCGCGCCGCCCGCCAGGTGTCCGCCCGCCTTTTCCATAGTGGTGAACTTTCCTGTCGCTTCGGCGACCACATCGACTTTTTCCTCCCCCCATTTTATCGCGGAAGGCTCCGATTCGTTGAAAACGCGGATTCTTTTACCGTTGACGACAAGATAACCGTTGTCGACGTATACATCGGCGTCAAACTTCCCGTGAACGGTGTCGTATTTTAGCATGTAAACCATATAGTCCACGTTGGATGAGTGGTCGTTGACGGCAACTACCTCCACATTGGGGAAATCAAGCGAAGCGCGCAGTATCAGACGACCGATTCTGCCGAAACCGTTGATGCCGATTCTCACTTTTTTCATCTCGGAAAAACCTCCTGTAAGCCCTTGTAAAAGGATTTACAATAAATATTTTTTATGCTATATTTATTATAAGTCAAATAAAATTATTTGACAACTAAATACGGGGGTCAAATTCAAAATGCCACTGACAACAAGCAAGGAAATGTTTGCCAAAGCATACGACGGCGGATATGCCGTCGGAGCGTTCAACGTAAACAATATGGAAACCATTCAGGGCATCGTGGAGGCGGGCGTCGAGTGCCGCTCGCCCCTCATACTTCAAGTGAGCAACGGCGCGCGGAAGTATGCGAAAATGGTTTATCTCAAAAAGCTCGTCGAGGCTGCCGTCGAAGACAGCGGGCTGCCTATATGCCTGCACCTCGACCACGGCGACAGCTTTGAGCTTTGCAAGCAATGCGTGGACGACGGCTTTACGTCCGTCATGATAGACGCGAGCAAGCTGCCCTTTGACCAAAACATAGAGCTGTCCAAAAAGGTTGCGGAATACGCACACGCGCGCGGCGTGGTCGTAGAAGCCGAGCTTGGCACGCTTGCCGGCGTGGAGGAACACGTTTCCAACAAATACGGCTGCTTCACAAACCCCGACGAGGTTGAGGAATTTGTCTCGAAAACGGGAGTGGACAGTCTTGCAATCGCAATCGGCACCTCTCACGGCGCGTTCAAATTCAAGGGGGAAGCAAAGCTCCGTTTCGATATTCTTGAAGAAATCGCAGGACGGCTGCCCAAATTTCCCATTGTTCTGCACGGAGCGTCCTCTGTGCCTCAGCAGTTTGTCCGCATAATCAACGAAAACGGCGGCAATATGTCGGGAGCGCAGGGCGTACCCGAGGAGATGCTCAGAAAAGCCGCCATGTCCGCCGTATGCAAAATCAACATAGACAGCGACATAAGATTGGCGTGCACCGCAACGATAAGAAAGTATCTCAACGACAATCCCGCCCATTTCGACCCCAGACAATACCTCTCCCCCGCCCGCGAGGCGATAAAGCAAATGGTAAAGCACAAAATCCTGAACGTGCTCGGAAGCAACGACAAAATTTAGTTTTTTCATCACCGACGGACGCATAAAAGCGTCCGTCTTTTTTGTCTGTCGCGTTATGTAAAAAAATATCGTTTTTTTCAAAAAACTTTATTCAAAACGATTGACAAACAGCGCTTTTAATATATAATAAATCGGGTGGTTTAGTAAAAACTTACAAAAAGTTAATTTTTACTAAACTTTTTGCTTTTTATTTACACAAAACGGAGGAGTCAATGGAAATCGGTTCTAAAATCAGGGAATTGAGACTCAAAGCCGACCTGACGCAGGAAGAGCTCGGCGACCGTTGCGAGCTGACAAAGGGATATATCTCGCAGCTTGAAAACGACGTCACCAGCCCTTCCATAGCCACTCTCGAGGACATAGTGGCGGCGCTCGGCACGACGCTTGTCGAGCTGTTTTCCGAAAGCCAGCCCGAACAAAGCCCCGTTTACCGGGCAGACGACTATTTCGTAAAGGAGAACGACGGTTACGTCACGCATTGGCTCATACACAACGGCGTAATCAACGAGATGGAGCCTATTCTCGTCGAAATAAAAGCGGGCTGCTCCACCGACTCGGACAACCCGCACGAGGGCGAGGAATTCGGCTTTGTGCTTGAAGGAAAAATACGGCTTTTTATAGGAAACAAAAGCTACGAACTTAAAAAAGGCGACAGCTTTTATTTCAAGTCGGAAAAGGTACATTTTTTGAAAAACGTCGGCGCAAAGACCGCCAAAATTCTGTGGGTGTCAAGCCCGCCGAACTTTTAGACGAGGTGAGAAAGCATGGAAAACAACAATATAATTCAGCTTCAAAACGTAACCAAGCTGTACGGAGACAAAAAAGCAGTCAACAACATCAGCCTCAATATAAGAAAAGGCGAATTTGTCACGCTGCTCGGTCCCTCAGGCTGCGGCAAAACGACTACGCTGCGCATGATTGCGGGCTTTGAAACGCCTACCGAGGGCAGAATACTTTTCAACGGCGAGGACATAACGTCCCTGCCTCCGCACAAGCGCACCGTCAACACGGTTTTTCAGAAATACGCGCTGTTCCCCCACCTCAACGTTTTCAACAATATCGCTTTCGGACTCAAGCTCAAATACGTGCCCGACGGCACATACGTGGACAAAAAGGGCGTGGAATACGAAAAGCAACGCAAGCTCACAAAGCGCGAAATAGAGGAAAAGGTAAACGCGGCGCTGAAAATGGTCGACCTCGAAGACTACGGCCACCGCAACGTCAACAGCCTGTCGGGCGGTCAACAGCAGCGCGTTGCAATCGCGCGCGCGTTGGTAAACGAGCCTGAGGTTCTGCTGCTTGACGAACCGCTCGGCGCGCTTGACCTGAAAATGCGCAAGGATATGCAGATTGAGCTGATGAATATGCACAGACAGCTCGGCATAACCTTCATCTACGTCACGCACGACCAGGAGGAAGCTCTGACCATGAGCGACACAATCGTGGTCATGAAGGACGGAGTCATTCAGCAAATCGCCAACCCGCAAAAAATTTACGACGAGCCGGCAAACGCTTTCGTCGCGGATTTTATCGGAGAGTCCAACATACTTTCGGGCACCTTCATCAAGGACTGCCTTGTGGACGTGTTGGGACATCAGCTCGCTTGCGTGGACAAGGGCTTCAAGAAAAAGGAACCCGTCGACGTCATCATCCGTCCCGAGGACATAGAACTGTTGCCGGAAGACGACGAAAAGGCCTATCTTTTCGCAAAGGTGACCTCCTGCGTTTTCAAGGGCGACCATTTTCAGACCACGGTCGAAACGGACGACGAGGAGAAAAACGAGCTTTTAATACACAACAACTTTGCAAGCGGCGTAAATCAGCGCGTAGGCGTATACGTCAAGCCCTTCGACCTGCACATCATGCACAAAAACCGCATCATCAACGAGCTTGTCACCGTTATGTGGGACAGCAACGCGGTTGAAATCTGCGGCGGACGGTTCCCCTGCAACGCCGACCTTCCAGCGGGGACAAGGGTAAAGGTCAAAATCGACTTCGACGACGTCATTGTTCACGACGACGAGGAAGACGGAATAATAGGCGGCACCGTCGTCAACTCCATTTACAAGGGCAGCTATTATCAGTGCATAATAAGAACCGACGACTACTACGACTTTTTCGTGGATACGGACGACGATTGGTTAAAGGGAGACAGAGTAGGTCTTTCGGTGGCGCCCGAAAAGCTGATTGTTGAAATCATGCCCGAGGAGGCGGACGGAAATGATTAAAAATTTTCGTATGAGCCGAAAGGTTTTCGCTTGGCCCTACATACTGTTCATGCTGCTCTTTATCGTTACGCCGCTGGTCATGGTTTTGGTCAACGCCTTTCTTGCGGACGGAAAGCTGACACTCGACAACTTTGTTGACTTTTTTTCGGACAGAAGCAGTCTGGACGTGCTGGCAGTCAGCCTTATCGTGGGATTTGTGACCACCCTGCTCTGTCTGCTGCTCGGATACCCCATAGCGTACATTCTGAGCAAAACGGAAAGCGGAAAAATACTCGTGCTGCTCTTTATCCTGCCCATGTGGGTAAACTTTCTGATTCGCACGCTCGCCACCAAGTCCATTTTTGAATGGATGGGCGTAAAGCTCGGCATAGGCACCGTTATTTTCGGTATGGTATACAACTATCTGCCCTTCATGATACTGCCTCTGCACACTACGCTGTCAAACATAGACAAAAGCTACGCCGAAGCGGCGGGCGACCTCGGAGCCGACCCGTTTACCGTATTTCTAAAAACGGTGCTTCCTCTGTCGCTGCCGGGGATTATTTCGGGCATAACCATGGTGTTTATCCCCACCATCTCCACCTTTGCCATAAGCGAGCTGCTTTCAAACAACACAATCAAGCTGTTCGGAGATTCGATAAACCTCAAATTCAACCACATCGAAACTTACGGAGTGGGAAGCGTAATGAGTCTGATTATGCTCGCGCTGGTGCTGTTGTCCAATTTCTTTATGAACAGGTTCAACAAGGACGTTTACAACAGAGGTGTGATATGAAAAAATGGTTATCCAAAGCTTATATTTATATAATGCTTGCAATCATGTACGCCCCGATTCTGTTGGTAATTCTGTTCTCCTTCTTCAACACCAGCAGATTCAGCTTTGACAACGGTTTCAGCTTCGAGTCGTATGTCTCTATTTTCACAAGCCCCAAAAGCCCGGAGCTGTGGAGCGCCATAAAAAACACGCTTCTCATAGCCGTCGTTTCATCTTCGGCGGCGACCGTGCTCGGGACGTTTGCGACAATCGGAATATTTTGTATGGGCAAAAAAACGCGCCGCATAGTGGAAAACATAAATCAGCTGCCCGTAATAAACAGCGAAATAGTCATGGCGATTTCCCTTATGGTGTTTTTCGCCACCGTCAAATTTATCCCCAAGGGCTACGCTCAGCTGATTATTTCCCACATCGCGTTCTGTACGCCTTACGTCGTGCTGTCCGTCATGCCGAGACTCATGCAGCTTGACCCCAACATCTACGAAGCGGCGCTCGACCTCGGCGCAGGTCCCACGAGAGCGCTGTTCAAGGTCATGTTTCCGTTGCTCGCCCCCGCAATCCTGTCAGGCTTTGTCATGAGCTTTACGCTGTCCATGGACGACTTTATCATAACCCAATTCAACAAGGGCACGGGAACAAATATAGAGACGCTGTCCACTTACATTTATTCCGACGTGCGCGTCAAGGGCATGGAGCCGTTCTGGTTCGCCATATTCTCGATTATCTTCGTGGTCGTGCTGAGCACGCTGCTGATAATAAATCTGAAAAAACAATCTAAAAAAGGAGCTGTACAAAAATGAAAAAAACCGCCAAAATCTTTTCCCTGCTGCTGGCAATTCTTATGCTTGCCGCCTCTCTCGCCCTGTTTGCCGCCTGCGGCGACAGCTATGACGAAGAAATAACCGTCTACAATTGGGAGGACTACATTTACAGCAAAACGGAATTGCAAAACGATTTCAACGAATATTACAAGGTCAAGACGGGAAAAACCGTCAAGGTCAGCTATTCCACTTTCGACACCAACGAAACAATGCTCACCAACATAATAAACGGCGACGCCGTGGTTGACGTAATCGCGCCCAGCGAATACGCAATCGAAAAGCTGCTGCAACACGATTTGCTGGAAAAAATCGACAAAACCAAGGTTTCCACCATTTCCAACGTAAACTCCGCCATATACGAAGCGGTGAGAGAAGTTTTCGGCACCTTTACCACCGACGGCGGGGAAACCGTTGACATCACGGATTATTTCGTACCGTATATGTGGGGAACGCTCGGCATACTCTACAACGCCGACGTAGTGACGGAAGCCGACCTCGCAAAGGGCTGGGGACTGCTCTGGAACGAAAACGGAAACGAAGCTCTCAACGGCAAAATATTCATGAAGGACAGCATACGCGACTCCTATTGCGCCGCCGTCATGTATCTCAAGGAATACAATCTGCTTCCCGACGCGCACAAAAACAAATCCGTTCAGGAGCTGATAAACACAAACGACGACGCCATGCTGGATGCCGTCGAGGAGCTGCTCGTCAGGCAAAAGGACGTGCTCAAAGGCTATGAGGTGGACTTCGGAAAACAGGAAATGATTTCCGAAAAAGGTCTCGTCGACCTCGCTTGGAGCGGCGACGCGCTTTACGCAATCGAAGAAGCCGAAGCCTCCTCCTCCGCTCCCGCGCTTGACTATTTCGTGCCCGAAGTAGGCGGCAACGTATGGTTTGACGGCTGGGTGATTCCCAAAAACGCAAAAAACAAGGAAGCGGCAAACTATTTCATCGCTTTCCTCAACGAGCCTGAAATCGCCATGAGCAATATGCTGGAAATAGGCTACACCTCCGCCGTCGACAAGTCGGTGTTTGAAAGCAGCGAAGCGGCGCTTGCCCTGCTCGAAGAAGCGGAATACGACGCGGCGGAGTTTTTTGCAGACGAAAGAAGATACCCGGAAATCACCGAGAGTCTCGGCGTCATGAAGGATTTCGGAGCAAGAAACGACGTTGTGGTAGCCATGTGGGAAAGAGTCGTTTCAAGCAACACAGATTTAACAACTTTGTGGATTATAATCGGTGTCGTAGCCGTTTTGGTCATTGCAGGCATCGCAATCTTCTTGGTCAGACGCAGCAAAAACAGGCGCGTAAAGAAATAATGACTCGCTGTGGGTATATTTGTCCTCACCGGCTTTGAAAGCAAATCAATAGACGAATAAAAATAACACGACAAAGGTTATTTTTATGGCAACCAAAAAACTTAATACAGAAATTTTTTACACAATACTTGTTGTTTCCATCGCTGTGTTCTGGGGTATGGGCTTCGTGTTCATACCCTGGGCGCAGCAGTCCAACGCGCCCTCCAGCCTGATTTGTCTGTTCAGATTCGGAGTGAGCGCGATTTTGATTGCCGCGATTTTCAACAGGAAAATCAAAATACGAAAAGAAAATATTTTGATGAGCTTCATCTGCGGAATACTGATTTTCGTGGGCTTTCTTTTCAACGTCATGTGTCAGGAGTACACGACTCCTTCCAACGCGGCGTTTTTCACGGCAACCAACGTCGTCATCGTGCCCATACTGTGCGCCATATTTTTCCGCAAATACAAAACTCCCGTCACCGTGTACGTTTGCGCGGGCGTTTCGGTCATAGGCGTGCTCGTCATCTGCATGGGCGGGGAGGGCGGAATGCAGCTTTCTTTCGGCATAGGCGAGCTTATGGCGTTGGCGTCGGCAATCCTGTTTTCCTTCCACATCCTCGCCATGACCAAGGCATTGGAAAAAACGGACAGCATTTCCCTCACCTTTTCGATGTTCGCCGTAGCAAGCGTTCTTTTTCTTGCTTATTATCTCATTGTAGACCTGCCCAAAATTCCGTTTTCCGAGCTGAAATGGGCGCCCTTTACCGAAAACGGCGTGTTTTCGCTTGGTTTCGGGCTGAGCATAACGGGCATAACCGTCCTCTGCTCCTTTTACGCCTATCTCGTACAGACAAAAGCGCAGACGGTTATGAACCCTACCAAGGTGACTCTGATATTAAGCTCCGAATCGGCTTTCGGCGCCGTGTTCAGCATGATTTTCGGCATGGAAAGCTTCAAATGGAGCACCGTTGTCGGCGGCGCTCTCATACTTGCAGCCGTGTTTTACACCGGATGGGCGACAAGACCCAAGCCGGTTCCTTCGGCTTCCCCGCAGCCCGAAGCGGCGCCTGACGACGGCACGCACAAGGCGGAACCGCCTGCGGAAAAAGCCGAAACAGAAAACGGACGGACGCGGGAGGAACAGCCGCCCGTCGAGCTGCCCGCGATTTCGGAGGTTATAGGCGCGGCGCAGATTCCGTCAATCAGGCAGACTCTGTGCGAAACGGACAAACAGGAAAATCCGCAAAGCGACGCAGACGACAGGGAAAGCTGAAAGCGCTTTTTCAATCCCTTAACTAATTGCAACGTCAATCAACTTCAAAGGTCCGGCTTTTAAGCCGGACCTTGTCATATATTTTTCTAAAATATTTGTAATTTGTTTTAAGTTCTTTTTTTGACATTTTAATTTTTCACAAAAAACTGTGAAGAAAAGAATTTTTTATAAAATTAAGTACAATAATTTCGGAAAATTGCAAATTATACACTTTTATTTGTTTACAAAAAACAAAAGTCCTGCTATAATTACAATAAGTGATAATTTTCGCTTAAATTTTGTTGTTATATTTTTGCGTGCAAGGTTATATTATCCCGCAAAGCCTAATAATATATTATTATTGAGACAATAACAAAAGTTTGTCCGATTTGTCAAATAATACGGGCAAAAAAGCCGAAAGGGTTTTCCTTTTTCCGATACGATTTTAATTTTTAAGAGGTAATTGCTTTGAATTCCAAATACACCTACGAAAGCTTGATGGCAATGACGTTTACCGACCTTCGCGCGGTTGCCGCGCAGGAGGGCGTACCCAGCCCCACAAACAAAACCAAGGACATTCTCGCCAGATGGATTATAGACATTCAGGAGGGACTGAAACAACCCGTGCAAAGCTCGGGCAGGGGCAGACCTCCCAAGCAGAGAATCGTATTCAATCCTCCCAACTCCTTTGTCACGCCCACGGGACTTGCGGGCGAAGGCGTAAGTCAGCTGCTGCCTGAAATTTCCATTCCCGAAACGGACGGCACGGTTGAGGACGGCAGAGAAGAACAGACCGTCCCCGAGGAAAGAGTTTCGGGCATTCTCGAAATTATGCAGGACGGCTACGGTTTTCTGCGCACCAACAATTTTTATTTGGGGACGAGGGATATATACGTACCCATGCCGCAGATAAGAAGATTTTCCATGAAGGCGGGAGACAAGGTCGAGTGCACCGCAAGGACCTACGACCGCAACCGCAATCCCTCTCTCATATTCGTACATTCGATAAACGACGTTCCGTGCGACAGGCTGTCCCAGAGACGGCATAAAAATTTCGACGAGTTAATACCCGCATATCCCGACGAAAGAATCAAGTTGGAAAACGCTTCCAACAAGTACGACTTCGCGTTGAGAGCCATAGATTTAATCTCCCCCATAGGCAAGGGGCAGCGCGGACTCATCGTTTCTCCCCCCAAAGCGGGAAAAACGGTTCTCCTCAAAAAAATCGCCCAGGCAATTTCCGCAAACTATCCCGACATACACGTAGTGGTGCTGCTTGTAGACGAGCGCCCCGAGGAAGTGACCGATTTCAAAACCAGCTTAAAGAGCGCCGAGATAGTCAGCTCCACCTTTGACCAAGATCCCGTCCACCACATCGCCGTCACCGAGCTTGTGTTCAAAAACGCCAAGAGACGCGTCGAGTTCGGTCAGGACGTGGTTATACTCATGGACAGCATCACAAGACTCGGACGCGCGTACAATCAGACTGCCGAGCAATCGGGACGCACTCTCACGGGAGGGTTGGATATTTCCGCGTTGCAGGAGCCTAAAAGGCTTTTCGGTTCTGCGAGAAAGGTCTCCGAAGGCGGAAGTCTCACCGTGCTTGCCACAGCCCTCGTGGACACGGGCAGCCGTATGGACGACATAATATACGAGGAGTTCAAGGGCACGGGCAATATGGAAATCCACCTCGACCGCGGACTTTCCGAAAAGAGGATTTTCCCCGCCATCGACCTCAACAAGAGCAGTACGCGCCGCGAAGACCTGCTGCTGCCGCAAAAGGAGCTTGAAGCCGTTTGGCAGATGCGCAGAATGTTTTCGCGTCTTGACAGGGAGGCTGCCACCGAGCAGATTATCGACCTGCTCACCTGCACAACCAGCAACGACGAGTTTATCGATATGTTGAAGCTCACGGCAAAGAAAAACGCGGATAAATAAAAATTAAATAACCGAATAAACGAAAAGAGCCTGATTCATGCTTTGAATCAGGCTCTTTTTTCAACCTTTAAACCCGTCTTTAAGACAAAATTGAATTTAAACTGTTTTCGTCATTAAAGGACGGTATAGCCCTCTTTGTCCTTCAATATTTTGAGTATTTCCACTTCCTCTTTGGTTTCCATGTCGATATAGACGAAAAACTCCTCGCCGTTGCACATTCCTCTGAACTCGTAGCACGTCTTTTCGTCGTTTCCGACCGGTATGACGGCAAAGTTGGTGTCGGTGACCTCGAAATCATCTCCCAGCCTGTCCACTGCGGCGCCCAGCCCGTCCTCCTCGGGAAGCTGCCTAATCGTATGGTTTACCAGATAAGCAAACGCCTCCACGCCGACGACTCTGCCGGTATAGACGTCGACAACCATTTTTACGTGGTCGGGATAAAGCACGAAGCTGCCCTGCTTTGCGACGAGGTTGACGTAAATGGTATTGTCGTCGAGCGGCTTGGACACCCAATTCGCGTTCACGTCGAAGCCGAGCTTTTTTGCCATTTCCTCCGCCTTGGCGGAGCAATCGTCGCACGAAAGCTTTTCGGCTTTTTCGGGAACTTCCGCATTGTAGCTGTCAAGGCTCAAAAGTCTTCCGTCCTTCGTAAGCTCCGCGGAGTACACTCTGCCGTCCTTTGCAGTCATTTCAAACAGCTCGGCGTCCGCCTTGCTCTTGACCGAACCGACATATTCTATGCTTTCTATTTCGTAATCGGAAAATATCTCGCGCAGCTTTCCCGTCATTCTTTCGGTAGTCCATTTTTTCGACGTTTCAAGCTTTTTGTTTGTTACGCTTTCCGAAAAAGGTCCGTCGTAAATAAGCTGCGGATAATCGAAGGCGTTGTCCTCCATTTCGCCCAGCCCGTCGTTCAGGTAATTGTCTCCCTCCCCTTCGAGAGCGTTGATCAGAAGTTTGTCAGTGTTTTGAGTCGTTATACTTTCGAGCTTTGCCAAAAGTCCGCCTGAAACGCTTTTGAGGTTTTTAAAGCTCTCGCGGTGCGCGTCCGTCAAAGCCTTGCCCGAAGAAATTTCCTTTGCCGTGACCGAGCAGTAGTCGGATAACTGATTGAAAAATCTGCTTGCTTTGCCAGACAATTCGGATTCAAGAGGCAACGCCGAAATATCGCTCAGCGCGGTGTCCGCTTCGCTCTGAATTTTGAGCAGCAGCTCCTGCTGCACGGCGGGCGAATTTGATACCGCCAGCTTGGAAAGATTGGCGTCCGCGTTTTTGGTGCTGTCGCACAGTCTGAAAAGCGACATCTGATAGTGGTTTTCAAGCTGTTGCTTGTATACGTCGTCGTTGGCTACCCGCTTTAAACGCATGTCGCGCATTTTAAAGAAATAGAACACCGACAGCGCAATGGCAAGAGCCGCAACCACACCCAAAAAGGTGAGCCAGATGTTTTTTTGTATAGTGTCCAGTCTACGTTTTAAATTTTCTCTCATATTTCCCCTCCCGTCAGGTGCAGAACACGTGTTTTCCGATTGTCACGACAATGGGACGCGACCTTATCCATTGGTTGGTCGCCGTTTGGGGATTGTAATAATAAATACATCCGTATGTGGGGTCCCAGCCGTTAAGCGCGTCCTGCGCGGCTCTGATACATTCGTCGTTGGTGCCCAGATTGATTTGACCGTCGGAAACGGCGGTAAAAGCGCCGGGCTGATATATCACCCCGCTGATTGTGTTGGGGAAGCTGCTGCTTTTTACTCTGTTGAGGACGACTGCCGCAATGGCGACTTTGCCTGTATAGCTTTCGCCGCGCGCCTCGCCGTAAATGCAGCAGGCGAGCAGATAGAGATTGCTGTTGCTTGTCGTGCCGCTGCCCGTTCCGCCCGAGGACGACGAAAGACTGATGCCCATGGCGGCGGCTGTCTTTGTTCCCACTATGCCGTCCACCGCAAGTCCGTTTTTGCGCTGAAAATACTTGACTGCGGCAAGCGTTTTGGAACCGAAAATACCGTCAACCGAGCCTGTATAATAGCCCCAGTTTTTCAGCTTGGTCTGTATTTTCCTGACCGTTTCGCCGCTGCTGCCCTGCTTGATTACCGCCGCGTCCGCAGTCGTGCTTATTAAAAACAACGCCACGCACGAGACCAGAAGGACGAGAGCCAGCATAATGCAAACAGTCTTAAACCTTTGGTTATTCACGTTTTTCCTCCTTGTAACAAAAAGAATTTTTGCTTTTAGTTTTAGGAAAAACACCGTTTTTATGTATCAATCGCCCTTCGACTTGAATTTTTCTATTATTTCTTTTAAAAGAGAGCGATAGACTATTCCGTCCGAGCCGTTGTCCGAGCCGTTTACAAAGCACAGCGGCGGATAAACGACGCACCACCAATTGTCGCCCTTTCCCGAACCGAGTTCGAGTATCAGAGCGTCGTACACGCCGCTTTCGAGAGTAAATTCGCCGTAGCTGCGGGTAGGGAAATCCTCTCTTTTTATCGACGCCCTGCTGGCATAGTCAAAGCCGTTTGCTTTTATTACCGAGTCGGCGGTACGCTCGATTCCGTCGAAATTGCTTCTGACGATTGCTACCGCGCGTTCCTTTGTGTCGGCGTTGACCAAAAGAGGAGTCATAAAATCCACAACCGCCTGCTTGACCTTGTATTTGAGTTCCTGATCCGCGTCGGAATTGGAGTTTGCCCTTATATGTATCCGCAGGTAGCTTTCCGTTTTGCGCGAATTTTCCTTTGAAACGGGAAGCACGAGAATAAGCGCCGCTATGACTACGATTGCAAGAATGGCAAAAACTATTTTTTTCATTTTAAAACCTCGCTTGTGCAGAGTATTGCCGCAAAAAGCGAGGTTTACGCCTTTAAAGAAAAAATTTTTTAAAGGAAAAAGCAGTATTATGTCGAAAATCGATTGAACGGGATTTAATCGACTACTTCAACGCCACACCGCGTAGGTTTGCATACAAAGGCGTTTAGTCCCGCGCTGTTGAAAGCGTCCGCAACGCTCGCGGCACGCTCGTTACTGTCAAACGCGCAAAACATGGCGCTGCCGCTGCCCGTCATAATCAGCGGCGCTCCGAGCGACTCGGCTTTTCGCGCCGTCTCCTCCAACTCGCGGCACAGCGCGGCGGCGGGTTTAAACAAAGAATTATACGCAGTTCCGTTTATGCCGTCGGCGTCTCCGTTTTCCATAAGTCCCAGCATATCGAGGCATTTGCGTTTTGCCCGAGTCATGTCCCACTTGACGTAAACCGACCTGTCAAACTCGGAAAACACGTCTTTCGTCGACAACCCTCTGCCGCAGCGGACCACAACGAAGCAGACGTTTGGGGAGCAGCAAAACTCGGTCAAATCGTCTCCCTTGCCCGACATGAGCGCGGCTCCGCCTTTCATTAAAAAGCAGATATCCGAGCCGGTCCTGCGCGCCGCCTCGTCCGTTATGCTTTTTTCACAGCCGTAAAACAGTCCGAGCGCCGTGAGAACAGCCGCCGCGTCGGCGGAAGAGCCGCCCATACCCGCCATAAGCCCGATATGCTTTTCCGTTTTTATTTTCAGCCCCGTAAAGGGTACGGATGCAGTCTGAAAAAACATACGGGCGGCGCGTACCGCGCTGTCCGTTTGCTCGGGAATAAAAACGCCCCCGCAGTAATTGCTCTCTATCCTGCCGCTGTCCGTTTGGCTTACCGTGACTATATCCGCAACGTCTACGGTGACGGCGGCGCTTTCCAACGGATGAAAGCCGTCAAAGCGGCGCGCACCGACGTAAAGAGACGGATTGAGCTTGGCATACGCTTTAAGTCTGAGGGATTTCAACATAACGTAATTTTAGCATCTCCCGCAAAAATATGCAACAAAGAAAACGGACGCAAAATGCGCCCGCTGTACTCAGTCCTTTGCAATACAATGATAAACGACTAATTTTTCGTCCTTTTCCAAAGGAGTCACAAGCTCGGGATTGGCTGCCATGATATCCTCCTTGCTCATGCGCAGACTCTTTGCTATCTGCCAAAGCGTTTCGCCCGCCTTTGCTATGCACACCTCTATTGCCCCCATGGTTTCGGAAAGCTCCTCTCCCTCTACCGCGTCGGCTACGCAGTTTTCTTCTATGTTGCGATACAGGTTCGCCGAAACGCAGACCGTGAAATTCATGCTGACGTTTCTGCCCTGACGGTATTCAAACTCGGTTACCGCCGCGTCCGCCCTGACTACAAGATTTTCCGTTATATCGTCGTTTTCTACGGTGTGCACGAAGGGCACCGCAAACGGATAAGCCGCGTCGCCCCCGCCGGAAGCAAGCAGCGTTCCGGTGAGCACGCCTTCAAGCGTAAGTTTGCCGTCGAGAGGTCTGACGCTTGTCACGGCGGCTTTGAGTCCGCAGAAGCCTGTGATTTCGGCGTCGCCCGGCACGGATATTTCTCCCGCCGAATTAAACGTCGCGGCGGTCATGCCGTAAGAAACAATGCTTGCAACACGGCAGAACGACAGTTCCAGCTCGTGCGTGGCGGAATAGGCGTCGCAGATTACGTCCTCGTCCTCCTCCACGATGTTTTGCGCCCGCACCGCAATATTGATTTCCGCCGTAAATATATTGTTTTCGGCGTCTTCCAGCACGTCGAGATGTATTCTCGTATTTCTGACGCGGCAGAAGACGTTTATTTCTCCCTCGCCCGAAAAGCCTTCGGCGTTCACTTCCTCCCGGAACGGTATTTTTATCAGCTGACTTTTGAGTCCGCCGCCGACGGCTATGTAAGTCAAAACAAGCGCGCAATCCCCTTCGAGAGTCAAAACATTGTCGCGAGCTTCCGCATGCGCAAGACACACGTCGCTTTGCGCGAGCAGCACCTTTTCTATGCCGTATTTGACCTCCGCCTCTCCCGAAACGGTAAAATTGTCCGAAAGAGTCGCAGCAACTCTGCCAACCGTGATTACGTCCTCCTTGACGTATATGCCCTCGGCGCGGGACAGACAGGAGTTCTGAGCCGTTTCAGTAAGGGTTCCGTTCAAGTCGGCTACTATTTCCACCTTTATCGCTCCGTTTTCGACGGCGGCGTTTGCGTCAACCACGTCCGCTTCAAATGTAAGAGAGCTGTTTGGCTCGATAAGCTCGTTTTTGTATCTGTCCGAAAAATCGGCGTTGTAATTGAGGCTGTTGAGCGCGCCCTCCGCGTCTTTGGTAAGAACCTTGACGTTCACCCTGCCGGATACGAGAGCCTCTCCGTTAAGCGGCTCGAAAGAAGTCACCTGCGGCTCCACGTCCACGCTGAGAATTTCCTTTACGTCGTCCTTTGCGGCAAGCAGCGCGTTGATGATGAGCTGAGATTTGTCCAGCGTTACGAAACGGTTTGATGTAAAATTGCCCATGGTCTTTTCCAGCATAATTTTTGCCCCCTGTAAATCATTGCGATTTGTTGTCAATGATATAATACGCTGCAAAAAACCTTTTAAGAACTGTTTTTTGAATTTAACTTTTGATTTCCTTAAACGCCACGTCCCCGCACAAAAGGTCGGAGTAGGAACAGCTCAGCCTGTCGAATATCTCGTCGAAAACCATGATTACAAACACGTTTCTGTGCGCCTCCGTTATTCTGCCCTTGAAATAACTGATTTTGTTGCGCCCCTTGTTGTATCTCACAAGCAAATCCTTGCCCTTTAACATATCCACTCTTTTTTTCGCAATGTTGATGTCCGTCGTTACTTTTCGCAATTTTTCACCTCTATATGTAGTATATGCGAAAAAAGAGTTTTGTTTCAGAATTGTGCCCAAAAACGACGTTTTTACACTCTTTTGCGCCGCCGTCGGTTGCCTCCGATACTCCGTATATTTTTTTTGAAAAAAATTCGCCTTAAACAGTTTACAATTCGGATAATTGAATATATAATATGCAGGCAAATCCGAGAACAGAGGTTTTTTAGGTTTATGAGCAAAATTACTTACATTAAATGCCCCCGCTGCGATTTAAATTATATCGACAGCAGGCAGGAAATGTGCGATATATGCAAAGCCGAGTTGGGGCTTATGCCCAAAGACATACTCCTCGACGACGACTTCGACCTCGAAGAGGAAACAAAGCTTTGCCCTGTCTGCAAAAGAAATTACATTCCGATAGAAGAGGAAATGTGCGACAGCTGTCTCAGAGCAATGGAAAACAAGGACCCGTTGGAAAACGACGACAGTTGGGTGGAATTTATCGACGACGACCCGTTGGAAAAAGACATCGTCGAAATTCCTCTCGAGGAGCTTCAGGACGAGGAGTTTGCCGACGACGAAGAGGAAGCCGAGGAGGAAACGGAAGAATACAAGGACGATTTCGAGGACGACTTCAAATTTGACGACAAGTTCGAGTATGACGACGACGACATTGACGAAGACGAGGACGACGAACTCGACGAAGACGAATAAGGACATCCACGCGCGCCGCAAAGCGGC
>ULRA01020139.1_pt1 | contig 17379 bp, 18 predicted proteins | sample 1954981 | NCBI WGS metagenome assembly ULRA01 (sample SAMEA4835669, study PRJEB28245) | human gut metagenome | biome: gut microbiome; material: fecal sample | place: Denmark | collected 2008
GACCCTCGCCGGGGCCGGAATGGGTCACATAGGAAAGCTGGTGGGGCGAAATGCCTAACTGCTTCGCCAAAATCTGCCGGTCTCCCTGGGCCTGGTTGAGCATGTAGATAAAATCCGAGTTCTCAAAGATGTTCTCGATCTCCCTGGAAGCCAGCAGGTCCTTCACATTCTGCGTTAAACCGCTGGGAATCCCGCCCCATTTTCTGAACCGTTTCCATATCTCTACACTGAAACTTCCGGTCTGTCCTTTCAGCAGGAGGTGGAATTCGTCGATATAGAACCAGGTCGTCTTATGCTTGGAGCGGTTGGCCGTAACACGGTTCCAGACCGCGTCCTGCATGATAAGAAGGCCGATCTCTTTCAGGGCCTTTCCCAATGACTTCAACTGGAAGCACAGTACCCGGTGGTGATCCATCTGGATATTGGAACGGTGGTTAAACACATTCAAGGAACCATTGACGTAGATTTCCAGCGCCGTGGCGATATTCTGCGCCTCCGGTTCGCTCTGTTTGCGAAGGAGGTCGTACAAATCCCCCAGGATTGGCATGTTTTCCGGGCGCGGGTCCTGCAAATAGTCCCGGTACACAAGCCTTGTGCAGCGGTCAATGATCGTCTTTTCAATAGGGGAAAGCCCCTCCTTGCCGCCGATGATAAGGTCACACAGAGACAGGATAAAATCACTTTTCAGGGTGATCGGGTTTTCATCATCCGAATAGTCCAGGTTTATATCCATCGGATTGATGTAGTTAGTGGAGTTAGGGGAAATGTCAATGACCTGCCCCTGAGCTCCAAACTGCTTTACCAAAGGCCCGTACTCATTTTCCGGGTCTGCTATGATAATGTCGTCCTCCGTCAGAAGGAACACATTGACGATCTCACGCTTGGCAGAGAAAGATTTGCCACTGCCGGGCGTACCCAGGAACAGGCCGTTGGGGTTTTTCAGGTTCTTGCGGTTCGCCATAATCAGGTTGTTGCTAAGGGCATTGAGACCGTAATACAAAGCCTCGCCCTCCTGAAACAGCTCGCAGGTGGTAAACGGCACGAAAATGGCCGTGCTGCTGGTGGTAAGACCCCGCTCGATCTCGATCTGGTTCTGCCCCAGGCATAGAGAGGACATAAGGCCCTGCTCCTGCTGGAAGTCCAGGCGTTTCAGGGCACAGTTGTATTTCTGCGCCACACCGGAAGCGGAAAAAATATCCGTAAACAGCTTTTTGCGCTTCGGGGCGATATTCTCCACCAGAACCGTCACAAGGAACATCCTTTCATTCCGGCTCTGCAAATCCTGCAGGAGATTTTTCGCTTCTTCCCCATAAGTGGCAAGGTCGGTAGGTATGATGTCCATGTCATAGCCGGAGCGGACCGCTTTCTTCTGTTCCTCAATCGTCATCTTCTGCAAATCAGACATCTTGCGTTTGATGTTCTTGATCGCCTGGGCCTGGTCGATAGACTGGATATGCAGGTTGATTGTCACGGCGTCATCCAGGTCAAGCAGTTCCGCCAGCAGCCGATCCGTCAGCTCCGGGGCCAAAATCTGCAAGAAGGACACCGCGCCGGAATGGTCGCCCACCCGGAAGGTCTTGCCGTCCTGGGAGAAGGAGAGACCGGAAGGGGCGATATAGTCCTTTGTGGAGAGCCCGGTTTTCGGCAAATCCGACCAGTTAAAATGAAGTTTCTCCTGGCCGTCCGGGTGGAGCTGGCTGTGCAGAAGCTCCAGACGTTCCAGCCCGTTTAAGGGCCTTGCCTGCACGCCCAGGGCTTTGAAGTTCCCCAGCACGTCCGTTTCGATCCGTTCCAGACGCATTTTCGCCGTGCGAAGGTCCTCCGCTTCAATCCCGAAGGTGATGTATTTCCGCTTGGTAAGGCCGTTGTTGCCCTTTTGGAGCTGGTTCTTTAACATATCCGCGTACTCCCTGCGGATTCCGTCGTACTCGTCGCCACGGGCAGGAATCTCTATGCTGTGAACAAAGTCCTGCATATTGGCCCGCTGGTTGATGAAGGTGAGCTGCACATGGATCGAGGCGTCAAAGTAATTGAGAAAATCGCAGTAGCCCTCAAAAATCTGCGCCTTGTCGTCCGCCTGCGCGAGCTGGTAGTTAATATCAAAGAACTGCACCGTCTTGGTGTAATAATTGCCGCTCACACGGCAGATACCGTCCCGGTACATTTCCTTATAGGGAATACTCTGCTGGACCGTCTGCGGGGCGTCCGCTTTCAGCCCGGAAAAAAAGCCGGGCTTTTTCTTCGGCCCGGCAGGAGAGGCAGTTTTACTTCCTGCCTTTCTTGCTTCGGTGCGGGTCTTTTTTGCCTGCTTTACGTTTCTTTGCAGACGTTTTTCCTGCGCCTCCTGCTGTCTGGTTTTTGGCAATCTGTGATACCTCCTTTTTGGATATGGATTTGTAGAAGTTTTCTGTCCGGTAAGGGCGGTCCTTCGGCCAGAGCTTATAGCGGAGCCGGTTCCTTAACAGCTTTTCCGCCGGCTGCCCGTCCTTCTCATACATGGCAAAGAAGAAAAAGGGCATCATCAGGCCGATCATAAGGAGCACCGCCGCCGAATTGCCGATGGCGCCGCGGGTAAGGAAATATACCGGCAGCCCCACCAGCGCGGCCAGACTGAAACAAATAAGCTGGCGCTTTGTCAGGCCAGCGGCTACTTTGGTCTTGACTTTGGTTAAGTCTTTGGGTACGGGTACATAAGGCATTTCGTTGTCACCTCCGATCTGCGAGAATCTTTTTTATCCGTTTTGCGGCATTGTAATACTGCAATCCACTTCATTGCCCCATACATCCCAGCCGGGGGTCTGCTGCCTGGCAAAAAGCTCCACCCTGGGCTGATCTCCCATGAGCTTTATGATCTTGTCCCGCACTTCATCGGGTTTCTTGCTGTGCTGCTCGATATGGGAGATCACAAACTGGTGGATTCCCGCACACTGGCGTTTCGGGTGCCCGCGTGTTGCCAGCAGACATACCTCCGCGTTGGAGCGGGTCCAGAAGCCCATCCCATAAAACCAGCTATCGGCTTTCCGGTTCTGCTTCAGCCACAGAAACGCCAGGGTCTTATAGTGGAAGCCCCATGCCTCAATCACCCGGAACGCCTCATTAAGCTGCGGGAAGGTGGCCCATAGAAAAAGCGCACTGTCTTTGGCCGCAAGGTCTGCAACCGGCAGTGCGCATATTTCATCCATGCTCATGGTGGGGTAATGGTTTTCTGCCACGCCTTTGCCGCGCTTCATGTCATAGCGCCAGGGCGGGTCCGCGTACACAATGCCATATTTCTTAGCCTCCGCCATCAGCGGGCCTGCTCACTCTTGGCAGGCGCGGGCTTTGCCGGCTGCGTCTTGACCTTTCCGGCATTTTCTTTCAGGGCGCCGGTCAGGGAAGGCTTTTCTGCGTCCCTGGTCGCTTCAAGGGTGGCCTGCAAATTTTCAATCGCCTGGCCGTACCCTTCGATCAGGGCGTCGTTGAGCTGCCTGCGAAAGTCCGCCGTCACCGGCCAGCACACATCCCTCCATTTTCCCTGCTTATCCTGGGTGGAAGGCATGTTGACATACAGGCCGTTCTCGCCGGAGCAGATACGGAAGCCGTCGATCTTGAAACAGTCGCCAATCGTCACGTTGGCAAAGGCCAAGAGGTTCCCCATCGGGGCAATCGGGCGCACGGTTACATCCAGCTTCAAGCTTTCGGACGCCTGAGTGTCCGGCTGCATGGGTTCGGTATTGGTTTTACTCATAATGAAAGTTCCTCCTTGTTAAAATGTAGTTGTTACCCGCTAATGCGAGTTGAATATACTTTTAGATAACGAGCCTGTCTTAAAGAGGGCGAAGGCCAGCAGTACGGTATATCCCGCCGTGCCCCAGATCGCACCGTGAATATCGCCGGACGAGGGGATCGACTGGACCAGCACCGCGTAGATCGCGACGCATACCAGAATTAAGAACCCCTGGAATCCCAGAGCGAACAGGGAACGAAGGTAATTCGTCCCCATCTGTCCCCATTCACGGTTTGCCATTGTGGAAAACGGTATGGGTGCCAGGCTGACCGTGAGATATATTTCAATCATGCGGCCATAGACAATGACAAAGATCACAATAGACAGTACCCACATACACAGGTTGATGATGTTGGTTTCCAGCCATAAGCCGATCAGCTCCCACATCCCCATTGCTTCAAGCTGCGTTTCCAGGTCAGCCAGCGCCGCCGTGACATCCAGGTTCCCGTTTATCACGCCGGCGCTCCGCGATACCACATTTTGGGCGACATCAAACACCGCCATGACAATCGTAAAACAGTTGGTAAGCAGGTAGGTGGCTACAAAGGTCTTGAAGATCCACTTGAAGATGTTGAACGTATCAAAATCGTGCATGTTGTTCTTTTCCAAAATCATCTGAATCAGCTCATATACCAGCACAAAGGTCAGGATCATGCCCGCAATGGGAATGACGACGGTTTCAGAAAGATTCTGGATCATACTGAACACGCCGCCATTCCAGCCCTGCGGGGTCTGTCCGACCTGCCCGGCCACATCCGCGACCTGGCTGTTTACCGATTCAAAAATACTGGTGTACTGCCCGGTGATCGCTTCGATCAGGCCCTCTTTGATCCAGTCTGTTATCCAATCAAACAGACTGCCCATCGGCTATTAACTGAACAGGCCGGACAGGAGCGGAATCAGCGTGGCACCCACCAGGGCGATACCGCCGCCCGCCATAAGCTGCTTGATCCCCTGGGATTTTGCACCGGGGTTGTCGTTGCCGTAACCTTCCAAAAGGTTGATGACACCCCATGCGCCGAGACCCGCGCCCAGGGCGATCACGAGAATTTTCAGCGTGTCAATCGCGCTTGTAAAAAAAGCCATAAAGTTAATCCTCCTTAATGTTCATAGAATTTATTGTTGTGGCCGCATTGGGCCGGAAACGAAAAAAGCCGCCGCCATGTTCAAATAGAAAACCTACAAAAACATGACGGCAGCATAAGGGGCAGGACAAGACCTGCGGGGGATATTCAGTTGTCAGGGAGAATCACGAATCCGCAATAGGCGCCTCCTTTCCAAAGGGTATAGAAAAACCCGCCATACAATAAGGAAATGATACGGCGGGTTTTACGCGCTTGTCTGCGCTGCCAGTTCTTCCGGCGTGATCTCATAGTTGGGGTACAGCTCTCTGGGACGTACAGGCAGTCTTGTAGACAGGTATTTCTCTATGTCAAAGGCGTTCTTTTCGTCAAAATCCGAAAGATATTTGTAATTCGGGTGTTTGGTAATGTCATACTTCCGGGACAGGAAGGGACGCACGCCCCTGATCTGCAGGAGGCATTTTCCGCCGTCCATCACCGCAAGCTCGTCAACGGACATCAAATCTTTTCCCAGCTTTTGAAAGTTCTGCCCGTGGGATTCCTGGGTGCCCTTCGTGACGCTGGTGTTATATAGATCAATGGTTTCTTTCCCCAGCAGGGAGTTCCAGCTTTTCAAGGTGGTTTCCTCCTTACCTCCCAGGAAAAGAGAAGAATCACAGTTGCCGATGATCGTGTCCATGTTGTCCTTATAAAGCGCTTTGAGCTGACTCTGGGCCTGCAATACCAGGCAGGCGGATATTTCCCTGGAACGGATCGTTGCCATCAGCTTTTCCAGGTTCGGGATTTGGCCTATATTGGCCGCCTCGTCGATCAGGCACCGCACATGGACCGGGAGCCTGCCACCAAATTTATCATCCGCCCGCTCACAGAGCAGGTTGAATAGCTGGGTATAAGCCATACTGACAAGGAAATTAAAGGTCGCGTCCGTATCACTGATAATAAAGAACAGCGCCGTTTTCCTGTCGCCCACCAGGTCAAGTTCCAGCTCGTCATACATGGTGATCTCCCGGACTTCCTTAATGTCAAACGGGGCAAGCCTGGCGCCGCAGCTAATTAAGATCGACTTAGCCGTCTTGCCAGAGACGAATTGTCAAGGACTTTTTCATCAAGTTCACGAAGAAGTTACATTCTGCGGACTTCCTCTCGGAGCATACGCTTGATTTTGTCCTCCATCGTCTCTTTTGCGGTCTCGCTGAAATGGACACGCACGATATAGGTGGTCTTACCTATCTGCTTTCTGACAGTCGGGCAAGGGATGTTCGGGGTGTTGCTGGTCGCTGTATTGTTCATTCAAAATCCTCCTGTAAAATGAAAAATGCCCGAAGATTTCATCGGGCGGTGGTCTTATGGGGGAAGAAGGCAAGGCGGCAGCTTTAAGGTATCTATAAAAACCTTGCCGCCTTTGCCGGACTTGCCTTCTTCCTGTTGTCAGTTGCGGAGATAGCAGACCCATGCTGTACCGTCTTTTTCGCTCACAAGCCTGTCTCCAATGCGGCTCTTGGCTGTCCTCATGGTGCGTGAGGAAATGCCACGCTCATTGACCGCTTTTTCCAGTTCTGCACTCGGCATACGCTTTCCATCTTCCAGCAGTTCCAGTATCAGCATTTGTGCCTGTGCGGTCTTGCTTTCCGTCTTGCTGGTGTCCGTTCCGGCAAGCAGTTCATCGGCAGTAATGTCATAAGCCCCTATCCATTCAAAGCCTTTCTCGTCTCCCAGAGAAAAGGCAAGGGACTGTCCGGGCGGCGCAAGGGAGCTTTTCTCATGGATAAGCACCCTTGTTGTCGGACTGTCTTTCAGTTTGCCGATAAAGAGCAGACTGCGGACTGCCGCTGTAATGTCGATGGAGCCTAAGCCTCTGTAAGTGCTTTGCGCTCCGGCGGCTTTGTTCAGGTGTCCGATCAGCACGACAGCGCACCCGGTAGCCTGTGCAATATCGCCCAGACTGCGGAAGATTGGGCGCACCTCGTTTGCTCGGTTCATATCCACATCTGCGCCCAGAAACGCCTGTACCGGGTCGATGATAACAAGCCTTGCTTGGTTTTCCCGGATTGCCCTTGCCAGACGGTCATCGGATAGGGTCAGCGGCGTGTCTCGGTCGTCAATGACAAGCACACGCTCAAGGTCGGCTTCGGCTTCTACCAATCGGGGCTTTACCGTATCACCCAGCCCGTCCTCGGCGGTCTGGTAGATAATATTGAACGGTTCCAGCGGCTCCATATTGGGCAAAGGCTTTCGGTTGGTGCAAGCCGCCGCCAGACGCATGGCAAAGTAGGTCTTTCCCTCGCCGGGATTGCCCTGTATGATAGTCAGCTTCCCGAACGGGATATACGGAAACCATAGCCATTCCACGCTCGTCAGCTCCACATCTGCCATACGGAGCATGGGAACCGGCTTGGCGGTGGGCGGCTCTCGGATGGAGATAATCTCGGCAATGAATTTACGGCTTGGAATGTCCGCCTGTTGCCGGAGTACATCGTTCCAGTCCTTTCTTGCCGGAACAAGACGCAGGACAGCGGTATCTTCCGGGATAAGCGATGCAAGACGGGTACAGGCTTCGCTTCCTGCGGTATCGCTGTCCAGACAGAGAAACACTTTCTGAATGTCCTTGCGTTCAGAGAGGAAGCATTCCAAAGCCCTGCCGGAAACGCCGCCCAGGGCGATATAGCTTCTCGTCTGCCACTCCTGCGGATAAAGGCAGATAAAGGACAGCAGGTCAATTGGGGCTTCAAAGACAAAAAGCTGATTTCCGTTTCCCTCATAGCCGAAACCGTAGGATTTGTCAGACCCGGCTATGTCCTGACGGAAAGGGTCTGCGGTTCCTCGCACATGGGCGTATCTGGGCGTTCCGTTCCTGTCTCTGCCGACAAAGATAACATTTTGCCTTTTTTCGTCCTCGTAAATATCCCCGGAAACCAAAAAGGTCTCAACAAGCGGCTTGCTGAGACCTCGAACGGAACAAAGATATTGGATTGCATGGTCGGCTGTCCGGCTGTGAAGCGGCAAATGGAACTCACCGGGGAGAGCTGCGGCGCAGGTGTCCGGCTTGCCCTCGGCGGCTTCGCCAGTCAAAAGTTGGACAGCTTCGGGAAAAGACTTCCCGAAAAACTCCATCACAAAGTCGATAGGATAGCCGCCCTTGCTCTGGCTGTGGCGAAACCACTTGTTTCCTCTGACGGTCAGACTGTCATGGGCTTTCCAGCGGTATTCTCTGCCGCTTTTGATAAGCTGTTCTCCCTGCGAACGGAGAAAATCTTCCAGACTGACAGCGTTCGCCCTGTCAATCTGTTCCTGTGTGTACTGCATGAGCTTCCTCCTTTCTCACAGATTTTCACAGCCCCGACAAGCTCCATGCTCCCATTCATACAGGGTGCAGGGGCAGTCCTCGCACTCCTTACGGTAGCGCATTGCAACTGCGGGCAGATACCCTAAGTCCTGCAAAATATCAATCTGAGCGTCGGTAAGGCTGGCTTCAAAGATAAGGTGCTTTCGGGTATGCTCGTCCAGCTCAATCAGCTCGGAAAGCGGTCTGCCATCGGCAAGCGGGTCACCGCTCAAAATGCGCTTGGCAGTCCGGCGAATGGGGTTGTATTCCTTTTTCCAGTCATATTTTTTCATCGGTCAAGGTCCTCCTTTTTGTGTCGATTTTGGGGTCGATTTTGGGGCGTTTTCTCGACTGTACGCTCCTGTTTTCGGGCGGCGGTATCAATCTTCAACTTGATACTCCAAAGCCGCTGTAAGTCCTCTCTGACGGCTTTGAACTCGGCATAAGTGTCTCCATGCTCCTGTTCCAGACGGTCATACTCTGCGGACAGCTTTTTCATATCCACCTTTCCGTCTGGGAACTCCCCGGTCAGTCTGCGCCTGACAGCGTAAAACTGCTTTAGCTCGGCTTCATGCTCCGCCTTGTACTTGGCTCTGGGCTTGTCAAACTTGATTTTCTGCAAACCGTCAAAGACAGGCTTTAAGCGTTTGAATGTGTCGGAGTCATCGCAAAGACTGCGGATTGCTTTCATTCGGGCGTTCTGGCTGTCCAGCATTTCTTTCAGTCCGTCAACGGTGGTGCGGTGGGAAGTGACACGGGCTTCAAGGTCGTCAAGGGTGTAAATCTCGTTTGCCCTGAGATAGTTGAAAGTCTCGTTCATGTCCTTCAGATTGCCGATTTTCGCTCTCTGAGAAAACGCTCCGGCGTTTCGCTGGGTGTAATAATCTCTTAGCAGAGTAGCAAGGTCGGGAGCCTGCGGCTTGGCAAGCTCGGCTCTGGCTTCCTTTATCCATTCCAGCAGGAAAGAGATTTTCCCTCGGATATCCCGGATAACAGCGTTGGTGGCTTTTATCCAGCGATTGAACTCGCCTTTCTCGGTGCGGATGCCTTTCTTCTCCATCGCCCGGACTGCCGGACCTTCGTGGACAGAGGGCAACAGGTCAACGCCCTGTCTCTCGTAACTGCGGTGGTCGATACGGACATCAAGACCTTTCTCGGCAAACTTGGCGTTGCACATATCCGCCCATGTTTTGCGCCAGTGTTCCAGCGTTTCGGGACTGCCCCAGTCGGTAGTGGGAACTGCGTCAAAAAGATACTTTCCGTTCTCGTCCCGGATGCGGTTTCCGTCCTTGTCCAGACGGTAAACTCGGTGCTGCTTAAAGCCCCATGTTCCGTCCGGGTTCATCGGGCGGATAGGGCAGAGAAAATGGAAATGGGGATTTGGAGTGCCGCCCTCCTCACGCTCCGGCTCATGGAACGAAACATCAACGGTCATGCCCCGGCTGACAAACTGCTCCTGTAAAAACTGCCTTGCCAGAGCCATGTTTTCTTCAAGGGAAAACTCGTTCTGCAAGGAGATTTCAAAGCTGTAAGCAAGCTGGGCGTTCTTGCCACGCTCCACCTTTTCCACAGCGTTCCAGAGGGTTTCTCTGTCCGCATATTCGGGCGGCGCATGGGAAGGCAGGAGAATTTCGGAGTTGATAACGCCTTTCTTTCTGGAATAGTCGCTGTCCTCCCCGTAATACTCGCTGTGCAGCTTCTCGCCGGATCTGTAAGCGGCGGAAGCTATTACCGACTGTCCCTCGCTTCGTTTAATCTGTGTTGCGGTCAGATGGAATAATGCCATGTTCTCTGTCCTCCTGTCTGCTCTCAAAGCTGTGAAGTGTGTTCCGTACCTCCGGCAAAGAGAAAAGGACTTCCAGCAGTTCGTACATTTCCTGCTTGGAAAGTCCTTTGAATACCGGGGCAAGGCTCTCCACCGCTCCTCCGATGTTGCAAAGCTCATGGGTGCGTTTGGCTCGTTCGCCTTTCTCGTAATACTTCTTGCGGTTTTCAAGGCGGCTGAGCTTATGCTGCTCTTGGGCAAGCCGGATTTCCGCCTGCTCTTTCTCGGCTCGGAGCTGGTCGAGCGTTTTCTTTTTTGCCATTGTAAATGACCTCCTTTTTCAAAATGGGTATAAAAAATCCGTCTATCTTTAATGACAGACGGATAAATTTATTTATAGATAAAATGCTGATGTTGTTATGCATCAAATGCATCCTTTACGGATTGATAATCCCAATAGTAATTCCCATCGTTTCCTTTGTAAATCATGGATGCGTGTGTTCCAACATATCTTACAGCTTCGGGGCATTTAGACCTATCAACCCGAGTTGCTTTATACAAAACAATTATTTTAATGCCAGCTTCTACGGCTTTGTCACATTCAAACTTAATAAAGCTACGATAATCAACACTGTATCCTTTTGCACAACGGTATGTATAACTGTTGTAGCTTCCACACCATCTGCAACTTCCTGCCGTTACCGATGCCGTTTGGTCTCCGACAATAAGGACGAATGTTTTTGATGCGTCCATACGAGTCTTTAATGATGATTTAATGGTGCAGTTTAGACTGCTATCACGAGACGATGTTAAATCATGTGCATCAGTAAATGATAAACTCCAATATTTACTATCATTCCACTTGTGTAACTGATCTACTGCATCTTTGTCATGGTCCCAATCGCCTGCAATATAGGTTCGTGTTCTGTAAGTAACCATTTTGCCCTCCTTATTTTATGCTCATAATTGCTATTTCATTTTTGACATCTTCATGCACAACAATATGAATATCGCAGTTAATCTCGTCTTTGTTTACCCTAAAAGCATTTATCAAATACTGCAAGACATCTTGCTGGTCCCTCTTGGTTCTGGAAAGACCTGTCCCTACCAACGGCAACACAATGGAGAATCCTTCAGATTCTGTATTACACGATTCAATCAACCTTTGTACTGCCAATGCGTATTCCTGCATTGACGTATGTGCCTTTAAGTTACTGTCAAATGTGCTGAGTGCCCATAGGAAGTAATGCTCGTTTTCATTTCCGGGCAAATCTATAACTGTTCCGACTGGATAGCGTTTGCGATTTCCTTCGGGCTTTTCATTTGCCGAAAGATTCTCGTACCCTATCTTCTCCAATAGTTTTTCTATCGACAGAGCCAATGTTTCTTCCGTGTATTTGCCTGATGCGTATAATTTCTTAAACGCAATACCATGGAGTGTTTGCTCTGAAACTATATGATTATCAACGTGAGTATCGAAACATCGATTTACAGGAATAACAATGTTACGACGCTTGCCGGGTTCTATTACTTCGTTTGCGTTAAAGATGTCTCCGTATTGCAAATATAATGCGTGTCCATTGTTTGCAGAAAGAACTTTGAATCGTTTTTTATTCATCAGTATCACTGAGACAATAATAAAGCAACAACACCATATTCCTGTTAAGACGGATATGCTAATAATACTCCTTACCCATATTGACATTTTATCCGATAGTATTTCATCAAGAGGAACAAGCATCCCTATAAAGCCAAGAAAAGCATATATTCCTCCTGTGACAGTAGAAGCAATCTTTGCAATATAATTTTTGTTGATCCAAATACTTCTCATATTACACCACCATTTACAACAATTGTTTCAGACTTGCTGGCGGCGAACAGCATTTATGCTGTTTGCGGACGGCAAGTCCACAGGGGATAGCCGCACAAGCGGCGCAAGGGGGGGAGCCACCTTGACGGAACGGAGTGACGAACATTCTCGGTCAAGCAGTTTCCTTCTGCTGACAGAGAATGAAGCTCCGCAGGACGCACGAATACTTCCGGCAGGAGAGTATAGAAGTGCGCCCTTAGAGTTCTAAGGGATTTATTTCAGCAACGGCGATAGCTTATTCATCAGCACATCAGCGTTTTTCTTTTTCAATTCGCACTCCCAGATACGGATAACTGTCCAACCTCGTTTCTCAAACAATTCAGTAACTTCAAGGTCGTGCTGGATGTTACGCTCTCGTTTCTTTTGCCAATATTCTTGATTATCGGATGGGCGAGTATTTCGGCAATCGTGCCCATGCCAAAAGCAACCGTCAACGAATACAGCAATCTTACGTTTAGGAAATACAAAATCGGGATGTCCTTTTACCTGATAGTTTCGTCTCCATCCCGTTATTCCGTTTTCCGCAAAAACCTGTATCAGCTTAATTTCTGTACTCTTGTTTCCCTTTGACCGAACGCATTGCATGATACTGCTTCGCTTTTCCTTGTCAAAAACATCAGCCATTTTTGCAAAAATCAAAGTATCGATTTACCGATGAGCGCAGGTCGGTCAATCGCTGGACAACATTACAGCCCTCTTTGAAATTGAACTCTTGCGGCACTGGAAGATTAGCTTTTGCGTCTCGTGCATTATAGCTCAACTTTGCAATTACCGCTTGTCCATTATCCTTTCTGTATTCTTCGTCTAAATCCACCTTCAGAGCATATTCAACGGTCGTACATCGACTAATGCAATCACTGATGGGTTTCTTTTTAATTTTCCCATCAAGCCACTGGCGAAAATCTTCTTTTCTCATATTCAAACCTCTCCCGTAATATTATGTAGGCTTATTCAACCGCTTTCCAAAAATCATCCGTTTCCACTTTCTCGTAGTGACGATTCTTGATTATATCAGGGATTGTATCAACCGATGGGAATTCTTCTGCAATTTCTCCGCACAAACGAATAATCAGCTCATCGCCAATTTGTTCTGCATACTTTCCACGCAGAGCTTTTTCGTACCAGCAAATCAAGTTGCTTTCCGTAACAATGCTCTGAATATGATTGCGCCATCCAATTTGAGTAAGCAGAGAAACGATAACATCTCGTTCAGCGTCTTTGCACACGATAACAACTTTATCACTTGAAACACTATCTACAATGTTCTTTGCTAACTCGACATCTAGACTTAAATGCTTAATCTGAATTGCCGGTCCCCAGTTGGAGTACATATCAAGACCACGATCCGCCGCATTTGTTACGCCTACACGATAAACTTTGGCGTCTTGGATATAACTCGGATTTGAGAAATCAAGGCACATTACCATTTTTGCAAAATCCGAAAACTCTGCCAAAATATCAAAGTTGGCTTCGTCCACTGAAATTTCCACTTGCAAATTCAAAGCGTCCACAAGAGTGGAAAAAAGAGCGTATACCACGATTTCATAGATTTTATCTAAGCTGCGCTTCAAGCCCGGTTCGCTCCAAAACGAATCGATAAACTGCTTAACGCTGAAAGTCTCTTTCGTTGAGTTAAGGCAGTAGTCCAATGCACTCGCTAATTGACCGTGCTTATTCGTAAAACGGCTGTAAATATAAGCCTCAACTCCGCCGTTCGTCCTACGATTTTCTTTACCTAACTCGTTGATTAGAACTGGTGGAATTGCGGTTTCATTGAAAAGGTCGTCTTGGAATTTTGCACTGCTGGTACATACTCTTCCTAAAAGGACTTGGCAAACATCGTCTCTCCAACGCTTGCTTTTAGTTCTGTAATCCTCAAGTTCCAACAGGTCAATATCCTGAAACACTCGGTCTCTATATAAGATTTCCGCAATTTGGATAGGCTTATATAAATGGACACGAGATTTTTTAATCACAGCGTCAAGAGCTGCTTTTGCCTGAACTCTGTTTGGCATTTTCTAACCGTCCTTTCGCTTTTATAATTGCAGTGACAACTGCTCTCCAAAAATGTACTGTACTGGTTCAGCAATACATTTGGGAGCAATATTATCAACAGCCTTTTGGTGGTTCTTCAACGCTTTTATCATCTGTTCAGCAACCGCCTTTATGACGGGAACTGCGACAGAATTTCCACATTGATGTTTTACCTTGCTATAAGGCACAACGATTTTATAGCTGTCTGGGAAACCTTGAATCCTCAACATTTCCCTTTCAGTCGGTCGTCTTTCATCATTTATCAAAATATAGTTGGCGGAAGCTCCTGCACGCAAAGCAGACGAATAGGGGTGCGGCGTTATGGAACCTGCCATATTTTCGTGAGAGATATATGGTTTGGGATAATTCTTATCCTTGATTCTCTCAAGTCTCGACTGCCTGATAGCGTCTCTGACATAGTATTTTTTATCTACATCCACTTCCAAAATATCTGCCAGAGTTTTTCTTTCACACTCCGGCACTGGTTCCGGAAATGTAAATTCCACATCGTCAAGGAAACCTACGATGATAATTCGTTCACGTTTTTGCGGAACGCCATAATCAAGCGCATTTAATACTTTTGCATGAACATGATAGCCCAGAGCTTCCAAATGACTTTTAATAACTTTGAAAGTGTTTCCATGGTCATGCGCAGTTAGGTTTCGTACATTTTCAAGCATAAATGCCGGGGGAAGTTTTTCTTTTAGGATTCGTTCAATATCAAAGAAAAGCGTCCCACAAGTCTCATTTGAGAAGCCCTCTTTTTTCCCGATGATTGAAAATGCTTGGCAGGGAAAACCGCCCAACAAAATATCAAAGTCGGGAATATCTTTTGCGTCTATTTTGGTTATGTCCCCCGATGGATGTTCGCCGAAATTCGCTTCATAGGTTTTGCAAGCGTCCTCGTCAAATTCCGATGAAAATACACATTTACCGCCAACGTGTTCAAACCCTAACCTAATGCCGCCAATTCCAGCAAACAGGTCGATAAATCTAAATGTATTCCAATCCATAAATATTCATCCTCGCTTATATCAGTTCTGCCTTAGCTCTCATGGAAAAGCTGTTTTCCATACTCGCATATTGCCATTTATTCCAGCTAACAGAATCGACATATATTATAGCGCTTTTCAAGCGCTTTTTCAATAGGTGCGCCAAAGTTTCATAAAACTGCACAACGCTTAGTGCAAATAAGCTCTAAGCGTTGCGTCAGAATATTTTGTTTCATCAATGGGTATAAATTAGCTCGTGCTTCACGATTTCCTCTGCCTGAACCTTGCAAGCGTTCATCTGCCGCACCCATTCCATCTGGTTTTCGGCTTTCAGCTTTTCGGTAACGCCATATTGCTTCGCCAGCTCCGGCACGATCAGCTCAATGCGATGTCTTGCCGTTTCCTCAATCTCGGCACAATGCTCATAGAGCTTTTCAGTCAAGATAAGCTCGTTATACAAGATAGGGCGAAACTGTTGTAAGTAGGCTTTGCGAAGCCTGCCATAGTGACCGAGGGACTTCTTTGCCTTTCGAATTTTGATGTCGGGGATAAGGTAGTCCCCATTCTGCGTGTAAGTGATTTTCATGCTGTCTGCGCTCCTTTCTGCGGCTCTCGCTGCGGTAAACTGCTGACAGGGACAAACACCCCTCTGGTAATATCCTCTGCCCGGATAGCGGCTTTCTTGGCGTCAATCTCTGCCTTTTTCTTTGCTTTGACTTTATCCTCGTAGCGTTTCTGCGCTCCGCTGGCTTTTCGTTTCAGATAGTTCTGATGGAGCTTGTCCTTGCGTTCCTCACGCTTGCGGATTTCTTCCAGTTCCTCCGGGGTCAGCTCCACTTCTCCAAACGCCGGGGGAACGAATTTCCCGACAAAATTAAAGTAAATCTCAACCTCTTGGGTGGTCTGAATACTCCCTTTTCGGTCACGCTCATGGACAAGGATTTTCTCGACAAATTCATTGAGCATGGCAATGGTCAGTTTGTCGAAGTTCTGATATTTTTCTATCAGAGCGATAAAGCGGTCAGCGTCCTTTTCGTGCTTTTCATAATCGCTGACTGCCTTTTCAAGAGTAGCAATTTCAGCGGTAAGGGCAGCTTGTTCCTTTGCATATTGAGCGTCCAGCACCTCATAGCGGCTGTCCAGCAGTTTGCCCAGCACATTGTCCTCATAGATTTTACAGAGCAGGACTTCCAGCTCGGAAACCCTCTGCTTTGCGGCGGCAAGGCGTGTGCGCTGTTTACGGATTTCTGCGGTCTGCTGGCTGGACTGCGCTTCCTGCACCACACGGACAAACTCGGCTCTGTCGTGCTTGGCATACTCGGCAATCGCTTTCAGCATATCCGATACAAGGGTCAGCACCACATCTTCATTGATACGGTGCTGGCTAGGACAGAGCTTGCCGACAGGAACCTTGCTGTATTGGGAACAGGTATATTGGGAGATACGCTTTCCGTTGTTAGTGCGGTGGACATACATCTTGCCGCCGCAGTCGGCACAGTAGAGCAAGCCTGTAAGGGGAGCTGCTTCGCCCCAGCCATTCGGGTATCGCTTGACATTTCTTCGGATTTTCTGCACAAGGTCAAAGGTCTGCTGGTCGATAATCGGCTCATGGGTGTTCTCAAAAATCGTCCATTCATCCTCCGGCACATAATGGCTTTTCTTGTCCTTGAAGTGTTTTCGGGTCTTGAAATTGACCGTATGTCCGAGGTATTCTCTCTTTTTCAGAATTTCAACCACAGCAGACGAACCCCAGCCATAAATGTCCTTGAATGTCTTGTTCTTGTTTACTCCCTCGCCATACTGTGCAAGGTAAGCGGACGGAATGAGGATTTGTTCCTCTGACAGCTTACAGGCAATCTGATACGGACCGTAGCCCTCAATCGTCATGGCGAAGATACGCTTCACGACAGCGGCGGCTTCTTCGTCCACAATCCACTGGTCTCTGGCTTCGTTCCAAAGGTAGCCATAAATGACCGTTCCTGTAAGATGCTTGCCCATCATGCCTTTTGTCTTGAATGTGGACTTGATTTTCTTGCTGGTATCACGGGCGTACCACTCGTTCATAATGTTGCGGAACGGGATAAAATCATCGTCTCCCTGAGAGCTGTCCACTCCATCATTGACAGCGATAAGGCGAACGCCTTTCTGACGCAGGATTTCCAAAATCTGACCGACTTTCAGATAATCACGCCCCAGACGGCTCATATCCTTCACCACAATGCACTCCACATTTCCGGCTTCGACTTCTTCCATCATCGAGAGGAAGCCGGGGCGGTCAAAACGGGTGCCGGAAATGCCATCGTCCGTAAAGTGGGTGGGGTTCGGCAGTCCATGACCGACAGCGTATTCTTCGAGCAACTTCTTTTGGTTCGATATGGAGTTGCTCTCGCCCTGTAATTCATCGTCTCGGCTGAGACGCTCATACAATGGCGTGATTTTCTCTTTTCTTCTCATTGGCTATGCGCTCCTTTCCTAAAATTGTGGGCTTATATGTTTTAAGAGACTTCCTAACCGACTGATTAAGAAGTCTCTTAAAGCATACAACTCC